>OMGY01003435.1_pt1 | contig 10689 bp, 12 predicted proteins | sample 1674461 | NCBI WGS metagenome assembly OMGY01 (sample SAMN05578579, study PRJEB25193) | human gut metagenome | biome: Human Microbiome; feature: human-associated habitat; material: feces | host: Homo sapiens | place: USA:Birmingham
GATATGTTGCGGGTCAATACGTTTTTTCCAACGGTTGCGACTGCTTCCACATTCGGGGACTGCATCGAAATCATCAAACGGCATGACGCATGGGAACGTACTCCGGCTTCTATTCAGAAACGCTTGCTATGAGGCGGCGATGCGGATGAAAACATGATGATTGCGGAATATGAGCACCTCGGATGCAGATTTTTCGGTCTCATATTCAAGGATGCCACCGTATATCCGGCTGTTCGGGAACGCGCCGAATCGCTTGGGGTGGAGTGCGTTATGCTTTCGGAATACACGCAGGCTGAGGCACGGGAAGCGGGATTTGTCGATGCCGCAATCGCACTTTGCTCGGAGCGCTCCGGCGAGCCGTTCGGGACTCCGGTTGTTTTGATGTCCTCCGGAGAGAACGTTGTGACGGTTGGTCTGGAGAGCGGCGTCGGCGGCAGGAATCAGGAATACTGCGTTGCCGCGGCAACAAGAATTGCCGGAAGCAAACAAATCGTAATCGGCGCGGTTGACACGGACGGAACGGACGGTCCGGGCGGCTTTTGCCACCCAGGAGCGCCGGAATGCCTTGCCGGAGCTGTGGTAGACGGGGAAACGGTTGCGGAAGCAAAGCGCGCCGGAATCGATCTGACCGAAGCGCTGAAAACGCATGGGACTTCCGAACCGCTCTGGCGGCTGAACTGCGGCGTTGACGCAAAGAGCAATGTTTCGGCGTTGGATCTGAGAATTATTTATATCGGAGAAAAAACAGAATGAACGGAACAGAAATCAAATCAATTAAAGCACATCAAATATATACCAATCGCGGAAATGTGGGGATCGAAGCAATCGTTACAACCGAAAACGGTGCAGTGGGCAGAGCCATGTGCACATCCGATCGTCACGCGCAGAATCGTCCGGTAGGCTGGATCCATCGTCGTCTCCCACAGCTGCTCGGGATCCATCTCACCAAGACCCTTGTAGCGGTCGGCTTCAATGTTCGTCCCGCCCATCTCGGCAATGATTTTGTCGCGCTCCTCGTCCGAGAAGGCATAGCGCTCGTTGCCGTACTTCGCCCCCTTGCGGTAGATCTTGTAAAGCGGCGGCTGTGCAAAGTAAACGTGCCCGTCCTCAATCAGCTTCCGCATATGGCGGAAGAAGAAGGTCAGAAGCAGAATCCGGATGTGAGAACCGTCGACATCGGCATCCGCCATGATGATAATCTTTCCGTACCGCAGCTTCGCGGGGTCGAACTCTTCCCCGATGCCGCAACCGAGCGTCTGAATGATCGGAATCAGCGACTGGTTCGCGTACACCTTGTCAAGCCGCGTCTTTTCCACGTTCAGAACCTTGCCGCGCAAAGGCAGAATCGCCTGAAACCGCGAGTTTCTCCCCTGCTTTGCCGAACCGCCTGCGGAGTCTCCCTCCACCAGATACAGCTCGGTGAATTCCGCGTTCTTCTCCTGACAGTCCGCCAGTTTGCCCGGCAGGGAGTTGCCGCCCAGAAGCCCCTTGCGCCGCGTTGCCTCGCGCGCCTTCCGCGCCGCTTCCCGCGCACGGTACGCCGCCAGCGCCTTGTCCAGAATCGCGCGTCCCACGTCGGGGTGCTCCTCCAGATACTCCGCCAGCTTCTCGGTTACAAGATTGTAGACAAAAGTCCGCATCTCGCTGTTTCCGAGTTTTCCTTTCGTCTGCCCCTCAAACTGCGCCTCGGTCAGTTTGACCGACACGATTGCTGTCAGACCCTCGCGCACGTCCTCACCCGAGAGGTTCTTGTCCGAATCCTTGAGAATGCCGTACTTTCTGCCGTAGTCGTTGAACACCTTCGTCAGCGCGGTTTTGAAGCCGATTTCGTGCGTTCCGCCCTCCACGGTGTTGATATTGTTCGCAAAGGTCAGCACCGCCTCGTTGTAGCTGTCGTTGTACTGCATCGCGACCTCCGCCACGCAGTCCTCCTTCTCGGCGCGCATATAAATGACCTCGGGGTGGATCACCTCGCAGTGCTTCTGCTCGTTGATGTGCTCCACGAAAGACCGGATACCGCCCTCGTACATGAGGTCGTCCTCGCGGTACGTTCCGTCCTCGAGCGGCTGACGCTCGTCGCGCAGGGAGATATTGACCCCCGCGTTCAGAAACGCCTGCTCGCGCAGTCTCTTCAACAGGGTTTCGTAATCGAAGGTGGTCTCCTCGAAAATCTGCGCGTCCGGCTTGAAGCGGACGTACAGACCGTGTTTATCGGTCGGTCCTTCGTCCTTGAACTTCCGCGCCACCACGCCGCGCTCGAAGCGCTCGGTATACCGCTCGCCGTCGTGGCAGTTGTCGATTTCGACCCACTCCGACAGCGCGTTCACAACCGACGCTCCCACGCCGTGCAGACCGCCCGAGAATTTATACCCGTCTCCTCCGAATTTACCTCCTGCGTGCAGGACGGTATACACGACTTCCAGCGTCGGAATGCCCATTTTCGGGTGAATGCCGCTCGGGATTCCGCGCCCGTCGTCCTGCACCGCGCAGCTGCCGTCCGGCAGGAGGGTGACCTCGATCCGCTTACATCTCCCCGCCAGTGCTTCGTCGATGGAGTTATCGACGATCTCATAGACGAGGTGGTGCAGACCGGAAGGCCCGGTGGAGCCGATATACATACCGGGGCGCTTGCGCACAGCCTCCAGGCCTTCCAGGACCTGGATCTGCGCACCGCCGTAGGCATGGTCGGTAGCCGTCTCGCGGTTGGTTTCGGTGATGATTTCTTCTGCCATGAAATGATAGCCTCCTGTTGTGGGTGGGTATCTCTTATTTTGCAATGTAGGGGCCGGGCATGCCCGGCCCCTACATTGCGTTATTGCCCTTTTATCGGGCGGTACTTTTTATGTTGCGGGCCGGGCATGCCCGGCCCCTACGGTCGTGGTTCTTTAAAATTCTAATTTTTCCGCCCGCTTTTTCAATGCTGCGGGGGATAATTGGCTGATATACACGGTCTCATCGGGGAAATCCGTGACCATAAAACTTTTGGGCAGGGTGCCGGGGGCGCAAAGGTCCACGACCGCACCCTCGTTCTCGGCGTGGCGGAAATATTCTTCCGTCCGCCGCGACGCCCCGGCTGTGTCCAGATCAAACACCCCGATGACGTCCCGGGTGTTGAGTACAAAATCCTGCCCGGCGTGAAAGTACATTTCCTGCACCTCTCTGTACTACGTCATTGCCCGTCAGCGGGCAGCCGCCCTACTGCTGCGGGCCGGACACGTCCGGCCCCTACGGTTCTGCTACGGTTCCGCCCTTGACCATCACAATTTTCCCATTCGTCCGTGCAAACGCGGCGGTGTCGCAGGTCGTCACGATGGTCTGATGCTCGCCCATGCGGGTCAGCAGGTAGGTCTGGCGCTCGTCGTCCAGCTCGCTCAAAACGTCATCCAGCAATAGTACCGGATGCTCGCCGAACAAGTCCCCCACTACCGTGGCCTCGGCCAGCTTCATAGCCAGTACGCAGCTGCGCTGCTGGCCCTGGCTGCCGTAGACCCGGGCGGGCTGACCGTCCAGCAGTATCTCCAAGTCCTCCCGGTGCGGGCCTGCCAGACAGAACCCTGCCCGCAGCTCCGCAGGGCGCATGGCGTGCAGCTTTTCCAGCAGCGCGTCAGCGGTGGGGGCCGGTGTACACATCTGGTAATGCAGTTCCAGCGTCTCGGCTCCGTGGGAGATATCCTTATAATTCTGCGCGGCAATGGGCGCGGCCGCCGCCAGGAATTTGCAGCGGTGATCCATGATAAGCGCACCGTACTCGGCCAGCTGCTCATCGTAGGTATCCAGCAGCACGCCGCCGTTTGGCGTGATATCGTAGCTTTTCAGCAGTGCATTTTTCTGGGCCGTCAGCCGCATATACCGCCGCAGCGCTACCAGGTACGGCCTGTACACCTGGCACAGCGCCGAGTCCAGGAACCGCCGCCGCCCATCCGGTCCGCCTTTGACCAGGCTCAACAGGTCCGGCTCAAACACGACGGCTTGAAAATTCCCGGCCAGTGCCGCCGCGCGGCCAATGTCCGCGCCGTTCAATTTGCCGGTGCGGCCGGGCCGCTGGCTGCCCTTGCTGCCCACGGTCAGGCGGATGGATTTTTCCACGTCCTGTGTCTCAAACGTACCCTCTATGACCGAGAAGTCACAGCCGCGCTGGATGAGTTCAGCATCCTTCGACCCGCGGAAGCTCTTGCCGCCGGTCAGCAGCCATACGGCCTCCAGCAGGTTCGTCTTGCCCTGACCGTTGGGGCCGCACAGCACGGTCAAATGCGGGTCCGGGTTTAGTTCTGCATGGGCAATATTGCGCTGGTTCGTTAATTCCAGGTGCGTTAAGCGCATTACGCGCCCTCCGCGACCTGCACGGTCTGGCCGTCCAGCTCGACGATATCGCCTGCGCGGCACTTTTTGCCGCGCATCATGCAGACCTCGCCGTTGACCTTGACGGCCCCGCCCTGGATCAGCTCCTTTGCCTCGCCGCCTGTCTCGCACAGGCCTGCGAATTTGAGCAGGGCGTCCAGTTTGATAAATTCAGTGTTGATACGAATTTTTTCCATAATCAGCCCTCGTTCTTAAAGCGCACCGGCAAAACCAGATAGATAAAATCCTTGCCGTCCTCGGGCAGGAGCTTGACCGGGCTCAGGGGGCCGTTGATCTCCAGCACCATCTTCTCGCATTTGGAGTAGCGCAGCGCGTCCAGCAGGTAGCGGTTATTGAAGCCGATCTCCACCGCGTCGCCCTCCATCTGCACCGGGGCAAACTCGTCCACGACCTTGCCCAGCGGCGTCTGGCAGCGGACCGTCACGCGATCCTCGGCAAAGGAGATGCGCAGCGGGTTCTTCAAACGCTCGGTAATAATGAGCGACGCACGCTCGATCGTGTCGATGAAGTTCTTGCATTCAACGGTAACACGTGTTTTTTTGTCCTTCGGGATGACGCTCTCATAGTTGAGGAAGTCGCCCTCGATCAGGCGGCTCATGATGGTATAGCCGTTGGATGTGAACACGACATAGCGGCGGTTGGCGTCGATCTTCACATCGTCGTCCGCGCCGCCCATGATCTTCAGCAGTTCCTGCAGCGTCTTGGCGGGGATGATGATGCGGATATCGCGGGTACACTCAACATCGCGCTGGATGATGGCCAAACGGTAGCCGTCCAGGGCAACGATGGTCAAGCTGCCTGGCTCAATGACGAACAGCTCGCCGGTGTGGGCGGGTTTCTTGTCGTCCTGGCTGACGGCGTAGATGGTTTTCTCGATCATCTCGCGCAGCATACCGCACTTGACGGTCATGGTGTTGTCGGCGCCGGTCACAGGCAGGCTGGGGTAGTCGCTGGCATTCAGGGCAGGAATTTCAAATTCTGCCACACCACCGCTGATTTTTGCCTGTCCTTCGTCGTTCAGCTCAATGCAGACATCGCCTGCGGGCATACGGTTGATCATGGCGCTGAGCAGTTTTGCATCCAGTACGGTTTCACCGGGTACAAGTACGTTGCATTCAATAGTGGTCGTGATGCCCATTTCCATATCGTAGCCGGTCAAGGTCAGGTTAAAGCCCTCGGCTTTCATGTAGATGCCTTCCAGCACAGGGATGGCCGCGCGATTGGTGATTGCGCGGGAGACGCCGTCAATGGCACTGGCAAGCAGGGTCTTTTCGCATTCAAATTTCATGGTTTCTTCTCTTTCCGGCTTTTTTGGAAAAAAGCCTCGGCAAAAAACGTAAAATTTACTCTACAATTTGTATAGTTTTTGTTTTCCACAAAATGGCTGCCGTTTGGCCCGGTTGTAGAGCAGTTGTAGCAGCTCCCTATCAGCAGAAACTATTAACTTTGGTAGTAGCAGTAGTAGGGGCTGTTAGTTTGGTGGAAAACTCCGCGGACTGTGATAACTGCGGCAAAAACCGGCCGTGAATTGTTTTGAACAGTCTGTGGACATCCTTGTGGAAAACTCAAAACCCGCGCTTTTTCAACACGCGGCGTGGAGAACTGTCTGTTAAAAACTAAAAACTCTGTGGAAAAAGTTACTTTCTTTGCAAAGAAAGTAACCAAAGAAACTCCAAACATTCAACCCACAAAGTTATCGTTGATAAAACGTTTATTTTTATTTGGCGATCCCTTTGCTGGAATAAATATTGAAAGTTCTTTGCCTACTTTCTTTCAAGAAAGTAGGCTAGGTGCGGACGTTTTTCATGATGTCGCTGCACATCTCTTTCAGGTGCTGGTCGCGGTTGATGTTTTCCTCCATCGTTTTGATGGAATATACCACCGTGGAATGATCGCGCTGGAACTCCTGGCCGATGGCCTCCATGCTCATGCCGGTCACTTCCCGGATAATGTACATCGTCATCTGTCGTGCCGCGCTCACATTCGCATTGCGCTTCTTGCCCCGGATATCCGCCGGCATCACATTGTAGGTGCGGGCAACCTCGTTGAGGATCTTTTCAATCGTCACCGGGATCGGCTGACTGTCGTTCAGCGTGTCCTTGATGGCCGTCGTTGTCACACCGATGCAGGGCTCAATGCCCTCCAGCATATAGTAGGCGTTCAGTTTCTTGACCGCGCCCTCCAGCTGGCGGATGTTCTGCTTCAGGTGATTTGCAATGTACTCGGCCACATCGTTGGGCAGGTCAAGATTGAGCAGCTCGGCTTTGCGCTTGACGATGGCGACACGGGTCTCAAAATCCGGCGGCTGAATGTCGGCGGTCAGGCCCCACTCAAACCGGGTGCGCAGACGCTCCTCCAGCGATTTGATTTCCTTCGCCGGGCGGTCCGACGCAATGACGATTTGCCGGCCATCGTTGTGCAGCGTGTTGAAGGTGTGGAAAAACTCCTCCTGCGTGCTCTCCTTGCCGGCCAGGAACTGGATGTCGTCGATGAGCAGCACATCCGCTTTGCGGTATTTCTGACGGAACTGCTCCATCGTCGCCGTCTTGATGGCGGAAATCGTCTCGTTGGTGAACATTTCACAATCCACGTAAACGATGTTGAAATCCGGGTGATTTTTCTTGATCTCAAACTGGATGGCGTTCAAAAGATGGGTCTTGCCCAGGCCTGACGGCCCATAGATGAACAGCGGATTGTACGCGCCGGAAGGGTTCGCCGCCACGGCCTGCGCGGCCGCAAACGCAAACTGGTTCGATGGTCCCTTGATGAAATTCTCAAAGGTGAAATCATACCGGCCGCTGGGCAGCGATTTTTCGTCCCGCTGATCCGCACTGCCGTCGGCCTTCTCGCCGTCCTCCGGCGGGGCCGCCACATAGAGAATTTCCACATCAAAGCCGAGAATGGCCTTGAACGCTTCTTTCAGCAGCGCTGTGTAGCGATCGGATACGATCTTCATCACAAATTCACTGCGCAGTTCCAGCGTGATGGTGTTGGAATTTTCAAAGCTCACGGCCTTGATATCCTTGATGTAAAATGCGTAGGTAGCGTCCGAGGTCTTTTCCTTGCAGTAGGCCTTGACCGCTTCCAATACCTCATTGATGGAATCCATGAATGTCGATACTCCCCACTTCCTGTTTATGATGGAACGCCCTGTGCGGAAAACAGGGCGCAAAAATACTAAATACAGTATACCACAAAATCCGGTTTTAAACAACAGCTATATATAATAAAGTAGAAACTTTTTTGTAAGGCCGAATTGTTGAAAATTTTAAGCGCGGCGGACGGTAAAATTTTTTTGCTGGAAAGTTTTCCACAAGAACTGCGTTTTTCAACAGTAAATAGTACAAAATGTAGTGGATAACTCTTTGTAGCAGCAATTCTTTGACGCGGGAGCGAAAAATTCTGCCCAAAACCTCTTGACAAATGGGTGGTTTATCGCGTATAATCTAACTCTGCAAGGCTGCCCCAGTGTATGGGCGAAGCCCTGAGCAAACAGCCCATACCGGGATTTCAACAGGAGGAATGAAAAATGAAGCGTACTTTCCAGCCCAAGAAGCGTCAGCGCAGCCGCGTCCACGGTTTCCTGAACCGCATGGCTACCAAGAATGGCCGCAAGGTCATCGCCCGCCGCCGTGCGAAGGGCCGTAAGAGCCTGACTGTCTGATTCTATCAGAGATGAAATGAACAAAAGGGTTGCTGATTGTAAAATCAGCAACCCTTTTTTCAAATAATGGCTTTACAGAAAACGGGATTCATTATAATATAGAAGAATAGGAAAAAATAAAATGCCTTCCCCCTTGGGGGAAGGTGTCCGCGGCCCCGACCGCGGACGGATGAGGGAAAAGTGCCCCGCAGCTGTTCGGTACAGGGCCGGCAGGGACAGGCACGCCCCTCATCAGCCGCCTGCGGGCGGCAGCTTCCCCCCTGAGGGGGAAGCCTTTAGGAAGGAGACCTATGCGTTACCGCACCTTAAATAAAAATTGGCAGTTCAACCGGGTGTATGGCCGGGGCAAAAGCTATGTGCATCCGCACTGCGTTTTGTACGTGGCTAAAAACCGGGTGGGCTATACCCGCATCGGGCTGACCGCAACCAAAAAGGTCGGCCATGCCGTGCAGCGCAACCGCGCCCGCCGCGTTATGCGCGCCGCCCTGGCCGAACACTTGTCGCAAAATATCGGCGGATATGATATAATACTCGTAGCCCGCGGCCAGACCCCGCGCTTAAAAAGCACCCAGCTGAGCAAAACGCTGGGCAAGCTCTTCACCAAGGCGGGTCTGCCCGATAAGGCTGCCCCCGCCGTGCCGGCTGCCGAATGATCACACGCTTTCTCATCAAACTTTTGCGCGGCTACAAACGGTATATCAGCCCACACCTCGGGCATCACTGCCGCTTTGTGCCCACCTGCAGCGAGTACGCCATGCAGGCGCTGGCCACCCACGGCCTGGTCAAAGGTCTGCTTTTGACCACCTGGCGGCTTTTGCGCTGCCAGCCGTTTGCAAAATTCGGCTATGACCCGGTACCCCCGAAGGGGAGATGGGTCAGCCCGGAACGCAGGCTGACGCGCAGCCGCTGAAAGGCTTCTCCTTTGGGGGAGAAGCTGTCCGCAAAGCGGACTGATGAGGGGAGAACTTTCCATTGCCGCCCCGCAAAGGGATGGCCGGGCAAGCCCGCCCCTCATCCGGCCTTCGGCCACCTTCTCCCAAGGGAGAAGGCTTCTCAACATTGCTTCTCATGTCTTTGCACTGCGCAGCAGAGACCTACATAAAAATAATGGTCCCGGGCGCAGACGGGGCAGAAGGAAAGGCTATGAACTTTATGTACTTCCTGGCCATATTGATTGGCCCGCTGGTGAAGATCCTTTACAGCTTCATCGGCAACTACGCGGTAACGATGGTCGTTGCCACCCTACTCCTCAAACTGCTGCTCTTCCCCCTGAGCATCCATCAGCAGAAATCCTCGGCAAAGATGGCTGTTTTTCAGCCGCTGATGAATGAGATCCAGCAGAAGTACAAAAACGACCCCCAGAAACAGCAGGAGGAGCTGATGAAGCTCCAGCAGGAGCACGGCTTTAACCCCATGGGCGGCTGCCTGCCCATGCTGCTGACGATGCTGGTGCTGTTCGGCTTCCTGGGCGTTGTGTACTACCCCGTACACTACATCTTCGGTGTCGATAACACCGCCGTCAAGGCTGCGTGCGAGGCCATCGGCCTGGCAACCACCAATGCGTCCACGATGCAGACCGCGCTGATCCAGGCCATCCACAACGGCGCGTCCATCGACCCGTCCATCATCTCCGCCAGCGTTGTGGCCGAGATCCAGAACTTCAACACCTCCTTCTTCGGCATGGATATGTGCGATGTGCCCGGCTTCCACCTGACCCCCATCGCCATCTTCCCGGCCATCGCAGCGGTCACGATGTTCATCAGCTACTTCGTCACCCAGAAGCTCTCCGGTATGGATGCCCAGATGCAGGGCAGCATGAAGGTCATGATGCTGGTCATGAACCTGATGTTCGTCACCTTCTGCTTTAACGCCCCCGTTGGCTTCTCGCTGTACTACGGCGTGTCCAACCTGCTGCAGATCGGCCAGTCCTATATCACCTACAAGATTTACAGCCCCGAGAAGTTCAAGGCCCAGTATGAGGCCGAGCTGGCCGCCAAGCGTGCCGAGCGTAAGAAGAAGCGCACCGTCACGGTCGAACAGAACGGCAAGCAGGTCGAGAAGGAAGTTACCCTGGGCGAGGCCAACAAGCTGCGCCTGGAACGTGCCCGCCAGCTGGAAGCCGAGCTCTACAAAGACGAGCGCACCACCCCGCTGAACAAAGACTAAGAAAAGACGCCGCGCAATCGTAGGGGCGAGCATTGCTCGCCCGCGCCGTTGGCGGCTGTGAGGGAGTGTATCCCCTGCCGCCGTAGGGGCGCATTCTATATGCGCCCGCCCCGCTCCCCTTTGTGATGAACGTAACGATAAGAAATAAGAAGGAGGTCCCCCATTATGCGCAGTATGGAAATGAGCGCCAAGACCGTTGAAGCCGCCGTGCAGGCCGCCTGCGAAGCCCTGGGCGTTGACCGTGACGATATCAATGTCAGCTATGAAGTGCTGGAATTTCCCACCCGCAAGCTGTTCAAAACCATCCCTGCCAAAGTTCTGGTAAAGGTCGAGGAACCCGAGGCCGCCCCGGCCCCGGCTGCTGAGGAAAAGCCTGCCGAAGTTTCCACCAAGCCGGCAGAAGTTGTTGAAATCTCCGACGAGACCGCCCCCGAAATCGAGAAAGCAGTCGTTGAGGATATGGTCGAGGCCGCCGAGCTGGCCCCGGTTGCCGAGGACGA
>OMGY01003443.1_pt1 | contig 10667 bp, 8 predicted proteins | sample 1674461 | NCBI WGS metagenome assembly OMGY01 (sample SAMN05578579, study PRJEB25193) | human gut metagenome | biome: Human Microbiome; feature: human-associated habitat; material: feces | host: Homo sapiens | place: USA:Birmingham
GTAAATCCAACTCTACGGATGAACAGATTTTAAGTCTGATTGAATGTAATAATGAGGAAGTAAAACAGGAGAATTCCAATAAGGATTCAACCGTAAACAGCGTGCAGCGTGACTATATGGCTGGTGAGGTGAGTAAGGATATTACCAGAAGATTCCTTCTCCCGGAGGATATTGTAGAGGCACATGAACAGGGAATTATCCATTTCCATGATGCAGATTATTTTGCACAGCATATGCATAACTGCTGTCTTGTAAATTTAGAGGACATGCTCCAGAACGGCACAGTGATCAGTGAGACGATGATCGACCGTCCAAAGAGCTTTTCTACTGCATGCAATATTGCAACACAGGCGATCGCACAGATTGCAAGTTCCCAGTATGGCGGACAGAGTATTTCACTCTCACATCTGGCACCATTTGTGGATGTGAGCCGTCAGAAGTTCCGCAAGACTGTCCGCGAGGAACTGACAGCTTCCGGTATCGAGCCGACAGAAGAAATGGTAAACAAGATCGCTGAGATGCGTGTCAAAGAGGAGATCAACCGTGGTGTTCAGATGATCCAGTATCAGGTGATCACGCTTATGACAACCAATGGACAGGCTCCATTTGTGACAGTATTTATGTATCTCGATGAAGTTCCGGAAGGACAGCTTCGTGATGACCTTGCAGCAGTGATCGAGGAAGTATTACATCAGAGAATCCAGGGCGTTAAGAATGAAAAAGGTGTATTTATCACACCGGCGTTCCCGAAACTCATCTATGTATTAGAGGAAGACAATATCCGAGAGGGAAGCCGTTACTGGTATCTGACCAGACTTGCAGCAGAGTGTACTGCAAAGAGAATGGTACCGGATTATATCTCTGAGAAGATCATGAAAAAACTCAAACAGGGTAACTGTTATACCTGTATGGGATGCCGCTCTTTCTTAACCGTATATAAGGACGAAAATGATAAATTCAAATTCTATGGAAGATTCAATCAGGGTGTTGTTACCTTAAACCTTGTGGATGTGGCATGTTCTTCCGGAAGAGATATGAACAAGTTCTGGGAACTTATGGATGAGAGACTGGAACTCTGTCACAGAGCATTAATGGCAAGACATGAGAGATTAAAAGGAACTCCTTCAGATGTGGCACCGATCCTCTGGCAGAATGGTGCACTGGCACGTCTGAAAAAGGGCGAGACCATTGATAAATTATTATATGGTGGATACTCTACCATTTCCCTCGGATATGCAGGACTTTGTGAGTGTACGAGATATATGAAGGGAGTTTCCCACACAGATCCGGATGGCACACCATTTGCATTGGAAGTCATGCGTCATCTGAACGATGCATGTGCAAAATGGAAAGCGGAGCATAACATTGATTTCAGCCTGTATGGCACACCATTGGAGTCAACAACTTATAAATTTGCAAAGTGCTTACAGAAACGTTTTGGAATCATTCCGGGTGTTACAGATAAGAACTACATTACAAACAGCTATCACGTACATGTGACGGAGGAAATGAGCGCATTCGATAAGCTGAAATTCGAATCCCAGTTCCAGGAGCTTTCTCCGGGCGGAGCGATCAGTTATGTGGAAGTTCCGAACATGCAGAACAATCTGGATGCTGTTCTTTCTGTTATGCAGTACATTTATGATAATATTATGTACGCAGAGTTGAACACCAAGAGTGATTATTGTCAGGAATGTGGATTCGACGGAGAGATCCAGATCGTGACGTCTGAAGATGGAAAGCTTGAGTGGGAATGTCCGCACTGCGGAAACCGCAATCAGGATACTCTTAATGTAGCAAGACGTACATGCGGTTACATCGGAACACAGTTCTGGAATCAGGGAAGAACACAGGAGATCAAAGAAAGAGTGCTTCACCTGTAAAATATCGGGTGACAAACAAAGAGGGATAAATGAATCAAAAGAAACAGGATGCCCTGCTTGGTATCCTGTTTTTTTAACGGCGACCGATTACAATCCCGGAATGTACCTTTTGGCACTTCCGGTGATTCATTGCATATATAGATCAAACGGATAAGAGAGTATAGAGGAAAGGTGTGAATTCAGGTGTATTACGGCGAAATAAAAAAGTGTGATATTGCAAACGGTGAGGGCGTAAGAGTATCTTTGTTTGTTTCAGGGTGTACGCATCATTGTCCGGGATGTTTCAATGCAGATACTTGGAATTTTAAATACGGAAGCGAATATACAGATCAGACGGAAAAAGAGATTTTGGAGGCGCTCTCGCCAAGTTATATTAATGGATTGACATTACTTGGCGGCGAACCGTTTGAGCCGGAGAATCAAAAGACGCTTGTCGGACTTCTCCGAAAAGTAAGAGAGAGCTATCCTGAAAAAAATATATGGTGTTATACAGGGTATTTGTATGATGAGCAGCTTTTAAATAACAGCCGCGCAAGATGTGAATACACAGATGAAATGCTCTCTATGATAGATGTGCTTGTGGACGGAGAGTTTGTAGAGGCGTTAAAAGATATCCGTCTTGTGTTCAGAGGTTCATCGAATCAAAGAGTCATCGATGTGAAAAAAAGTCTTGGTCAGAATGAGATTGTCATGTGGCAGCCAAAGGTAGAGCGGGGCGTGTAGATGAAAAGAATGATTTAAGACCAAAAGAGAATCACGGATATCATACAAAATATAAAGGCTGGGAAAGTTATTTCGGTATACCGGCAGTTAAAAAAACATAAGGATAAATTAACGGCGCCTTAATTGTATAAGTGAAGAAGAGATGTTATATTTGATTTAGACATGTATTTGAGCTTAGACAAGAGAGGTGCCTATTATTATGCGAATCAATGAAATTATAAAAGAACGCCGTCTGGCAAAAGGATTTACACAAGAGCAGATTGCGAATTATCTTGGGGTGACGGCTCCGGCTGTCAATAAATGGGAGAAAGGAACGTCGTGTCCCGACATAGTCTTGCTTCCGGCGCTTGCCAGGCTTCTTGATACGGATCTGAACACCTTGCTGTCTTTTCAGGATGATCTGTCGGAGAAAGAAGTTGCGCTGTTTTTGAATGAAGTGTCTGAAGCGGCAAAAAAAGACGGCTTTGAAGCGGGATATTCTCTTGCGATCGGGAAAATTAAAGAATACCCTACCTGTGATCTGCTGCTCGGTAACGTGGCGATGCTGCTAAACGGCCTGCTGTTGTTTCAAGGAAACAGAATTGATTCATATGAAAAATACGAAGAGGAAATCGAAGCTTTATTTCAACGGGTAATGCAAAGTGACCGGATTGATATCAGAGAACAGGCGCAGGCGTATCTGATCTCTAAATTGATGGAAAAACAGGATTATGAACAGGCCCAGAAAGTGTTGGATACGATTTCAAAAAAGAGGGTGCTCGACAGAGAACAGCTTCAGGCAAATTTGTACATTGCGCAGGGAGAGTTAGAAAAAGCGGCAAAGCTGACAGAAGAAAAGTTTTTGTCTGCCACAACCGAAATTCACGGGGCGCTGATGACGTTAATGGAGATCGCATTGAAAGAAAAGCGGATGGAAGACGCGGAATATATTGCGGATATCGACAAGCAGGCGGCGCAGGTATTTGATCTGTGGGAATATAATTCTTACGGTGCACAGTTTCAGCTTTATGTGGCTACGAAAAAAAGAGCGAAGGCGGTAAAGATACTTTTGCCGATGCTGAGATCACTTACGAAAAAATGGGATATTAACAGTTCGCCTTTGTATCGTCATATTCAGACGAAAGAAGTTGATAAGTCGTTTGGTTCGCAGTTACAAAAAGCGCTCGTTCAATCGATCGAAACAGATGAAGAGATGAAATTTTTAAAAGACAGCGAAGAATTACAAAGCTTTATAAAAGAGGCAGAGTTGAAGTAGATAACTGAGGAAAAGAAAAAAGCAGTTTTCCGATAGAGGTTTTGAAAATATAAAAACCTGAATTCGGGAAACTGCTTTCTCTGTATAGATGTCATAGATATCTTTATTACAGGCAGTCCTTATTTCCGACAAATAAAGTTCCCGCCTGTTTTCCGTTTACGATATCGTACAAAGCTTCAGGGTGTTTTCCGTTCGTCACGATCGTATCGATGCCCTGTGAAGCGGCAAGTTCGGCAGCCTGAAGTTTTGTCCTCATACCGCCTGTTCCGCGTCTTGATCCTGCGCCGCCTGCGAGAGAATAGACGCTTTCATCGATCTGGCGGATCTCTTTGATCAGTTTCGCGTTCGGGTGAAGGCGGGGGTCGCTGTCATAAAAACCGTCGATATCAGAAAAAATGACAAGTCGCTTAGCGCGGCAGAGAACGGATACGACAGAAGAAAGCATATCGTTGTCGCCGAAAAGTCTGTCTTCGGATTCAATTTCCTTATAACTTACGGAATCGTTTTCGTTTACGATCGGAATGACTCCCATTTCAAGCAGGGCGTCAAATGTGTTCGTTAAGTTTTCTTTCTTTTCTTCCTGCTCGATATCTTCTGCATTGAGAAGGATCTGAGCGACTGTTTTATCATAATCTCCGAAAAATTTATCATATAAATACATCAGACTGCATTGTCCGACTGCTGCGGCAGCCTGTTTCATACGCATGCTGTCCGGCTTTTCGTGCATATTCAGCTTGTTACGGCCGACTGCGATCGCTCCCGACGATACAAGGATGACCTCATATCCCATATTCTGGATGTCGGCAAGTGTGCAGACAAGGCGGTCGATGGCGCGAAGATCACTTTTTCCCGCGTCGTTTGTCAATGTGGATGTTCCCACTTTTACTACAATTCTGTTGTTGCAAAGTCCCATGATACTTATTCCTCCGGATTAAACTGTAAGCTGCCGTGTAAAAACGGTGATCGTATGCGTACATCTAACTAAAAAGAGCAGATGCAGAAACGATTTACTGTAATATAGTATCACGACAGAGAACGCATGTCCATGAAGAAAATAAAAATAATATAACGATAGTAACTTGAAAAATCAAAAGACAAGGGTGAACTGCCCATTGTCTGAAGCCGATGAGTTTCCTGTTTCAATCTTTTTTGCTGAGGGTGCTGTTGTGATATTCGGAAGAGTAGGTTACGTCTTCTTTGAGCCATGAAGGAGCCTGATAAGCTTTGGCAAACGCTTCATCGGGAAATTCGATCTCAGCGAGAACGAGAGGGGCAAGGTCGCCTTCAAAAATGTCCAGTTCAACAAAAAGGCCGTTTTCGATAGGGATGACATAGCGGGTTTTCGTAATGATCCTTCCGTCGGCTTTTAACAGGAGGTGATAGTAACTTTCTTTTGTGAGAGGAAGGTTGTACTCTTCTCTTACCATCATTCCTTTTGATTTGTAAGTAAGGAAAAAATCGTCATTATCTCTTCGGATACGGACGACCGGGGCAGTACATAGATAAGCCTGCTCGATCTTTCTGGCCGGATAATCTTTCGGATCAAACGGAAGATCGGAAAGATCTACAAGAAATTTTCGTTCGATTTCCATAAATATTCTCCATTCCGCCGCATTTTTGCGGCATAAATTTTATTGCAGCGGCGATGAGCCGGTTTTTACCTGTAAAAACTATGCAAGGAGCAATGCTTTGAGTTGAATTCGCCGCTGATTTTAAGCTATAATGATTATAGCAGAGCGAATGCGGAAAAGAAAGAAAAAGTAAAATACGGAGGTAGTAATTTGAAAGTATACATTTTTTTGGCGGACGGATTTGAAGAAATTGAAGGATTGACGGTTGTTGATATTATGCGCAGGGCTAAGATCGATGTGGAGACGATCTCGATTACCGGACAGAAACAGATTAACGGGGCACACAAAATCATTGTGGAAGCGGATCGGCTGTTTGAGGAGACGGATTTTTCGGATGGGGATATGCTCGTACTTCCGGGCGGAATGCCGGGAACGCTGAATCTGAAAGAGCATGAAGGCCTTCGGAATCTGATCGGTGAATTCGATAAGAAGAAAAAGTATCTTGCGGCAATTTGCGCAGCTCCGAGTATTTTGAGCGAACTTGGTATTTTGAAAGGAAGAAAAGCATGTGCATATCCGTCTTTTGAAGAAGGACTTGACTGTGCACAGGTCGTGCACGAGGCGGCGGTTACAGACGGACATGTTACGACAGGAAGAGGGATGGGAGCGGCGATTCCATTTGCTTTGAAATTGACAGAACTGCTCTGCGGAACAGAAAAAGCGAACGAGATCGCGGAATCTATCGTATATGCATAGACAGTCTGCAAAAATATTTTTCCCGTGTGTTTCATGTATGTCTGAACTTGGACGAAAAAATACTGGAAATATGCGGATGTGTATGCTATACTATGACAATGACTGCGAGTGTATATTTTTTTATAAGTGCGATATGACGAAGAGGCAGTTTTGAAGTCAGCACATTCAAGGAGGAAAAAAATGAGTTTACAGGTAGAAAGATTAGAACATAATATGGCAAAATTAACGATCGAAGTACCGGCAGAGGAAGTGGAAAAAGCGCTTCAGGCAGCTTATCTGAAAGAGCGCGGCAAGATCAGTCTTCCGGGATTCCGTAAAGGAAGAGTTCCGCGTCAGATGATCGAAAAGATGTACGGACCGGAAGTGTTCTATGATGAGGCGGCAAACCGCATGATCTCAGAAGCGTATGCGAAAGCATATGACGAGTGTGAGCTTGAGCTTGTGTCACAGCCGAAGATCGAGATCACACAGCTTGAGAAAGGTAAAGAATTTATCTTTACGGCAGAGGTGGCTGTAAAACCGGAAGTAAAACTCGGTGAATATAAAGGTCTGAAAGTTGATAAAGTTTCTACAAGAGTTACACAGAAAGAAGTAGATGAGGAGATCGACAAAGAGCGTGAACGCAATGCAAGAACGATCGATGTAACTGACAGAGCGGTTCAGGATAAAGATCAGATCACGCTTGACTTTGAAGGTTTTGTCGACGGAGTTGCTTTTGAAGGCGGAAAAGCTTCCGATTATCCGTTGACGATCGGATCCGGAGCGTTTATTCCGGGATTTGAAGATCAGTTGATCGGAGCAAACATTGACGAAGAAAAAGAGATCAATGTGACATTCCCTGAAGAGTATCAGGCGAAAGAACTTGCCGGAAAAGCTGCCGTATTCAAATGTACAGTGCATTCGATCAAGGCAAAAGAACTTCCGGAGCTCGATGATGAGTTTGTATCCGACGTATCTGAGAAGAGCGAGACTGTTGACGCATATAAGGCAGAAGTAAAAGCGAAGATCAAAGAGCGCAAAGAAAACGAAGGAAAGCAAAAGAGAGAAGACCAGTCTGTAGAGCAGGCAGTTGCCAATGCAGAGATGGATATTCCGGAAGCTATGATCAGCTTCCAGTCAAGACAGATGGTAGACGATTTCGCTCGCCGCATTATGCAGCAGGGTATGACGATGGAACAGTACTTCCAGTTTACAGGTCTTTCGGAAGAAAAGATGATGGAAGAGTTTAAGCCGGAGGCAGAGAAACGTATCCGCACAAGACTGACTCTTGAGGCAATCGTTGCAGCGGAGAATATCGAAGTTTCCGAGGAGCGTCTTGATGAGGAACTTCAGAAGATGGCGGATTCCTATAAGATGGAAGTTGATAAGCTTAAAGAATACATGGGCGAAAACGAAAAGAAACAGATGAAAGAAGACATTGCGATCCAAGAAGCAGTTACCCTGATCGCAAATGCCGCAGTAGAAGGTTAAGCAAGATACAAAGGTGTGCTGTATGGCGCACCTTTTTCAAAAAAATATGTATATGCAGCAGTTTGGCCTGTAGAACGGCCGTTGAAAACGGCGTTTATACAAACAATATTATAAGTGCCAAAGAAGGCTGACAGATTGAAAGGAGTATTGACCATGAGTTTAGTACCTTATGTCATCGAGCAGACGAGCCGCGGAGAGCGCTCGTATGATATTTACTCAAGACTTTTGAAAGAGAGAATCATCTTTCTCGGAGAGGAAGTAAACGATGTGTCCGCAAGTGTGATCGTGGCGCAGCTTTTATTCCTTGAGGCGGATGATCCGGACAAAGACATCCAGCTTTATATCAACAGCCCGGGAGGGTCTGTGACGGCAGGAATGGCAATTTATGATACAATGCAGTATATCAAATGTGACGTATCTACAGTATGTATCGGAATGGCGGCAAGTATGGGAGCGTTCCTTCTTGCAGGCGGAAAGAAAGGCAAGCGTTTTGCCCTCCCGAATGCGGAGATTATGATCCATCAGCCGTCAGGCGGAGCGCAGGGACAGGCGACAGAGATCCAGATCGCGGCAGAACACATTCTGCGTACGAAACAGAAATTGAATGAAATATTGGCTGCAAATACAGGACAATCACTTGAGACGATCAAGGCAGATACAGAGCGTGACAATTTTATGTCTGCCGATGAGGCAAAGGCGTACGGTTTGATCGACGAGGTGATCGCAAAACATTAATTTGGCTTTGAGGTGAAAGAATATGGCAGGAAAACCGACAGACGATATCGTCAGATGTTCCTTTTGTAATAAAACGCAGGCGCAGGTAAGAAAGCTGATCGCAGGTCCGAACGGCACATATATTTGCGACGAGTGTATCGGAATCTGTTCTGAGATCATAGAAGAGGAATTAGATTATAACGAAAGAGAATTGTTTGATGATATTAATCTTTTGACACCGGAAGAGATGAAAGCTTTTCTTGATGATTATGTGATCGGACAGGATGAGGCAAAAAAAGTACTTTCAGTGGCAGTTTATAACCATTACAAAAGAATTATGGCAGAACAGGATCTCGGGGTAGAGCTGCAAAAAAGCAATATTTTAATGCTTGGTCCGACAGGCTGCGGGAAAACGCTTCTGGCCCAGACACTTGCGAAAGTGCTGAACGTGCCTTTTGCGATTGCGGATGCGACGGCGCTTACAGAGGCAGGATATGTGGGCGAAGATGTGGAAAATATCCTTTTGAAGATTATTCAGGCGGCAGATGGGGATATTGAGAGAGCAGAGCACGGCATTATTTATATTGATGAGATTGATAAGATCACAAGAAAGTCTGAGAATACATCGATCACAAGAGATGTCTCTGGAGAGGGTGTGCAGCAGGCATTATTAAAGATCATTGAAGGTACTGTAGCGTCTGTGCCGCCACAGGGAGGAAGAAAACATCCTCATCAGGAATTTATTCAGATTGATACATCCAATATCCTGTTTATCTGTGGAGGAGCCTTTGACGGATTAGAGAAGATCATCGAATCAAGAATTGGCAAGAAATCTATTGGATTTGGAGCAGATGTATTTGGGCAGAAGGAAACAGATCTCGGTGAGCTGTTAAGACAGGTATTGCCAGAAGATTTTGTGAAGTTTGGTCTGATTCCAGAGTTCATTGGACGAGTTCCAGTGAATGTATCTTTAAATCCATTGGATGAAGAAGCCTTAGTGCGCATTTTGAAAGAACCAAAGAGTGCTCTTGTGAAACAGTACCAGAGATTGTTCGAGATGGATGGTGTGAAACTTACGTTTGATGATGATGCATTAATTGCAATTGCCAAGAAAGCATTAGAACGTAAGACAGGTGCCAGAGGACTTCGTGCGATCATGGAAGATGTGATTATGGATTTAATGTACGAAATCCCATCACAGACAGATGTATCAGAGTGCCTGATCACAAAAGATGTCGTAGAAGGTAAAGAAAAACCAATGATCGAACATTCTGGAGTGAAGGTGAAAGCCGCAGTGCCAAAGAAACGGGTAAAGACAAGCAATCATGGTGAGATTGCATAGATAGATTAGCCGAAATAAAAACTGCTTTCATGCAAGAGATTCTTGTGTCAAAGCAGTTTTTCTTCATGTCTGATGAAATTTACAGACAAATAATTCAGAAATGAAAGGAAGACTTGAATGAAAAAAACACTACCAATGCTTCCACTGAGAGGCAAGTATATATTTCCGAATACAGTCATTCATTTTGATGTATCACGAAGCCGTTCTGTAAAAGCAATTGAAGAAGCTATGGAACATGATCAGATGATCTTTTTAAATAATCAGATCGATCCGACGGCAGAAGATCCAGGAATTGAAGATTTATATCGTGTAGGAACACTGGCAAGGATCAAACAGGTTGTAAAGCTTCCAAAGAATATTTTGAGAGTTTTTGCAGAAGGATTATTTCGTGCAGAGCTTTCTGAAACTGTTGAGTACGAACCATTCTATAAAGTAGAGGTTTTATATGATCATGTAGAACAACAGTCATTTGAGGAATTTGAAAGAGAAGCATTTCTTCGAATGATCAAAGAAGCATTTGAAGGTTATGCGAAAGCCTGGCCACATTTGGATCAGAATATAGTAAATTATATTTTATTATTGACAGATGTGGAGATTCTGGTGGACGAACTTGCAACACATATTCCATTTTCTTATCCAGAGAAACAGAAACTTTTGGAAGAAATGGATCTAAAAGAGCGCTGTGAATTAATGCTTGTCATGCTGCAGGAGGAACTAGATGTTCTGAAATTGAAGCAGAAGATCCAACAGAAAGTTAAAGTGAATATTGACAAAAATCAGAAAGAATATGTGCTGCGAGAGCAGATCAAAGTGATCCGTGAGGAACTTGGAGAGACGAATGTAGAAGATGAAGCGGATGAATTTATGGAGAAACTTAAGAATCTAAAAGCATCCGATGAAGTCAAAGAAAAGCTCAAAAAAGAAATATCGCGTTTTCAAACAATGGGAAATCA
>OMGY01003450.1_pt1 | contig 10654 bp, 13 predicted proteins | sample 1674461 | NCBI WGS metagenome assembly OMGY01 (sample SAMN05578579, study PRJEB25193) | human gut metagenome | biome: Human Microbiome; feature: human-associated habitat; material: feces | host: Homo sapiens | place: USA:Birmingham
AAGCAAATATTATTGAGCTTGCGATTGTACGCACTCCTTTTCATAGCGCTCCTTTTGAATGTACTTTTCTGCAGGACGAACCCATGCTTGCTGTAGGGCATAAAATTTACTTTGACGCTCTTCCGGAACATGAAATTTTTTTAGCCCAGATTTATCAAAAACCATTGATCCATTTTCACTTATATAAATTAAATCTTGATTATAACCTTCAAATTGTTTGCGTAAATTATAATATTGTCTTCCACTGGCAGCAGCAAAAATAATATCCTTTTCTTTTAGTGATTGAAACATTGGATAAAAATCTGCGTGTATTTCATTATTGGAATTTAATAAAGTACCATCCATATCTGTTGCAATAAATTTAATCATAAAAATCACCTTCTATCAATATTGTTTATTATCAATTGTTATTGTTTAGTTATATTTATTATCATTTTAGCATAAAAGTACGTATTAATCAATTTGTTAAGGTGATAATGCATATGAACATTATAATTAAGAATTTGCTTTTAAAAATTTTAATATTATACATAAATAAGCTCCTATATATATTTGTTATATAAATAAAGTATATAATAAAAAGGACTTTGCATAAGAAATTAAAATATTTAACTATAAAAAAGTGAAAGAATATTTTAAAATGGTAGCCATTAAGTCATATTTGAGAATTTTGGAATATAGTAAAATATAGAGTATTGCTAAAGGAAATAAAACATGTTGATGAAAGGAGATTTTCATATGCATTCAACTTGTTCAGATGGGAATTTAAGTCCTACAGAGCTGGTTAGATATGCTAAAAAAAGAAAGGTTGATATAATCTCACTTACAGATCATAACGACTGTGATGGTTTAGATGAGGCAATAAATGAAGGGAAAAGAAGTGACATAGTAGTTATTCCAGGAGTAGAATTGTCTACAAAATATAAAGAAAATAGAGTGCATATATTAGGATATTTTAAAGATGATAGCTATAATAATGAACTTTTTAGGGAGGTTTTAAAGAAAGTCAAAGGAGATAAAAGTGGTGAGTTAAGGAGTATCTTTGGTAGCGCCATAAATTTTAATGGATACAAAAAGAAACTATATGTTGAAAGTGGTATTCAGCTATTGAAATTTTTTGGTGCATCAGTTGTACTTGCACATCCAGTATTATTAAGTGAGGAATGTTTTTTTAATATAAAGAATATGGACTTTGATGGTATTGAGGCTCGCTACTTCTTAAATAGTGATGATGATACAGAATTTTATATTAAGTTTGCCAAGGAAAAAGGTTTATATTATACGGCAGGTTCAGATTTTCATACAAGAATTGAGGAATATAGAATTCATGGACTTATTGGCGATGTCTTTTTGAATGAAGAAGAAATAGAAGATTTTTTATGGCAGTCAGGACTTGATATTTGGCTTAAAGATTTGTATAAATAGATAAAGGGAAAATATTAGCATAATAAAATAAAGAAGCTCTAAAAAGCGCTTCTTTATTTTTATGTAGTTAAATTTATTAGACTAAGTCTTCTCTTATTAAATAAGCATTACCATCTTGGTCTTTGAAAGAAAACATACTTCCGTATGGCATAGTCTTAATTTCATCAACATCTACACCGTTTTCTTTCATTTTTGAATAAGTAGATTCAATATTAGTAGTGCTTAATATTATATTAGGATGACCAACATTAGCTTGAGGATTTTGCTTAGCCATCATTTCTTTGTTATATATAACAAAAGTAGTGAAAGCTTCTTTTGTAGGACCAACTTCTAGCCATTTAAAACCAGGTCCCATTTCAGCTTCGAATTTTATAATAAAGTTCATTTTTTCAAGCCAGAATTTTTTTGCTTCCTCTACATTATTAACATATATGGTGATTTTTCCAATTTCCTTTATCATAAGTGATACCTCCAAAATTAATTTTTTTTAGTATAATATAAGTAAAATCAAAAGTCAAACACATGTTCACAAAAGATATTATATATTTATAATATTTACAAATAGAATAAAAATTATCTATCAGTGATTTATATTAGCAATATTAATATATAAAATATAATTATTAAGTAAAATATATATGGTATAATTGACATAATATGATATTTAATGTTATCTTAAAATGAACTAAAAGAAGAAATACTTTTTAGGAGGAGTTTGAGTGAAGAAAAAAACAAAAGAAACTATTTTGATTGGTACAGGACTTGTAGCATTATCTTTATTTTTACATTATATACATTATTTAATTTTTAAAGATGCACATCACACCATGATTTTTCTAGTTGCAGATATTGCATTTATACCAATGGATGTATTTTTTACTACATTAATATTGGATAGATTTCTAGAAAAGAGAGAAAAAGACCACCTTTTAGGAAAACTAAATATGCTCATAGGAGTATTTTATACTGAAGTAGGTACGAAACTTTTGCTTAATATAGTAGAAGGTGATAATGATAGAGAGTTTTTAAGTGGAGCATCAATCACTAATGATACATGGAAGAAAAAGTCTTTTGAAAAGCTTCATAATAGAATTCTAAAACATGATTATACTGTAGATATTAATAAAGTATCTTTAGAAGATATTAGAAAGAATTTAGATGCAAATAAAGATTTGCTTATTTCATTAATAGCAAATGAAAATCTTATAGAACATGAGACATTTACAGAAATGCTTATGTCAATTATGCATTTAAGAGAGGAACTTAATACAAGATTAAGTATGGATATGCAGGAATATGAACTTGAGCACATAGAAAAAGATATAATGCTGGCATATAAATATCTGACAATTGAATGGGCAGAATATATGAAATATTTAAGTGAAGAATATCCAGTATTATATTGTAAGGCGCTTATAAATAATCCGTTTGATACAAGAAGTAAAAGTGAAAAAGATAAGTGTTATTTAAAAGAATATAAAAAGCAATATAAAGATAATTAATAAAAATTAAAATACATTAATTTTTGTTTTTAACATCCTGAAAAAGGATGTTTTTTTAACGCTTAGGAAATTATGAGATTTTTAGTATAAGAAATACTAATAAATTAGCCATTTATTATATACGTTTTTACTAATGCGTTAAAAAGAAAATTATAGTACGCCAAAAGAACCGTAAAAGAAAAATAAATTAATTAAATTTTTGTAAGGATTTATTTTTCTTTTAGAACCTTTTGGTTGGCTAACAAAAGTTGCTTCCTTCGCTGAAGCGTGGCGTCAGCCACTTTTGTACTATTCATAATCCATAATTTATCATTCATAATTCATAATTAACCAAGGAGGGAGAATAATTTTGAAAAATTATAGAGTGCCAACACTGACCATTGCAGGCTCTGATTCTTCGGGGGGAGCAGGAGTACAAGCAGATTTAAAAACATTTAGTGCTATTGGTACATATGGAATGAGTGTTATTACGGCAGTAACAGCGCAAAATACAGAAGGTGTCTTTGCTGTTGAGGAGTTAAGTGGTGAAATAATAAAAAGTCAAATAAAAGCAGTCTTTGATGATATTGAGCCAGCAGCCGTAAAAATAGGTATGGTGTCTAGTCCGGAAATAATAGTGGATATAGTAAATACCATTAAGAAATATAATCCAAGTTTTTTAGTAGTTGATCCAGTGATGATTTCTAAAAGTGGATATTCATTATTAAAACCTGAAGCAAAGGAAAATTTAATAAAATATCTAATTCCTATGGCTTACTTGGTAACGCCTAATGTTCCTGAAGCAGAAGAAATTACAGGTATAAAGATTAATTCTGTTACAGATATGAAACTGGCAGGAGAAAAAATATTGGAACTGGGGCCTAAATTTGTGTTGATGAAAGGTGGCCATTTAGATGGAGATGCAGTAGATGTATTAATAGGTGAGAATATTTTTCACGTATTTAAATCAAAGAGGCTAAATAGAAAAAATACCCATGGTACTGGATGTACAATATCATCTGCAATAACAGCTCATCTTGCATTGGGATATGATATTAAGGAATCTGTAGCATTAAGTAAGAAGTATATTACGGAAGCCATTGAGCATAGTTTTGATATGGGACACGGGGTAGGGCCAGTTCATCATTTTTATAAATTTGAAGAATCAAAGATAAAGTAAAGAAGAAAGAGAAAGTATTGGTGATATAAACTATGTATGAGTTAATAGACAAGGTTAAAGAAATAAACCCATTGGTAGTACATTATACTAACGAAGTAACAATAAATGATTGTGCAAATGTGACTTTGGCACTGGGAGCCAGTCCTCTTATGAGTTATAGTTATGAAGAGGTAGAAGAGGTAATAGGCATTTCTTCAGCAGTAGTTATCAATATAGGAACTATGAATTCATCAAGACTAGATTTGTTTGTACAAGCTGGAAAAGCAGCTAATAAATATAATAAACCTGTGATTTTTGACCCAGTGGGAGTTTTTGCAACAAAGACAAGAAGTGAATTTGTTAATAAGCTTTTAAATGAAGTGAAATTTGATGTGGTCAAGGGAAATGTAGCAGAAATTAAATATATATGTGGTCTAGATGTTAATGGAAAAGGTGTGGACTCTTTTGATGATGTAGAAGATATAAGTGAAATAGTGAAGAAAGCAGCTAAAAGATTAGAATGCGTAATAGTTGCTACTGGAGTTATTGATTATGTATCTGATGGTAAAAATGTTATAAAGATTGAAAATGGAACAGCAAAACTAAAAGGAATAACAGGTACTGGATGTATGACTGGTAGTTTAATAGGAAGCTTCTTAGGAACAGGAAAAAATAGATTAGAATCAGCTGCTATGGGGACGCTTGTTATGGGTATTGCAGGAGAATTAGCAGATGAAGGTAATACTCCTTTAGGAAGCTTCAAAGTAAAATTAATGGATAACATAAATAAGTTAAATAAGAATCTAATTGAAGAAAATGCAAGAATAACAAAAATAGAAGAAAAAATAAAATAATAAGCAGGGGGAATAAAGATGACAATATTTTTAGGAATAATTTCAGCAATTATAGTAATATCATATGTAATTGATTTTAAAAACAATAGAATGAGCACTAAGGAAATGGTAATGGCATCATTAATAGCTGCAATTTCTTTTGTGCTAAGCCTTATTCAAATAGTAAGATATCCACAAGGTGGAGGGATTGCACTGTTTTCAATGTTGCCAGTAATGCTTTTTTCATTACTTTATGGTAAGACAGCAGGGGTAACTGCAGGGCTTGTATTTGGATTATTATCACTATTAGATGGGCCTTATGTAATTCATCCAGTGCAATTTTTACTAGATTATATCTTCCCAACAATGGCATTAGGATTAGCGGGTACTTTTGGAAGTGATACAAAAATGAAAAGAATATGTGGACCTTTAATGGCGGTAGCTCTTAATGTATTTTCAAAATTCTTATCAGGTGTTGTTTTCTTTGGAGCCTTTGCACCAGAAAATATGGGAGCGGTGTTATATTCATTAATATATAACGGTTCAACAGCAGGAGTTGAAGGAATTCTTTGCATTGTAATACTAGCCATTTTACCATTTGACAGACTAAAGAAACACGCAAGAGCTTAGTAAGTGATGAATTATGAATGATGAATGATGAATTGAGGAATAAACTCCATTTTACATTCAAATAAGGGGGAGTTATGGAAGAGCTAAAACTATATTTAATTACTGATAGTGATATATTAAAGGGCCGTGATTTTTATCATTGTATAGAAGAGGCTTTAAAGGGTGGAGTTACCATGTTGCAGTTAAGGGAAAAAGAAGCTGATGGTAAAGAATTTTTAGAAAAAGCTATGAACCTTAGAGAGCTTACTAGGAAGTATGGTGTTAAATTTATCATAAATGATAGAATAGATATAGCAATGCTTTGTGATGCTGATGGAGTGCATCTTGGGCAAAGTGATATTCCAGCAAAGGAAGCAAGAAAATTGATGCCAGGAAAAATAATTGGTGTTTCTTGTAGGACAGTAGAAGAAGCTGAAAAGGCAAAGGAAGATGGAGCAGATTATCTAGGGGTAGGAGATATATTTGGTACCCAAACAAAGCTTGATGCCAAAAGAGTATCATTAGATACATTAAAAGACATTAAGGAGAAAGTAAATTTGCCAATAACAGCAATAGGTGGTTTAAACTTAGATAACCTAGATTATGTTAAAAAATGTAATATTGATGGATATGCTGTTATTTCAGCTATATTGGCCAAAGAAAATATTAAAAAAGAATGTGAAAGCTGGATAATAAAAATAAATAATTAATAAATGTGACAAGTCATAGGAAAAAAACGATTATTTTTCTATGACTTTTTATTATTAATAAATGGTAAAATTTATATGAGATGGAGTTTATGGGAGGTAATGAAGTATGTCATATCGGTATTTATTAGATCTTGCGCTTATTTTACTAAGTACAAAAGTTTTATCGTTAGTTACTAAAAGATTTAAATTACCACAGGTGGTTGGAGCATTATTGGCAGGTTTAATATTAGGACCTGCGGTATTTAATATAATAGAGGAAACAGATTTTATTAGGCAGTTGGCAGAAGTGGGAGTTATAGTATTATTATTTAATGCAGGACTTGAAAGCAACTTAAGTGAATTTAAGAAAAGTGGAAAGACTTCATTTATAGTAGCAGTAATGGGAGTAATTATACCTTTAATTGGAGGTACAATTTTAGCATATTGTATAAACCATGGTAAAGTAGAAAATGTAAGTGCTTTTGTGCAAAATATATTTATAGGCTCTGTTTTAACAGCAACATCTGTTAGCATAACAGTGGAAACTTTAAGGGAGCTTGGAAAGGTATCTACTTCTGTAGGAAATATAATTGTAGGAGCAGCCATTATTGACGATGTCTTAGGAATGCTAGTTTTAACTATTATTACAAGTTTGGCTGGTTCATCTGTAAGTGTAATAAAGGTTATTGTAAAAATAGTAGGATTTTTTATATTTAGTATTATTGTAGGAATTATTACGCATAAATTATTTAATAAATGGGTGGATAAATATGATATTGATAAAAGGAGGTTTGTCATAGTATCTTTCGTAATATGTTTATTACTATCATTTAGTGCAGAAGAATTTTTTGGTGTTGCCGATATAACAGGGGCATATATAGCAGGTCTTGTACTTTCATCCAACAAAGAAACTATATATATAACAAAGAGATTTGAAACATTATCATATATATTATTATCACCAGTATTTTTTGCCAGTGTTGGTTTAAATGTAAAGCTACCAGATTTAAATGGAGAAATAGTGATTATTACTATAGCATTAATTGTAGTGGCTATTCTTACAAAGATTATAGGCTGTGGTTTAGGTGCCAAATTATGTGGATATAATAATATGGAGTCAATACAGATTGGTAGCGGTATGATTACTAGAGGTGAAGTAACACTTATTATTGCCAGTAAAGGATTAGCTTTAGGTTTAATGAGTAGTTATTTTTTAACACCAGTTATACTAATGGTAGTATTCACAAGTATATTTACACCAATATTATTAAAAATTGTTTTTTCAAAAGATAAAAGTAGCGTTCCAAGTTGATTTTATAGAAAGTAATCAAGTATAATAATAAACTGATTATTAAATACAGAGGAGAAAAAGAGATGTATATTGGTAGAAGTCAGCAAGAGGAAGAAAAGTATTTAAATACAACCATTAATGCTATTAATGAACTTATAGATGAATATGGTGGATTAAGTACTGAACAGGATAAAGAAATAAGAAAACAAAGAAAGTTTTTATGGGACAATAGAAGTGAATTTGATGAATTTGAGGTTTTAGAAAATTGCAGTCAAATTGCTTTAGAAGAAAAGACTTATGCTAATAAAATAAATAAATTAAGAACTTTAGAAAGGCAATTGAAATCTCCTTACTTTGCCAGATTGGATTTTAAAGAAGAAGGTGAAGAAGGAGAAAGTTTCTATATAGGACTTGCTAGTGTTGAGGACAAGGATAATTTTGATTTTTATGTTTTTGATTGGCGTTCACCTGTGGCAAATATGTTTTATGATTTTGAAGTAGGTCCAGCATTTTATAATGCACCTATAGGAAAGATAGAAGGTACCATTGAGTTTAGTAGACAGTTTAATATTAAGAATTCAAAAATTGTATTTACTCATGATTCAGGAGCAGCTTTATGTGATGAATCATTAACAGCAATGTTAGGTAGAAATGCTACTGATAAAATGAAGAATATAGTAGCTACTATACAAAAAGAACAAAATGATATCATTAGAAATGATGATGCTAGAACTTTATTTATTCAAGGTGCAGCAGGTTCAGGAAAAACATCTATAGCTCTTCATAGAGCAGCATACCTTTTATATAAGCATAGAAAGGATCTCCAAGCAGATAACATCTTGATTTTCAGTCCTAATGAAGTGTTTGCTGAATATATAAGTGATGTATTGCCGGAACTTGGAGAAAATAATGTGCTTCAAACTACTTTTGATGCTTATGCAAAAAAATCTCTGCCAACAGATTACCATTTTGAAAATAAGGCGGAGCATTTAGATTATTTATATAGTAATGATAGTCAGTTAGCAAATAGAACTTTAGCAATGGAATATAAAAATAGTATAAAGTTTATGGAGATTATAGAAGACTTCTGCAAGGATCTGCCAGAAAAGTTAGTGAAATGTAAACCTATATTTATTGAAGGAAAGCAGATTATTCCTGTTAAAAACGTTGCTAATACATTTTTAAAGAGGTTTAATGATATACCTTTATTAAACAGAATTAATGTAGTTAAACAAAGCATTTTTTCACAGGTTGAAAATAGATTTTTAAATAGCGATTCAGGAGATTATGATTTTGAATATGTAGAAGATAAAGAAAACTTCTATGAACATTGTAGGGCAGAAATTAATGCTCAAATAGATAATATGGTGTTAACATTCAATACTGTAGAAATATATAAATTATTATGGAGTGATATTGAAAAATATTGCAATGATGATTTAGGCAAGGTAAAAGAAATTACTTTAGCATATTTAAATAACAGAGAAGTAAAATATGAAGATATAACACCTATGCTATATATAAGAGCTGCCATGGAAGGGTTTAGAAGTTATAAGAATGTTAAGCATATCTTAATAGATGAAGCACAAGACTATAGTCCATTATTTTATGAATTGATTAGAAAATCATTTAAAAATGCAGCAATAACAATTATGGGAGATTTAAATCAAAGAATAGATGAGCATTCAAACGTTTAGAGTAGTAATGTAGTAACAGAAATATTAAATGACATAAAAATTGAAGTGTTATCAAAAAGTTATCGTTCAACAGCAAATATAACTAATTTTACAAGAGAGCTACTGGATACACATGAGCCAATAGAAGCAGTAGAAAGAATAGGAGATAATCCTAAAGTTATACTTACAGAAAATAAAATAGCCGATATAGCTAAGACTATTGAAGCTATGCAAGAAAAAGGTTATAAATCTATAGCAGTTATATGTAAGACCAAAGCTATAACCAATGATGTTTATAGTAAGCTTAAAGAGGTTTTAGATGAAATTAATCTTATTGACACTGAGACTTCAGAGTTTAAAGTAGGAGTAAATGCAATTTCTTCTTACTTATCTAAAGGACTTGAGTTTGATGGGGTAATAGTGGCAGATGGTGAAGAATATTTAAATGAAAGCAATAAGAACTTATTCTATACAGTATGTACTAGAGCTTTACATGAATTAAAAATATTTACTAACAAGGATTTGGCAGAAATGCTACCAAAAGATAAGACTTTATATGAAGTTGAAGAGTGATAATAGAAAGCTAAAAATAAGTATTTGCTTATTTTTAGCTTTTTTAATATGTTTATACTTTCTTGCATGGTGTATGTAAATACATCCTTTTTAACGTCCTAAATCTAATTAATCTTTATAAAATTGTTGTGCTTCTGGTCTTTCTAAGTATTTCTCATCTTCCTCATAATAGTCTTGTAAATATTGATTTTCTAAAAATTCTTCTTCAGGCACATTTATTTCTTTATGACCTCCATCAGAATGAAAAAAATTATCTAATTTTTCAAATATATTATCAAAAGCATTAGGATACATAGTTGAAGCAATTGCAGATTGTTGTAAAAATAATGATAATAAGGCCATTGTACATAACATTTTAAAATGTTTTTTTAGCATGAATATACCTCCATAAGTATTTTATATATAGTTTTATCAATTAAGAAAAAATTATGAGAATTTATAGAAATAATTATGGAAATACTTAAGATAGTAATAATATTATTGGCATATAAATAATATTATGAAGTATAAAGGTGGTGCTGTGTTATGGTAAAGAAATTAATAACTATTATAACTTATATTACTATAGTTACTTTTATAGGATTTTTAATTGTTTTAAGCATAGATCAATTTAGAGCAGTGAAGGCATCTAAAACAGAGTCCAATGAAAAAGAAACAAATTTACTTATTCAATATAAAGATAGTGTGGAAACAGATGATGAAGCTATAGAAAGTAGAGAAAGTGAGAAGGATTCAAAATCATATTTATTGCCTAATGCAGTAAAAAATCAATATATTAAAGTAAGCCCTTTATAGTTAATCAGTGCATATCGCTTCGCTGATGCACTTAATTAAGTCGCCAATTGAAAATGTAGAATGTAAAATGAAGAATTAAAAATGAATGTGAGAATTTCTACGAAATTCTTTTAAATATATATT
>OMGY01003451.1_pt1 | contig 10652 bp, 11 predicted proteins | sample 1674461 | NCBI WGS metagenome assembly OMGY01 (sample SAMN05578579, study PRJEB25193) | human gut metagenome | biome: Human Microbiome; feature: human-associated habitat; material: feces | host: Homo sapiens | place: USA:Birmingham
GGGGTAATCTCATCCCTGATTTCCTTAGGAAGCCGGCTGCGCCGGTAGCGGTTGCGCAAAGCGATAGCCACGCTTCTCTTAGCCTCGTCTTGGCCAACTATATATCTGTCCAGCTCGCTTACTATCTGTTTGGGCGTAAGTGCAAGCATTTTCTTTCCTCTTTCTCCGGCGGCCAGAATCTTAAATGACGGGAAAACGCCGCCGGGCATTGTTCCCGTTCCAAAATCATCAAACTTCCTCTACCTTTATATTGTCGTTGGTATAAACGCAGATTTCTCCCGCAATCTTAAGCGCCTCATGCGCGATTGCAGGCGCTTCCATATCTGTAAAGCGCATAAGCGCCCTTGCCGCCGAAAGTGCATAGGTACCGCCAGAGCCTATAGCCGCTATGCCGTCATCCGGCTCAATTACCTCACCTGAGCCGGATAAGACGAGCATGCCGCTCTTATCCGCCACTATCATCATGGCCTCCAGCTTGCGAAGCACCTTATCCGAGCGCCAAAGCTGCGCTAATTCAACGGCCGCCCGGTAAAGATTCCCTGAATACTGCTCCAGCTTGCCTTCAAAAAGCTCGCTTAAAGCAAACGCATCGGCTACCGAACCGGCAAAGCCTATTACCACGCTGTCATGATATATCCTGCGTACCTTTACCGCGCCTTTTTTCATGATTACAGACTCGCCCATAGTTACCTGGCCGTCGCCCGCCAGCGCGCATTTTCCGTTTCTGCGCACACCCACTATAGTCGTACCTTCAAAATTCATTTTGCTTTCTCCTTACTTATATTGACACATGAATTTCATATGATCTATATTATATATAATACCACAACAGCATTTATTACAGAAGTGCTTATTCTAAATATTCAGAAAAATTTCACATATAAATGTTCCGTTTGCCTTTTGGCGCTTTATGGCGTAAAATAGAGACAGTATGCAGCGCCGCCCTTTTCTGCCGGCTGTGCAAGCAAATTTTACCGACAGGCGTGAATATATTTTGTATATAGCTGATATAAAATTGAAAAGCAACCTGATACTGGCCCCTATGGCAGGAATAACTGATAAAGTATTCAGAAGCATATGCGCACATTTCGGCGCCGGTATGGTATTTACCGAAATGGTAAGCGCCAACGGCCTGGCTCATTCCAACGCCGCGACGCGCTTCCTTCTAAGCCAGGATAATTCAGGCGTTCCCTGCGCCGCCCAGCTCTTCGGACATGAACCCGAACTGCTTGCCGCCGCCGCGGCTTCGAGCGCATTAAGCTCCTTTCCCATAATAGATATAAATATGGGGTGTCCGGCAAAAAAGATTGTCTCTAACGGGGACGGCAGCGCATTAATGCGCTCCCCTAAGCTGATATTTAAAATAGTTTCGGCAGTCAAAGACGCCGCAGACCGTCCGGTAACAGTAAAGATACGCATGGGCTTTGATTCCCCTAACGCTGTAGAATGCGCCTTGGCCGCCCAGGAGGGCGGCGCCTCGGCCATAACCGTACACGGCCGCACGCGCGAGCAGGGCTATTCGGGCAAATGCAATCTGGAAATTATAAGAAAAGTGTGCGCAGCGGTTAAAGTACCCGTTATAGGCAACGGAGACGTTTCCTCCGGAAGGGACGCCCAGAATATGCTTTCGGCCGGCTGTTCCGGAGTGATGATTGGACGCGCCGCTTTCGGCCGGCCCTGGATTTTTGCCGAGATTTCTTCCTATTTTGATAAGAGCGGATTTGCCATTTCCAACAAAGAAAAACATGAGCTTATTTCAGCGCATTTTAAAGCTCTTTGCAATTTTAAGGGCGAATACACGGCTGTCCGGGAAATGCGCAAGCATCTGGCCGCATATGTAAGCGGCCTTAGGGGTGCAGCCTCATTAAGGAACCGCATAGTTTCCCAATCACAGCCTTCTGAAATGCTGGCGCTTATAGACGAGATTTTTTTATGACGCTCTGTTATTAGAGCGTCTATTCTGCCAAAATATACACACTCATAAAACAGCTTAAGCCGCAGTCAAATTTTTACTTTCAGCATAACAGTGCATTTGGCACAAAATCACTCATTCCAGGGCACATTGTACTCTGATTGTATTTGTCTCCGGGCAGAGCAAAAGAAAATAAGCCGGGGGGCGGCGTTTGACAGGCTTAAAAGCCTGTCCGGCGGGAATCATTCCCGCCGGCGGCGCTTTCAGCGCCGCAAACGCCGCCCCCCGGCTTATTTTCTTTTGCTCTGCCTATACGAATAAACGCACGCCTTAAAAAATAAAAATATTTATATGTATAAACAGCACAGATATGGCAAAACTAAACTCGAAACCAATTATGAAAGGATGTTTTTTTCATGGGCAATAACCAAAACAAGAATCAGAAAAATAATCAGAACAAGAATCAGCAGAAGAATAACCGTTCTAACACGCAGGACTGTTCTGACAAGAACGACTAAAACGTCCGTTATTTTGGTGGACAGAGACGGCGCGCGGCAGATAATCAGCCGCGCGCCGTTATTCTTTATAACTCATCCTGCCAATGCAGGTATCAAAAACTAAAGCGCTACATTATGCTTCTTAACGCTCTTTCCAGTTTGGACTTTACCCTCTGCAATGCATTATCCACGCTCTTGGGCTGAGTATTCATATCTGATGCTATTTCGCTGTAGCTTTTCCCCGTAATATATTCCTTTAACACTGCGCGTTCAAAATCAGACAGTACATTTTCAATTTTAGCGTTGATAAATTCATATTCCTGCTGCGCTATCATGAGCTGTTCGGGATTGGATACTCCCCGCGCTGTAAGCACGTCCATTAATGTACGCTCGTTCTCCTCATCGTATATGGATTTATTAAGAGACACATAGGAATTAAGGGGTATATGCTTCTGCCTGGTCGCTCTCTTGAGCGCGGAAATAAGCTGGCGCCTTATGCACATAACGGCAAAGGCATAAAAGGAATCATTCTTTTCCTGGTCATAATCCCTTATAGCCTTAAAAAGGCCTATCATGCCCTCCTGAAGCAAATCCTCCGTTTCGGCCCCCATAATGAAATAGGCATGAGCCTTGCTGCGCACCAGATTTTTATACTTAATCATTATATATTCGGAAGCTTGGACATCTCCCGCCTGAGCCAGAGAGACAATCTCAGCATCCTCCATATCCTGATATTTGTCAGGCATATATTCCTTAATCCTTTCCCGCGGCATATCCGCCCCGCCGGCGCGCGCCCATACGGGCGCCGCTTCTGAATAGTTCTAAAATCAGCAGGCGGCTTCTGCGCAGAATATTTATAAAGCCCTGCGGAAACAAAGGCTGCAATTCTTCCGCGAAGCAGGCAAAAGCCCCGCGGCCCGCGAAAGTCTAATAAAGCTGTCAGCTTCTCTGCCTCAGCGCCTCGTACATTATAACCGCTGCCGAAACGGCGGCATTAAGAGATTCTATCTGTCCCTTAAGCGGCAAAGCTATAAGCCGGTCGCAGCGGGTTCTGGTTAATTGGGACAAGCCTTCACCCTCCGCTCCTATAACAATAGCCAGCGGCCCGGTCAGGTTGGTCTTAACATAGCTCTCCCCTTCAGGATGGGCGCCGAATATCCAAAGCCCTTCCTTCTTAAGGCGCTCTATGGTCTGCGGGATATTATTGACCTTCGCCACCCTCATATATTCCACGGCTCCGGCAGACGCCTTAGCCACAACAGGCGTAAGGCCCACAGCGCGGCGCTTGGGAATAATTACGCCGTGCACTCCCGCGCATTCGGCGCTGCGCAGAATAGAGCCGAGGTTCTGCGGGTCGGTTATACCGTCCAGCACTATAATAAAGGGGTCCTCTCCTTTTTCACGCGCATAGGTGAGGATATCCTCTATTTCGCAGTAGTTTTTGGCGGCCGCAAAGGCTATAATGCCCTGATGCACTCCTGTCTGGGACAGCTTATCCAATTTGGCCTTATCCGTCTGGTGTACCAGTATACCTTTATCTCTGGCCAGTTTTACTATATCCCTTGATGAACCCTCCAGCGCCGCCTCGCTTACCAGTATGCGTTCTATATCCCGGCCCGCGCGTATAGCTTCCCTTACAGGATTGCGCCCTTCCAGCATATTTTCATGCATGTCCTCGGCGCCCGGCCTGTTTTCAGGACTGATTATTTCTTCATACTGTCCAAAATCTCTTTTATTAAATTTTTTCGCTTCACCCTGCTGTCCATAATTCTTTTTCCCGCTGTTCGCCTTTTGCTCCGGCCGGAAATATTCTTTTCCTGTTTGCCCGCTATTGCCGCGCGGTCCGGATTTTTTGCCGGCCGGGCGCTTGCCCCGCCCCGCTTCTCTATAATTGTTTTTATCAAAGTTTCCGTTTTTCATTTATTGCTCCGTTCCTCCGGCTTCTGAATGCGCGCCGGCGCTTAAATCATCTGCTTCACCGCTGTCATCCAATATAATTTGCATAAGGCTGCCTATCCTGTCGGTCTGGCCTGTAAGAAAAAGATAGCCCAGCAGAGCCTCAAGCCCCGTTGCCGTCCTGTAATCGCTTATATTGGCGTTCTTAGGAATTGTAGCCGGATTAGCGTTGCGCCCCCGCTTAAAAATATATAATTCCTCTTCGCTGAGCGCTTCCCTAATGCGTTCAAAGCCCGCCGCCTGGCCGCGCGCGCTCACATATCTTATAGCCATGCAATGCAGTTTATGCGAATTGCAGCCAATATCTCGGACAAGCCGTGCGCGCACATATAAATCATACACGCTGTCCCCCGCAAAGGCCAGGCTCACAGGGTTAAGCTGGCGCGCCTGGAGCTTGTCCATAGGATTGTTCAGGCATAAATCCAATATGGTCAAATGGTCACCTTCTTATATGCCTCATACGCCTTATCCCAGGCCTCCTTTTCCTCCGGCTGATAAATTTCATTGGGGAATGAAGCCGCAACCACACTTCGCAGCTCCTGAATATCCTTAATTTCTCCCGCAGCCATAGCCTGCACAAGCAGATTGCCTATGGCCGTGCCTTCCACCGGTCCGGTTACTACCCTGCGGTTGGTAGAATTGGCCGTCATTTGATTAAGCATTGCATTCTGGCAGCCGCCGCCCATAATATGCAGCGTATCTATTTTTTTGCCCGTTATCTCTTCCAGCCCCTCTATGGCCTGACGGTACTTAAGGGCTAAGGACTCATAGGCGCAGCGCAGTATCTCTCCCTTAGTCTTGGGCACCTGCTGATTGGTGCGTTCGCAGTACTGCATAATTCTCTTATCCATATCCACAGGCGGCACAAACAGCGGGTCGTCCGGATTGATAAAGGCCTTAAAGGGCTGCGCGCCCTCCGCAAGCTTAACCAGCTCGCCAAAGGAATACTTTTCTCCTCGGCGCTCCCAATCGGCACGCAGCTGCTGGATAATCCACATACCCATGATATTTTTCAGCAGATTATATCTACCTCCTACGGCGCCCTCGTTGGTATAATTATAGTTATAGGTAGTATCGTTCACAACCGGCTTGTCCACTTCTATACCCAAAAGCGACCAGGTACCGCTGGAAAGAAAGGCCCAGGAATCTCCTTTAGCCGGCACAGCGGCCGAAGCGGAATTTGTATCATGCGAAGCAACGGCGTAAACCGGCACAGCTCCCAGCCCCGTCTCCTGCTGTATAGAGGGAAGCAGCCTGCCCCTGAGGGTGCCGGGATATTGAATATCGGTAAATATGCCGCGGGGAATCCCCAGATTTTTCAATATTTCATCCGACCAGGTGCGCGTTACCGGATTGACCAGCTGACTGGTAGTGGCCTCGCAGAACTCCGTCCCCACTTCCCCGGTAAGGAAATAATCAAAAAGGTCGGGAATAAAAAGCAGGTGTTTAGCATATTTAAGGGCCGGGGAATCCTGCTTTACCATGGCCAGCAGCTGATTGACGGTATTAAAGAATTCGTGCGAAATTCCGCTCTCGTCAAATATGCGGCGGCGCCCCATAAGCTTGTCCGCTTCCTCCATCATGCCGTCAGTACGCGAATCCCTGTAATGATAGGGCACGCCCAGCAATTCGCCAGAAGGGCCTATAAGCCCGAAATCCACTCCCCAGGCGTCTATTCCTATGCCCTCAAGCGGCCCGTAATTCCCCTGCGCGTATTTAATAAGCCCCTGCTTAATCTCATAAAACAGCCGGAAAGTATCCCAATAGTAATGGCCGTTTATTTCCACCGGGTCATTGCTGAAACGGTGTATCTCCTCCAATTCCAGCTTGCCCTCATGCAGTTTCCCTAAAATAGCACGCCCGCTGGACGCACCAAAATCAAACGCAAGATAATTTTTCACGCCAGACATATTCCTTCCTCCGTTCAAACTGATTCAACGAACGCATTGCGTCCATGTTTTGCTTTATTATAACAGAAAACTCCCGGCTTAACAATGAGTATTTGCCGATAGAAAAATAAATAAGGCCCGGCGTGAACATATGCGCCCTGCGCGCATTCATGCCCGGCCTCTTAAAGTTAATTACAGTAGATATCTATTCCCCCAGACTGCCCCGGCCTGATTATTTACCCAATGAAACCGTTATCCCCTCTCTATAAATAAAATTATTGGAACATACTATAAAATTCTCTTCAGTACAATTATTTATATTCCTGTAGCGGGTATTGGCGGCCCTGTGACTGCTCCTGCGTAATCTTCGCCAAGCCTCCCCCTCCCTTTGGCATGCTTAAAAGAGGCTCATCATCGCAATCTGTATCCCACCATAAATAAAGCATCTCCCCCTGACTGGATTCATACGCCTCCATCCCTATGGACGGCTCTCCACGCTTTTCTCCCCAATAGCTCACTAAATTATATATATATTTTTTTCTGTATTCCTGCTCCTGATAGCATATCCCCTCTGCATATCCGCTGACCTCTATCCGCTCGTAATACTCAGCAGTATACGCTTCAAATTCTTTCCTTTTCCCCTCTTCAACCGAAAAAAGCAATTTTACCGGATTATAATCTTCCTCATAACCTGTTAATAAACTCCTGGGGATTATTATATCATCCTGCACACCCAATACGTCTGAAACTACGCCTACCTCCTCGGCAGTAAAATCTATCTGCTCATAATAACTAAAACTAAACAATATTTCCCATTGAATATAGACGAATACAAGAATAGAAATGTATATTATAAATACTACGAGAGCAGCTATTCCTACCCACTTTATCACTCTGTCTGTACTTATGGACATAACATTCCCTCCTTATTACCAAGATAAATCTTTGGGGTCATTTATCTCAGCGTCATACCAACCGTCTCCTACACTCCATTCCATAGATAAATAATCTACTCCGAAAACATAATATCCCTTGCCCTCACCGGCATATTGTATTTCCCATAACTCCTGAGGAGATATTATACCGGCCATCTTTTTATCGTCATCTCTAGCCCAATCATAAACATCATAGAAATAATAATTTACTTCTGCGCTATAACTATTAACAGCAGTTTTTGTAACATCAAATTGCACCTTAGTAGAATAATGACCTATTGCATAATGCCAGTTGCCCGAAGTTATATAATGCGAAGCGTCGTTTACGCTGCAAACAGTAAAGTTACAGCCTACCGGCAACTTTTCTCCCATCCGCTCAACAACATACATGGCTCTTGTCATATCGTTTAATCTGCCTTCAGAAGCTTCGTTAGATTGATTAATAATCCTGTCAAAATTAACAGTAACCGCAGTACCTGTCTTATCCAAGAAATGCTCTAAGTACTCGGCCGCATCAGGCGTTATTGGTCCCATAAGTAAGAAAAGTTCTGCCTTATCCACTAAAGCATTAATCGTATTCATCCTTTCTGTATCAGATAAATCTTTATATATAGAAAGATTCCCCGCAGGCCAAACATCATACTCATTCTCAATATTTTGAAGAGCCGTTATTTTTTCTTCAGGAACTGACGGAGATGAAATAATACTTGAATATAAATAATTACCATATTGGTATTCAGTAGGTACAAGCTCCCACTGCTGATAGGCATAGCCGTAATAATCCCCTATAAGGATATTTGCGCTGTTGGCGCCGGAGCCGTTATTGTCCAGTGCAAGAATTGTGGAGATATATGGGATTAAGCGGTAAGTTCCGTTAGCGTTTTTTATAAGGCGCCACCAGTTATAATAAGGATATTGGGGATTATAGGCGCCTTGAATAACCTGGCTGTTATCCACATTAGTTCCGCCGCTTACCTGAAGATACATACTGGGAGCATGTTTGGGACAAATTGTATAAAGGCCGTTATTTTGATAAGTAATCTGCCACATTTGATTGTCCCCGCCGTTAAAGGGAAATTGTATTATACTGGTGCCCGGCGCTGTACCCAGATTATATACATCCAAATACTGCCCGCTTTGCTTGTTCCTTATATAATATGTTCCGTCGTTGACAGAGGTATCTTCATTATAGGTTATTTCAAAACAGGGATAGTTTCCGGCAGGATCATCCGCCGCGCGCAGGCACATATAGCCGTTTGTACCCGAAGCAGCTTTTATTATAAAGCCATAGCTGTAAGATTTTCCTCCCTCGTTCAGCAAATTTTTAAGCCACTGTTTAGTTAGGGAAGTTACGTTAAACTCACAGAGCGTATGCGCCATATCCAATACGGCGCTGCTTTGGAACGCGCCCGTACTATTCTCAAGCTGGCTGTAGGTAACCTGATTAACAGCATGTGCTATCGTACAATCATAAACAGATACGTTCATTCCTGAAGCCGTAGCAGTACCAACTCTCCGAGTTTTATATTTGGCCGAAACTATATTCTCCGGCCGAATATACCTGAAATACCACATAAAAGTATTCTTTGCATATATGGACATGCGGCCATACAGAGGATTTGAATCAGCTCCCAAACGCAAAAGGCTGTCATTATTATATTTTATGCCGTTTGCCTCGCAGACATATGTATCTTCAATGCTGCCGCTCGAAGCATAGGCCACAGTAGGGTCAATTAATACCGGATAAACAGTATCTTCACTCGTTAAAAACTCTTTATCTATTATCATACGCAGTATATATTCCGAATCAGCAGTCTGAACCAATTCATATCTATTATCAAAGCCAACATGCGCCTTCCCATCCGGCTCTCCCTGATAGGAATCAAGAGCATATGGCTGGCTTATTACATATTTAGGGCCGCCATCCGGTTCTGCATATGAATATATATTTACTTTTACGCCGCGGTCGGACAAAATAGCATAATGACCCGGAATACTTAATTTAAATTCAAAAATATTTCCTTTGTATCCCTCAAGCAATATGTTTTCCTTCAATCCACCGTTAATTGCAGCATACTGAAGATGCGCGCCCTCTCCAAAAGCATTTGGGTATTCTGCTACAGACTGAGTATCACCCGCAAAGGTAAACTCTTTAAGCCTTTATTCAGCTTTTCGGCATCCTCATAATCAATAAATATTTGTGAGTTCTCTTCACCGGCAACCCATTCTTTTAATTCATCCGGCATATAGTCGGCAGTAAGCATGCTTAATCTGGAACCGGCCTGTTCCGTCTCGTTTAACATATTATCAGCATTGGAATTCAGCGGATTCAAAAAAACAACAATCAATATTACAATTAACAATTCAAGAATAACTGAATGCCTTATGCTCTCCATATTTACCACTCCCAAAATAATAAAATATAATGCTTTTAAAATATCGTGCTTTAACTAATTATAACATTATTTTTTTAAAAATCAAGAGCTAAAATGAAAAAATTAAAATAATATTTAAAATAATTATCGACATATTCGGACGATACTGATTTGGAAAACTGGTAATTGAAATTTCAGCGGCATTAATTTTTTATTGCAGAAATAGAAAGAAAGAGCGGAAATATCCTTCCGCCCGCTCCTTTTAATACAAAACTAAAATATTGCCTTTTATTAACAGATGCTGCCTTTCCGACCAATAAGAATATTATTTTTTCTCTCTGGAGCTGAAAATCAGGGCGTTTACATAGCCGAAAAATACTGCCGCCGCTATACCGCCGGCCGTCGCGGTTATCCCGCCTGTAAAGGCGCCCAGCAAACCATTCTCTTTGGCCCCCTCAATAGCTCCCTGAGCCAGGGAATGCCCAAAACCTAATAGAGGCACTGTGGCGCCCGCGCCCGCCCATTCGGCAAAGGGCTTATAAATTCCAACAGCGCTTAATATAACGCCTGATGTAACCAGCCCCACCAGTATCCTGGCCGGAGTCAGCTTAGTGCGGTCAATTATTATCTGGCAGATCATACATATAAAGCCGCCCACCAAAAAGGCTTTTACAAAATCCCATATCATGCGTTTTCCCCCCTTATGCAAACTGCGTGCGCTATGGAAGGAACGCTGTCCCCCTGCATGCTGCTGGTAAGGCTCAACAGCGCTCCTGTAGCAACAAACAGTATTTTTTTATAGGTGCCGTCTCTCAGTTTCTTATATATCTCGCTGTTAAGCACAGACGCCGAACAGCCGCAGCCGCTTCCCCCCATGTGAACGTCCTGCGACTCATCGAAAATCAAACAGCCGCAGTCCTCTATTTTCCCAGCTATTTCATAGCCTGAGCGTCTGATAAGCTCAGTGGCTAATTCCTTGCCCAGCATGCCTAGATCCCCAGTTAGAATCAGGTCATAATCCTCCGGAGTAGTTTTGGTCGCCTCAAAATGCGCGCATATGGTGCTGGAAGCGGCCGGAGCCATACCGG
>OMGY01003455.1_pt1 | contig 10644 bp, 8 predicted proteins | sample 1674461 | NCBI WGS metagenome assembly OMGY01 (sample SAMN05578579, study PRJEB25193) | human gut metagenome | biome: Human Microbiome; feature: human-associated habitat; material: feces | host: Homo sapiens | place: USA:Birmingham
ACACGCAAAAAAATAAAAATAAGGTTTTCTTAGAGATGTTTTATAGATATTAGATTAGAAATATTACGGAAGATGAATATTCCGTACTTTTTATTAATACAGTGTATTGCAAGCAAATTTTTAGCCAGCAAATTAGATTAATTAAAAATTGTCTCTCTTTATACCATAGGCTTATTATTAGATTTAACATTAAACGAAATTTCTGTTTTCACGAAGCAAAATTATCTCTTTATAAGAAAAAACAATAGAACGATCTTTTCAAGAAATACAATTATAAAACCAAAATATGCCCCTACAGACATTTCTCGACAAGACTATAATATCTATTTTCTAAATAGCGAAACTTTTGATAAAACTGCATACTATTTAGTATGCAGTTTCTCTTCAAACATCTTAATGAAATATCCGCCTACCACCGAACGAGCTTGGAAGCCTCGTTGTTTCGGACTATCTGTAAAGACCCAATCAGACATTGGAATGCGGTCAACAGTCTCATTCATAAAGCTATAAACCGGATCAACAAAACTTTCAAAAGTAGTCTTATCCTTAGCCATAGTGGCTGTCCAGATAATCCAGTCAGTCTTGGTATATGTTTCACGACTGTCAAGTGGCAAACCATAGCGATTTTGCTTGGTCAGATAGTATGCAATTTCCGTTTCAGCTACTTTTTCCGGGAATATCTGCCAATTCATCAATTTATCCCATACCAAATTATACTTTTGACTCCAAGTGCCTGCCTTATCAAATGTCAAACGGTAGTGGTCGCCATCATCGGCCATCTCTACCCATTGGGTAGCCATTTCTTTTGCTTTATCTGTATATTTCTCAGCGACTTCAGTCTTTCCCAGCATATTGGCCAAATAACCATAAGCAGCAATACCCAATATAGCTTTTATAGAAAGATTCGCATTGTGAGCAAAGTGTCCTGCAAAATCATCTGTACAGAGTTGGTTTCCCGGGTCTTGACCATATTCCACCAGATAATCAGTCCAAGTGGTCAATGTAGCCCAGTGACGGTTTGCATAGTCCGCATTTCCCTCTATGGCAGCAATGGCAGCAGTCACCAGCAACATATTACCGCTCTCTTCCAGAGGCATATCACCACCGTATGTCTGTCCGTTAGCCAGTGGATAAGTACCGACATCATGGGCAGCAAACGGTTTAGTCCACTTACCACTTTCACTGTAGTAGAAAATATGATTAAGCAACCCTTTGGCCAATTCCGGATTATAAAGTAAATATAAAGGAGACGAAGGATATGTAATATCAACAGTTCCAATAGAACCGTTACTGAAGTTCTCCTTAGAAAGGAACAATAATTCACCGTTCGGAGCTTCTACAAGTTTATGGGCAGCTATAGATTGGCGATAAGCTAATACACAAAGTTCAGCATACTTACGACCGCCCACTGCAGTAGCTTCCTCCATCAATTTCTTATCAAAAGCAGCACAATCCTTCATCAGTTTCTGATAGTCAACCGCAGCTTTCTGGAACTGAGATACAATAGTTTCTTTCCCTGAGCGATTCCAATAAGGACGCAAATTGTCACCAAAATATTGGATGGAGTAAATATCATCATATCCCAGCATCAGATAACCATCAGCATTCTTTGTTTCACCTAACGAACATACCAAGGCTAATTTATCATAACCATCAGTAGCCGGTGCATCTAATTTATTCTCCAAAAAGCTCTTACGTAGAGTCTTGCCATCGCCGATACCATAAGTCGCATTATCCTTTTTACCAGCTAAATAAAAATAGCCCCAGTCAATCCGGACATCATCCCCTCTCTTTTTCAGAATCTCCTGACTCTGGCTTCCGGTACGTAAAAGCAGCAAATCGCCTTCTTCAAAACTACCAGCTATAGATTTCTGATGAGGTACATCAACCGCCCATTGCGGAGAGGCCTCGAAATACAAATCCACCTGATGCTTTTTACCATCTCTGGAAACAACTTCATACGAGAGATAATTAACCGGACGAGTCATTAAATCCAGATTATCCATAAACAAAGGAGCTGTAAAAGTCAGTTTCAGATCAACTGGCCCACAAATAAATGTATAATAGGTTTGCATAGCTTGTACATCTACCGAAGTTTGTTCTGCAGTCTGTTCAAAACAATGATAGTTTTCCTGTTCAACCAATAATAGTCCAAAGTCCAGCAAGGCATTTCCCACACGATTGTAGCAATACGCAGCTATCAGATTCTTTCCCTTTTTCAAAGAAGCGGCCACTTCATCCGAAAGTTTCACCTGGGCATGCTTCTTACAAGCATTACCTGTATCCACCACTTTGACACCATTGATATAAATAATTACGTCATCATCGTGTGAATAATCAAGGTATACACTCCTACCAGCCAAATCTTCCTGAAGATCTATAGTTCTGCGTACCCAAATATACTTTTCACTCCATTGCGTCTTGGCAGTATGCTCATTTTCCATGGTTCCAAAAGCAGCTTTGCCTTCTTTCCATCGACTATCATTAAAGTCCATATTCTGCCACCCTTCAGCCGGTTGTACCACTGTATATTTCGCTACCCAGTCTTCCTGCTCCGAATTGGGAACCACAGAATTCAATTCGAGTTCTTCCGCTCCCATGAAACGGTAAGTTTGTCCGTCTACTTTAGCTACGCCAATCAGAGGAAAGCTCTTGCCGGTCCAATGTTTCACTGCACCATCATACAAGTTATCTTGAAAAGCCCATGCACTCGTATAAGGGTCAATAGTAACCAACGGATAGGCAGGCGCACGCAATTCATTCTTCACATGCTGCTCAGATTGGGGTGAGGTACATCCCGCCAAGGTAGCAAATCCCAGCAATAGCGTCATCAATCGTTTCATAAAATCCAAAAGTTTATCTTAATTATTCATTAGTTATTTCACAACTACAGGTCGGATAACTGTTCCATGAATTGATGCTATCCCCTTATCTGAGAGAGTAAGATCCTTGATATAGGAAGAACGAGGTTGTACCTTCTCTTCACTGGCATGAGCATGAAATATGTATTTATAGCTTCCGTCTTCGCAGATAAAAGGAGCACCATGGCCAGTACCCGACAACCTCGCAGTCTGATCCATATCTCTCCTGAGAATGGGATTTCCACTATATTTCTCCCAAGGTCCGAAAGGAGAATCCGAGGTGGCATAGCCTACAGCATAATCCTTACTTTCAAAATGATTGGCTGAGTAAAGCAAATAATAGACTCCATTCTGCTTCAATATGGAAGGTCCCTCAGCTACAGTAGCCTGTTTACGTTCCCATTCATCCTGCGCTTCAATACACTTCGTCAATGTTTCCTCTTTCAAGCTTTTCAAATCAGAATTCATTTCTGCACACCAAATGACGTTTCCACCCGTAAAACGGACAAAATAGAGATATGCTTTACCATCGGAATCTATAAAAAGAGAAGGGTCAATATTCTTTTCACTACCAAAGAGAGGCTGCTTCACATCCTGCACAAACGGTCCTTCAGGCGAATCGGAAGTAGCAACACAAACCTGTTCGTTTACTGTATAGAACATATAAAACTTCTTCAACGATTCTACATAATAAACTTCAGGTGCCCAATAGCCTTTATTCCCCCAAGAATCTTCGGGTGCCAAAGCTAAATTGCGGTTCCGATGCCAATGTTTTAAATCGGTAGAAGTATAAACTTCGAACCCCCGGACATTTGTTCCATATGCATAATAGCAATCCTCGTAAAAGAGTACATACGGGTCTGCTATAGGCAAACGTTCTTCCAGTACCTCAAAATCATCATCTGTTGATGTAGGAGCAGACGGCTTTGTAGAATTTCCACAAGACGTCCATATAAAAAACAATAAGAAAAGTATTAAATGTGTTTTCATAAAATTGATATTTTCATGGTGATACAAAAGTAGAGAATCGAAAACACACAGGATAACAGAAAAGATTCAACGTATGGAATAATTACGTCAATTGCATCTTAGGACGCCTCCTTGACTGGATAATTACTTTTTCTGACGCAATTCTTACTTTTCAGGAGTATACATTTCTCTTCTTATACCACCATTTTTGTTTGTCATGTCTTTTATACTATGATAGAAATAGCATATATATCAAAGCAAAGAAAGATTTTAAAGATCAAGAATCAAACGTGGGCAGAATTCTACCTTCAAAAGTTCACGCTGACGAGCATCAGCTACGAATAAACTAGTCGACAACACCTCACCTACAGCTCCGTTAGCCGTAACAACTGCTACTTCCCTTTTCCCCTCTACCAGTTTTCCACTCTGAGGATCGATAATATGTTTCCGCTCATGCGAATCATTACCCGAAGTTGTGAGACATTCATTTTTAAGAAATATTTCCGGCCATTCTTTCGCTTGCGTGACAGCACTTTGTCCGAAGTTAACCTTCCACCCATCAGCCAATGGATGATGCCCCAAAGCCAATACAGAACTATTCCCCATATTAACCAATGCATTCTCTATTTCATATTGCTGAAGTAGCTCCCGTATCTTCTCCAAAGCATATCCTTTCAAAAAACCGGAAAGATTGATAGTCACTCCAGGTTGCAAAAAGAAGAGAGTATGTTCCTGAGGTGAGAGTTGAATACTATAGATAGAATTACGTGTATAATTAGCCGAATGAATAGTGACATCGAAACATCCGTCAGTTCGAGTATAACATTCTACACAGAAAGCAAGCATATCATAAAGCTCCTTACTGACCGGTTGTGGTTCCGTGGCTGCTGCACGGTTCAAATATGCCAGTTCACTCTCTACATCATAATAATTTGCCATCTTTTCCAAACGGCATCGATGGAAACCAAGCATAAAGCAGTCCACCGTGGACAGATGAGAACTTATAAAGATGTTGAATTACATTCGACATTTTCAAATCTGTGTTTCTTAAGAGAAAAATGAAAAAGGCAAGCCACAGTGTTGCAACTTGCCCTTTTCGAAGACATAATATTAATTATAATTCTTTGATCTTTATATTCTTAAACCAGACTTCATCTCCATGATCTTGCAAAAGGATATTTCCTGACTCATGATTTCCGAAATTAGGCCAATTTTTATACTTGCTATAAGCAACCAATGCATCCCACATTTCATTCTGACGTGTGTATTCAATGAGCTTCACACCATTTAACCAATGTTCTACGTGATCACCTTTCACAACAATCATAGCCGTATTAAAGTCTTTCTTATTGAAAGGTTTGTTTGCCGGAGCAGGAATCAAATCGTAAAGCGAACCCAATTTACGGTTACCTTTTACGCCCAACTTAGCATCCGGATGCTTGTCATCATCAAGAATCTGAAACTCACAACCGATAGCTGAACCGGCTCCCTTATTCATATCAGGACTAACAAAATACTTCACACCGCTATTAGCACCTTCAGTAATCTTAAAATCAACTTTCAGAATGAAATTCTTGTACTTTTTAGTTGTTACGATGTCGCCACCGTTAGCAGATTCTGCACCGCCACTCTTCATTACTTTCAGGATGCCGTCTTCCATCTTCCAACCCTTTTCCGGGAAAGAGTTCAATCGAGCTCCTCTCCAGCCTTCGGAAGTCTTGCCATCCCAAAGGAGTGCCCAACCTTCTTTGGCTTCGTTCGGAGAAATTGTATTAGGAATAACATTGATTTCCGGTGCTTTTTGAGCTGTCTGGTAACGTTCTACATCTGTAGTACAAATGCGGATATTCTTCCAGCTAACAGTCTTTCCTTCATCAGCTGCGTTGCCGATAGCATGTACTTGCAAAGCAATAAAGCCTACAGGAGTCATATCATCCCAAATATTAGCACAAGGTACTCCATTAATCCAGGTAGCAATAGAATTACCTACAGCCTCAATACGAGCCTTATTCCACTCATTATTTTTGAAAGCTGTTTTAGCTGCTGGATTCTGTGTCAAAGGATACAGCCAGTTACGGCGAGCCTCATCATAGATACCACCCGACCATGCACGCTTTGAAGGGTCTATTTCAAACTGATAGCCATGTACACGGCCCTTCTGATAGTCTTTCTTGCTTTCACTACGTACTTGTACGCCAGAATTCAATCCATCGTCTATCTTGAAATCAAATTCCAGGATAAAGTCACCATACGTTTTCTTGGTAGCCAGGAAGGTATTAGGAGTATTCATCTTTGAAACACCCACAATAGCGCCATCCACTACTTTGTATTCGGCCTTACCATTCAGTTTCTTCCAGCCACTCAGATTCTTTCCATTGAAAAGAGGCTCCCAATTCTGTGCTGAAACCATAGAGGTACAAAACACAAACAGAAGCAACAAATAATTCTTTTTCATATTGATATCTCTTCTATTAATTATTTTAATATGATGCTATTACATTTTATAAAACTCATCCCATCCCTTACGTGGCGGTACTCCTACCAACATGGCATTAGCAAATTCATTATTCGTAATCTGCTTCGTGCGAGGATCAAAGAATAACTGCGTATTGAGACGCTGAGCCATTACTCCCAATGAGAATACCTGACCCAGAACACCGTTAATTTCAAACGGAGAACGAGTCTTTTCTTGACCCATACAAGCTAACAAGAAATTCTCAAAGTGATTGGACGGGCTCTTAGGCACTTCCGGTAACTTATCAGCCATTTCCTTTGCCTTTTCCTCAGGAATGATAGATAGTGTGCTACCGTGACTTCCACCCTTAAAGGTAAGTTCTTTTGAATAAATAATCTTTCCGGGATTCAACTTCGCAGCCGGAGCATCTCCCTGGTTTGTTGTAGGAATGTTAGGATCCAGACCGGATACACCATAACCGGCAGGGATAGGAGGAAGATTATCCAAACCATCGTACCAAGTGATATCAACCGGCGGCATACCCTTACGTTGAGGGAAGCGGAACAGGATCGTGGAAGAATAAGGGAAGAAGAAATCATTATGCCCGTTGGCATACTGCATCGTTATTTCATAAGGCAATCCCAATTCCAGGAACTCATGAACCGTATCCAGAATATGCGCGCCCCAATCGCCCAGACAGCCCATGCCGAAATCGTACCAGCAACGCCACTGACCCAAATGATAGTCCTTGTTATATTCATGATAAGGAGTTACTCCCAGCCAAGGGTCCCATTCCATATCTTTCGGCAATTGTTGTCCTGCAGGGAACTTATAGATGTTCGTATCCCACTTATGCCAACGACGGGGATTATTCATATGCGCTGTTACAGCCGTCACATCCTTGATGATACCGGCATCCATCCATGCCTTAAACTGGAAGTAATTAGCTTCAGAGTGCCCCTGATTACCCACTTGGGTCACCAGATTAGGCCGTTTCAACGCAGCCTGCATCAACAACTCACCTTCATAGAAAGTACGTGCCAAAGGCTTCTCTACATATACATGTTTACCTGACGCCAGAGCCAGCATGCTGATAGGGAAATGGGAATGGTCAGGCGTTGCTATAGCTACAGCATCAAACTCATTGCCTGCCTTATCGAACATCTGGCGAAAATCACGGAAACGCTTTGCTTTGGGATACTGGTTCATCACCTTTTGCGTATGGGGTGCTCCCATATCAACATCACACAAAGCTACAACCTCTACCATACCGGTACGGGCAAAGTCCCCAATAATCTGTTCGCCACGATTGCCAATACCTACATAGGCAATCTTCACCTTATCTGTTATCTTTCTTTGCGATGCAAAGGTGGGATTTGCCAGTATATCACCAGCACCCAATGCCAATCCGGCAGAAGCCATGGTCATGGTCTTCAAAAAATCTCTTCGTGTTGTCATTATCTCATTGGTATTAATTAAGTAATTCTATTTCAATTATCTCTATACTTCACTTTTCTTCTTAAGGAACAAATTTCTTATTCCGTAGAATAAAAGTCGCAATAGGGTCCAAAAGGCATAAAGCACACACGAAAATGCCAGAACATAGAAAATAGATGTCAGCATCTCCGAGAAAGGGGTTTTATAGGAGATTATTGCATACAAATTTGCCAAGTTGCCGATAATGAAACATACCAGCAAGGTCAGCAATTCTATCTTTTTCCGGCGAGCGGTAATAACTGTATTTTTCATACGCCTGCAATTGTTTTAGCTTTATGATTCAGATAATCTATTTTATACTCATCGGGGAAGTAAAGTACTTTTTCTTCCAGCAAAGCCTGATCGCCCAATAAGCACAGCATACTTGCATAATAACCCTCTTCGGCTATACGTTTCGGCTGCTTGCGGGTAATAGCGGCCTCTACAAAAGCCTCCAGCAGCAAAGAAGTACCATCCGATTTAGGACGTTCTCCCAAAATAAATTCTCCCTTGTTTTCGTTGGCAGTTTCCGGTGCCCAACTGGTACCGGCAAAAGGCAAAGAATCAAAGACTTTATTCTCCCAATCATTGATCATCTGCAAGAATCCGGGTGCAGGGGCTACACTCTCAAAATAATACTTACCCTTTTCAGGCTCTACTGTTCCCAGATTACCCATGATTTGCTCTTCCAAGCCATAGAATTTATTGGATATGACAGAATCGAACGTCATCTTCACTCCATTATCAAACACATATATACAACTTACATTGTCATACACTTCACGGCCGTCTTTCCAGTAAGTGATGGCTCCATGTCCCATCACCTTCTCAGGAAGCTTTTGCAAAGCCCAACTTCCGATCTGTAGCTGATGGCAAGCCAATTCAGTCATCAAACCCTTGGAATATTCGCGATACAAACGCCAGTTTATCAAACGTTCCAGCTCAGGCGAAGGAACTTCCCGTCTCCAATCTCCATTCCGGTTCCAGAAAGTACGGATAGCATTGATCTCGCCAAATGTACCGGCGTGTACCATCTCCATTACTTTTATATATCGCGGGTCGAAAAGGCGCTGCTGACCGGTGAAGAATATCTTGCCCGTACTGATGTGCTTCTGATAGATGCGGTAGCACTCTTCCATCGTAAAACCTATGGTCTTTTCACAGAACACATGTTTACCGGCGTCAAAAGCATCTAATACAATCTGGCAATGGGAATTAAGGGGAGTAGCCACCAATACCGCGTCAATCGTTTTGTCCTCCAGTAGTCTCCGGTAGTCATTATAAACCTTCGCTTTCGGGGCAAGTTTCAACCCCTCATCAATGGAAGGCTGGTAAATATCACACAATGCCACAATATCCACTTTAGGATTCTGTATCAGGAAACTCATCAAAAAGCGTCCCCGTGATCCCGGCCCAATAACAGCCAAACGGCATTTTTCATTGGAAGTTTCCTTAACTTCCGAAAAGGCAGAAAGCCAAGGACTTGCTGACAACAACACCCCAGCTCCAAGCACCCCTATATTTTTAAGGAATTCTCTTCTGTTGATTAATGTATCTTTCATAATATGGTCTTTAAAATAAAATCCAGATATACTCCTTTCTTTTTTCCAGGCAGAATACCCATATAAAAATAACAGCCCAAAAGTAGTGAAATTTTAAGATATAAAATATAAAAATCCACTCAAACAATGCGAAAATAGTACCAAGCCCTCCTCATAGCTATTTTATAAAGTCCTTAGGCAAAACACGAAACTGTTGCTGGAAGCATTTGGCAAAATAAGAAGGGGTATTAAAACCGATCATGTAACAAACCTCATTTATCCGGCATTCCCCCTCTTTGAGTAATTGCACCGCTTTCTTTAAACGCTCCAAACGAATGTAATCATTCGGAGTCATATCCAATATACCTTTTATTTTCCGGTTAAGACTCGAACGGCTCATATTCAGCTGGCTTGCCATATCATCCAAATTAAAGTCTGGATCCTGCATATTTGCGACCACTACTTCTTTCAAGGTCTTTAAAAAAGTTTCATCCGCTTTAGTCATTGCCATACTGTTGACCTGTTCAAAAGGTGAATGAACGAAAGCAACACGAAGTTTCTCACGGTTACTTAGCAAGTTAGAAACACAAACCTTAAGATATTCCACAGAAAAAGGTTTCTCTATATAGACATCCGCCCCAAGCTTCATACCTTCGATCTTAGCCTGAAGGGTGGTCTTAGCTGTCAATAAAATAACAGGAATATGGCTATAATCAACCGCAGATTTTAAATGCTCGCATAATTCCAGTCCATCCATTTCAGGCATCATGACATCCGAAATAACCAGATTGACAGTGTGTTCTTCCAATACTTTCAAGGCTTCCACACCATTTAAGGCTGTCAAAACCCGGTATTTCGCCGATAATTGTTTTACAATGAACGCCTGCATTTCCAAACTATCCTCTACAACAAGTAACGTATAACGATTTTGCGAATCAACTTCTTCTTTAGCCTCCTGACTTTCAAAAGATTCTTCAGGCACAACTTGCTCTTTTGTCTGTATTGTATGGGCATGTTTTATCGGAAGCGAAAGCAAAAACTGATTGCTTTCCATGGAATCTACCATACACAAAGTCCCTCCATGAAGTTCGGCAAGCGAACGCGCCAAAGGCAATCCTAAATATCTCTTCACGCATCTCCAGCGGAACCACACGTCCGTCATTACACGCCAGGAGCAACATCTGATCCCCCTCAACATATAACTTAATGCGGATATATGTTTCCGAATATTTCACGCCATTTGTCATCAAATTACTGATGATCTTGGTCAGCCCTTCCCTATCTACCGAGGCATACAGACTCTCCGGAGAATCAATGGTAAGTTCCAGCCCCTTCTCACGTG
>OMGY01003458.1_pt1 | contig 10643 bp, 8 predicted proteins | sample 1674461 | NCBI WGS metagenome assembly OMGY01 (sample SAMN05578579, study PRJEB25193) | human gut metagenome | biome: Human Microbiome; feature: human-associated habitat; material: feces | host: Homo sapiens | place: USA:Birmingham
ATTGGACCAGTTATGGTCGGCCCGTCAAGCTCCCATACAGCGGGAGCTGTTCGAATTGGCCTGGTAGCAGGAAAGCTTTTGGCAGAACCGATCAAAGAGGCACAGATTCATCTGCATGGTTCCTTCTGGGCGACTGGAAGCGGCCATGGTACAGATCGGGCAATTGTCGCCGGACTTTTGGGACTTGCAGTAGATGATGCAAGGATTCCACACAGCTTTGAGCTGGCAGATGAGGCTGGAATGAAATTTTCATTTGATCATGTGGAGCTAGTCGATGCACATCCCAATACTGTCAAGCTAAATCTTACAGGTGTAAATGGAAGTGTGCTTGAGGTAGTAGCAGCTTCCATAGGCGGCGGACGCATTCGCGTCTGTGAAATTGATGGCCTTCCAGCTAATTTTGAGGGTGATTATCCGACATTGATCGTGAGAAATATTGACCAGCCAGGACATGTGATGGAGGTTACGGCAATGCTTGGTCACAAGGGTGTCAATATCGCTACGCTTCAGCTGTTTCGTCAGAGCAGAGGAGGACAGGCTGCGATGGTCATTGAGTGTGATCAGGAGGTTCCGGCAGAGTCAATCAAGTGGCTGTCCAGACAGGAAGGAATTGTCAAAGTCACATATTTGAGTCAGGCACAAAGGGAAAATTAAAATGATGCAGTGCGAAAGGATTGAGATATGTATAAATCATTAGAAGAAATTGCGCAGGTGTCAAAACAAAAAAATATACCGTTTTGGCAGGTGATCCTTGAGGATGACTGTAAGGAGCGCATGGTGAGTCCCGAGCAGTCAAAAAAAGAATTGATGGCAATGTATCAGGCGATGAAAGAGGCAGATGCAGCCTATGATGCAAAACAAAAGTCAAGAAGCGGTATGGTAGGCGGAAATGGACAATTGTTTCATGATGCAGTCGTGTCTGGAAAAACAATCTGCGGTCCAGTAATTGCATCGGCAATTGAAAAAGCATTGAAGATGGGTGAGTCAAACGCCTGTATGAAACGTATTGTGGCAGCACCTACGGCTGGTGCCTGTGGCGTGGTTCCAGCCGTATATCTAACGCTTCAGGAACAGCGCCACATTGATGATGAGCATATGCTTGAGGCAATGTATATTGCATCAGGTGTTGGCGGTGTCATTGCAAACCGTGCATTTCTTGCGGGTGCGGCAGGAGGCTGTCAGGCAGAAATTGGTTCTGCAAGTTCCATGGCAGCAGCAGGAGCTGTTTACCTTGCAGGAGGAGACACCGAGGCAATCATCCATGCAGCAGCTATGGCAATGAAAAATTTGCTTGGCCTTGCATGTGATCCTGTAGCCGGTCTTGTGGAGGTGCCTTGTGTGAAGCGAAATGTTGTAGGTGCAGTTAATGCGCTCTCGGCAGCTGATATGGCACTGGCTGGTGTTCGAAGCATCATTCCGCCAGACGAAGTGTTTGATGCGATGAGAAGTGTTGGAATCAGTCTTCCTGAGGCTATTCGTGAGACAGGAAAGGGAGGATTGGCTGCAACAACAACAGGACAAAAGATTGCGCAGGGGCTTCAGCATGAGTAATCAAGTCCATTGCAGACGACCTGTCAGAAACTTAACTTTGACAGGTTGTTTTGCCGCAGTATTAGGCGGGCTCATTTTATTTTTGTGCCTTGTCTGTGTAAGTGTAACTGTTACGCTGAATTTTCGCCCACTCTACTATTTAGATATGAAGCTGCTTCATATCTCAGACAGCAGCGGTTACAGTAATGACGTGATCAGAAAAAACTTTGATGCGTTGATTCGTTACAATAATATCTGGCATACGGGGATACTTAATTTCCCAGATTTTCCAATGTCAGAATCTGGGCGTATTCACTTTGAGGAAGTGAAAAAAGTATTTAGTGTTTTTGAGTATGGAGCATTGATTTTAATTCCACTGTCAGCTGTTGAAATTATAGCGGCAAAGAAAAAGCGTTTTGGAAGTCTTTTTGCAGCAGCGGGAATTATTAGTGTTGGTATACCGGCATCACTTGGTCTTTTGATTGCAGCAAACTGGGAATGGGTATTTATTACATTTCATAAGCTTGTGTTTCAAAATGATTATTGGCTATTTGATCCATATACGGATCCAGTTATTACGATTTTGCCAGATGAATTTTTTATGCACTGTGCAGCACTTATTATGATTCTTGTGCTGGCAGGAAGTCTTGCTTTTTTTGCAGCATGGAAAAAACTGGCAAAGAAAAAAGTAAAATAAGTATGTGCCATAGGGCATCAAAGCAAAGGAGAAAAATGGAAACAATTAAGGAAGCAACAGGTGCGGCAATTCGCCCTCACGATCTTTCATATGAAACAATTCTTTACGCATCCGATTTTGGAGCAGCGCCTAAAAAAAGTGCTGTAGAAAATACTCAGGCGATCAACCAAGCAATTCTGGCAGCATCAAAGCAGGGCGGTGCAACTGTTGTAATTGCAAAAGGAGAGTATCGTACCTATACTATTGAATTAAAAAGTCATGTGCATATTCATTTCGAGGAAGGCGCAGTAATTCGTGCAGCGAGAACTGATATTAAGCATTCTTATGTCAATCAGGATGGCGAGGGTGGCAATTACCTTGAGCCGGAAATCAATCGTTTTGCAGGTCTGCAGGATCATGGTCACAGCTATTTTGCAAACAGTCTGTTTTATGGTGCAGATCTGTGTGATATCATGATTTCTGGTGATGGACTGATTGATGGAAGCAGCTGGAATGAAGAAGAAAAGTGCCGTGAATATGTGCTTTTAGGCGGTGATCCGTCTGAGCCGGCCTTTAGAAATGAAAGAGGTCATAACGGTGAGTGGTTTGGAAATAAGGCAATTGCACTTGTGCGCTGTAAAAATGTTGTACTGACAGATTTCTCACTTGTAATCGGCGGCCATTTTGCCATTATTGCAGAAGGTGTTGAAAACATGTATGTTGATGGCATTTTGATTGATACAAATAGAGATGCATTTGATGTAGACTGCTGTAAGGATGTGACAGTTAGAAATAGTGTATTCAATTCACTTACAGATGATGGTCTTGTTATGAAAAGCTCCTATGGTGCTGGTATTTTTATGCCGCTTGAAAATGTGCTTATCGAGGATTGCAAGGTATCTGGCTACGATGCAGGAAGCGTCTATGCAAAGACCTACACAAACGAAAAGCTTGTGGCTGAGGATCGCTGTGGCCCGACAGGACGTGTAAAACTTGGAACCGAGTCTTCATGTGGCTATCATCAGGTAACAGTGCGCCGTGTTGATTTTGAGCATTCAAGAGGTTTTGCATTAGAAGCAGTAGACGGAAGTGATCTGACAGATATTATTTTTGAAGACAGCCATATGAAGTATATTAGCAGCTCTCCAATTTTTATCCGCGTTGGTGATCGCTGCCGATTCCCTGTGACAGGTATGCAGATGAGTGAGGAGATTCAGGCTAAGGCACCTAATATTCGTCTGGACAACAGGGGCTTTGTTATTCCTGATAATGAGCATTATCCAGTAATTCCGGCAGTGCGTTATACACCGTCCTACAATAAAACAAAGCTTGTAAGTGTGGACGGACGTTCCTTCTTCACAGTTGTGGATGAAGAAAATCCAGTTACGCTGAATCAGGCAAATTTAGTCAAAGAAGATGGCGTAACTTATGGTAAGGTATATGTGGCAGGAGAAGGCTACGTGGCAGACCGCACGAAAGCTCTTGACGCACCAGAGGCAGCATCAAGGGCAAATGGATGCTCAAGACCGCTTGCAAAGGTAAAAAATATTAGAATTGCACGTGTCAGCGCAGAGAGTGTTGATCCAAGATACCCGATTCTTCTTGCCGGTCTTGATGGCAGCAACATTGAAAATGTACAGCTGGAAGATATTAAGGTAACTTATCGCGGCGGATTAACGATGGAGCATGCGACAGAGCAGCGTCAGTTAAATACGAACTGGGAGTATACACAGTATCAGACAAAGCCGTCCATTCAGAGCCTTCCTTGGCTTGTGAATACATTTTTCCTGAAAAACGAGGGCTTGCTTCCAAGAGTCGATTGGGACGAAAATACAAAGAGCTGGAAGGATGATCCTTATAATGTGCCAGAGCTTCCGACTTCTTATCCGGAGCCAAGTATTTTTGGTATTTTGCCGGCATACGGATTTTATGCCCGTCATGTAAAAGGATTAGAGGTAAAGGGTCTGTCAATTGGTTTTGAGAAAGAAGATACGCGTCATGCAATTGTTCTTGATGATGTGGCAGATGCAAGCTTTGAAGATCTTTCTCTTCAGACAGCAAAAGAAACGCAGGAAGTAGCTTTTGTAACAAGTATGTATAAGCGTCCGGCAAATCTCGAATATGTACCAGATCAGCCATATCATATGACAACGATTACAAATGTAACGCTGCCAGAAAATATTTCTGTTAAGCTGGCAACAGTTGAGGCGCCAGCGCCGGGAACACCAAGAGATTCCTTCTATAGCTGCCCAACACTGCCAATTCCGGAAAATGGCTACCGCTATCAGAAAGAGACAGATGTATATCCATTACCGCTTACTGTTTTTCCGCCGTTTGAAAATCGTACAACTGGAAAGACAAGAAATCCGGCAGAGGAGACGAGCCGTAAAGAGGTGCCGGGCATGATTTATAATGAAGGCCTTGCACAGCGTGAGTACACTGTTTATCGAGATCATGGCAAGCATGTATCTGTTATTATGAAGAAAATGACAAAAGAGCAGGTTGGAGAGATTGCAGCAGTTGAACGTGCATGTTTCCTTCCGGCAGAGGCTGCATCCGAGAAAGATTTTGAGGAGCGTTTTTCAAGTCCGGCGTTTGTTTGCTATGGTGCATACAATGAAGAAGGAGAGCTGATTGGCTTTATTGATGGTGCTTCCTATGATAAACCAGAGCTTCCTGATGAGCTTTATCATGATACTACAAAGCTTGTAGAAAATGGTCCATGGCAGACTGTATTTGGTGTTAATGTGATTGCACGTTACCGCAGAATGGGTGTTGCAGGTCAGATGGTACGTCACTATGTCGAGGAGAGTCGTAAGCGCGGACAAGACGGAGTTGTGCTAACATGTAAGGATCATCTGCGTCCTCTTTATGAAAAAGCCGGATTTATCTGGCAGGGTGTATCAGCTTCCACACACGGCGGTGTGAAGTGGAATGATATGCTGCTTCGCTTCCGAAAAGGAGAATAAAAGAAATGAAGAAACTATTGATTTATTTAAAGGCATACCGTAAAGAGGCATGTCTGGCACCAATTTTTAAGATGCTTGAGGCTGTCTTTGAGCTGTTTGTTCCGCTTGTTATCAAGGGAATTATCGACTACGGTATTGCAGCAGAAGACCGCGCATATTGTCTTCGCATGGGACTGCTGCTTTTACTGCTTGCCGTAATCGGTCTTGCAATGGCAACTACAGCGCAGTGGTTTTCTGCAAGAGCGGCAGCAGGCTTTGCAGCGAAAATTAAGCAGGTATTAATGGAGCATATACAAAAGCTTTCTTATACAGAGCTTGATACTATTGGTACATCAACGCTGATCACACGTATGACAAGTGATGTCAATCAGGTTCAGACAGGAACGAATCTGGTGCTTCGTCTGTTCATGCGTTCTCCATTCATTGTATTTGGTTCTATGATTATGGCGTTTACTATTGATTTTAAGGCTGCCATGATCTTTGTGATTACAATTCCGCTTTTGTCTGTTGTTGTATTTGGCATTATGCTTTCAAGCATTCCGCTTTATAAAAAGGTACAGTCACAGCTTGACCGCGTGCTTGGTATTACAAGAGAAAATCTGACAGGTGTGCGTGTAATTCGTGCATTTAATAAGGAAGAAGAAGAAATCAGCCACTTTAAGACAGAGAATGAGCAGTTTACAAGACTACAGACTTTTGTTGGAAAGATTTCAGCATTGATGAATCCATTAACATTTGTTATCGTTAATTCTGCAATTCTTGTTCTTGTCTGGACTGGTGCCTGGAGAGTAGAGGGAGGCATTTTGACACAGGGTGCAGTTGTAGCTCTTGTCAACTATATGTCTCAGATATTAGTCGAGCTGATTAAATTAGCAGATTTAATTATTAATATTACAAAGGCAGTTGCATGTGGAAACCGTATCCAGAAAGTTCTAGAAGTAGAGCCGTCTATGGAAAATGGAAGCAAAGAGTGCATTGAAGAAAAAAGAACTCCGGCAAATGCCGTTGATTTTAATCATGTATCATTAACGTATTCAGGCGCAGGTGCACCATCTCTTACTGATATTGATCTTCATGTAAAGACAGGTCAGACAATTGGTATTATAGGTGGAACTGGTTCAGGAAAAACATCTGTTGTTAATTTGATTCCTCGTTTCTATGATGCGACACAGGGAAATGTCCTCGTATTTGGAAAGCCTGTAAAAGAACAGGATATGGAATCACTTAGAAGCCAGATTGCTGTAGTGCCTCAAAAGGCAGTGCTGTTTGTTGGAACCATTCGTGAGAACATGAAGTGGGGCAAGGAGGATGCAACAGATGAGGAGATCATGGAAGCAATTACAATTGCTCAGGCAGCTGAGGTAGTACAGAAAAAGGAAGGCGGTCTTGATGCTTTTGTTGAGCAGGGCGGAAAGAATCTTTCTGGCGGTCAGAGACAGCGTCTGACTATTGCGCGTGCACTAGTAAGAAAACCACGCATTTTAATCCTTGATGACAGTGCCTCGGCACTTGACTTTGCGACTGATGCAGCTCTTAGAAAGGCAATTCGAGAGATGAAAAATGCACCAACTGTATTTATTGTATCACAGAGAACTTCTTCTATCAGATTTGCTGATCAGATTTTAGTGCTTGATGATGGAAAGAGCGTTGGTGTTGGCACGCATGATGAGCTTCTTACAACGTGCAGTGTATATAAAGAAATTTATGATTCTCAGTATAAAAAGACTGATAGCAAAAAGTCAGGAAAGGAGGCGTAATCATGGCAGCGAAGAAAAAATATGATCGTACCAAACAGAAGGAAACACTTGTGAAGGTATTAGAATATATTAAACATTACCGTGCTGTTCTGGTGTTTTCACTAATTTTAGCGGCAGTGACAGTTGCATGTACGCTTTATCTTCCTATTCTGACAGGAGATGCTATCAATTTGATTTTATCACCGGGACAGGTGGATTTTAATGGAATTAAGCCTATTCTTTATAAAGGTGCAGCTGTTATTATTATTGGTGCAGCCGCACAGTGGATTATGAATATCTGCAATAACCGCATTACCTATGCAGTTGTGCGTGATATTCGCCAAGAGGCTTTTGAAAAGATTGAAAGACTTCCATTAAAATATATCGACAGTCATCCATACGGTGATATAGTAAGCCGTATTATTGCCGATGCTGATCAGTTTTCTGATGGTCTGTTAATGGGATTTACTCAGCTTTTTAGCGGTGTTCTTACAATTGCAGGTACACTGATTTTCATGCTTACAATTAATATTCCAATGACAGCAGCAGTTGTTGTTCTGACACCAATTTCATTTCTAAGAAGACATTTCATCTGTTCAAGAAGCAGTCCGAGACTAGAGGTGAGCAGACTACGCTTATTGATGAGATGATTAATAATCAGAAGGTCGTTAAGGCATTTGGTCAGGAAGAAAAGGTAATGGATCGCTTCAATGAGGTCAATGAACGCCTTCGTGACTGTTCTGTAAAGGCTACATTCTTTTCATCTATCACAAACCCGGCAACACGTTTTGTAAATTCTCTTGTATATGCAGCTGTTGCTGTATTTGGAAGCTTTTTCTCTATTGGCGGCGGAATAAATGTTGGTCAGCTGTATAGCTTTTTAAATTATGCAAACCAGTATACAAAGCCGTTTAATTCTATTTCAAGCGTTGTTACGGAGCTTCAGAACGCGCTGGCATGTGCAGGAAGACTTCTTGATCTGATTTATGAAGAGACAGAAGTACCAGATGCAGATAATGCAGAGGTTTTGCAGAATGTTGACGGAGCTGTAAAACTGTCTCACGTAAACTTCTCTTATGATCCTAAACAGAAGCTGATTGAAGATTTAAATCTGTCTGTAAAGCCAGGACAGAGAGTAGCTATTGTTGGTCCAACTGGATGCGGAAAAACTACATTGATAAATCTTCTTATGCGTTTTTATGATACAAATGCTGGTACAATTGAAGTTGACGGTCATAATATTCGCAATGTGACAAGAAAGAGCTTACGAGAAAATTATGGTATGGTGCTTCAGGAGACATGGCTTAAAAGCGGTACCATACGTGAAAATCTGATGATGGGACGCCCAGACGCAACAGAGGAAGAAATGATTCAGGCAGCAAAGGCAGCTCATGCACACAGCTTTATTAAGAGAATGCCAAAGGGATATGATACAGATATAGGACAGGATGGAGGATCTCTTTCTCAGGGACAAAAACAGCTGCTTTGTATTACGCGAGTTATGCTTTCCTTACCACCGATGCTTATTCTTGATGAGGCAACATCTTCAATTGATACACGTACTGAAATAAAGATTCAGGAAGCATTTAGCCGCATGATGCAGGGACGAACAAGCTTTATCGTGGCACACCGTCTTTCAACTATTCAGGAAGCAGATGTGATTCTTGTTATGAAAGATGGTCATATCATCGAGCAGGGTAACCATGAATCATTGCTTGCAAAGAATGGCTTCTATGCGAAGCTGTATAATAGTCAGTTTGCGCTGTAACAAAGGGGTACAAACAAAATGAGTTTAGTGGAGTTATTTATTCTGGCAGTGGGTTTGTCTATGGATGCGTTTGCTGTATCAATCTGTAAGGGCTTGTCTTTGGGGAAAATTACAAAAAAGCACATGGCTGTCGCAGGTGCGTGGTTTGGAGGCTTTCAGGCACTGATGCCGCTTATCGGATATTTCCTTGGAAGTTTTTTCGCTGATATGATTACAAAGTATGCGCACTGGATTGCGTTTGTATTGCTTATTATTATCGGTGGAAATATGCTTAAGGAAGCAATGGGAGAGGATGAAAAGGTTGATGCCTGTATGGATGCCAAGGAGATGTTTCTTTTGGCGATTGCAACTAGCATTGATGCACTTGCTGTTGGTGTAACCTTTGCATTTTTAAAGGTACAGATAGTTCCAGCTGTAAGCTTCATTGGTTGTGTAACCTTTGTCTGTTCTGCAATTGGCGTTAAGATTGGAAGTATATTTGGATCTAAATATCGCTCAAAAGCAGAGTTTTGCGGAGGTGTGATTCTTATTTTAATTGGACTGAAGATTTTACTTAATGGATTAGGAATTATGTAAAAAAGAGAGCAATCACCCAGATGTTAAATGTCTGGATGATTGCTCATTTTTATTAGGCTTCGTCTTGATTGTCAAGCAGCGCAAACCCTGCAACCTGCGTAGTAGGAAGTGAGAATAAAATCGTTCCGGCTTTGCTGTCAGGACCTGCTTTTTTCAGGATAGACTGCATTATAGCTGCTTTTTGGGAAGTTGCTGCAACGATCAGGATCATCTCTTTTTCCTGTGCAATTGTGATGTTATAGAATTTTGGTGCGCCCTTTGCACCAGTTCCTTTTCCGTGAAGGACGGTGCCGCCTCGTGCACCAGCTGCACGTGCCGCATTCATAACCATATCGGTGCAGCCCTGGCTGCAGACGGCAACGATAAGCTCATGCGCATAATTAAGCGAAGGCGTGTAAGCTGCGTTATCTGTTTCTCCATTTAAAAAGGCCACTGTTTTTCCTCCTCCAACACTTTTAATAGGGACAGCAATCACGATTCCATGACCAGGAACCCCAATGTGCATATGGCGTTTTTGCGCCTGAATCAGTTTTTTTGTTTTTTCTTCATTGGCCACGGTAAACACAATACGTCGTTCATTAGATTCTATGCCAAGAAGATCGAGCATACTTTGCACTGCTGTGCCGCGGCCTGCCATTGTAATACTAAGCGGCAGATCAAGCTGATTGCAAAGATCCATCAGAATGGAAAGTGAGTCCGGGTTTATGATTGAGATTATGTAATTCATTTAGCATGTTCTCCTTCCCACAATTCAACAATATCGTAGTCGCCATAGACAACAGTAGTTTCTTTGGTACGTTTTTGCTTGCGCTCATAGAAAAGACCGACAAGCTGAATGGAGACGAGAGGCATCATAGCAACGAGTGCAACAACGCCAAACGCATCTTGGAGTACATTACCGCCAAGTGCGATGCTCGCGCCCATAAAAAACTGAAGCATAAATGTTGCTGTCATCGGACCAGATGCAACACCGCCAGAGTCAAATGCAATAGCTGTGTATATATCTGGAACGAAGAAGGTTAAAATTAATGCAGTTGTATATCCTGGAATTAAAAACCAGAAAAGAGAAATTCCAGTGAGAACGCGAATCATGGAAAGTCCCATTGCAAGTGCAATTGCAATGGAGAGACTGCGCTTGATTACCCGGCCAGGTATAGCACCGGCACTGACTGTTTCAATTTGTTTTTCAAGAACTGCAACGGCCGGCTCAGCTGATATGATAAACCAGCCGATTGCCATGGCAAGAGGAACGAGCCACCAGACACTTTTTCCAGAGGAAAGTGCTGCACCAAGTTCTGCGCCAAGAGCAGAAAATCCGATGTTAACGCCGGTCAAAAAGAGTACAAGACCAATATACGTATAAAGTAAGCCAATCATAATCTTTCCGA
>OMGY01003459.1_pt1 | contig 10636 bp, 11 predicted proteins | sample 1674461 | NCBI WGS metagenome assembly OMGY01 (sample SAMN05578579, study PRJEB25193) | human gut metagenome | biome: Human Microbiome; feature: human-associated habitat; material: feces | host: Homo sapiens | place: USA:Birmingham
AGATGGCTCCATCAAGGTGCCTGAAGTACTTGTTCCTTATATGGGTGGTATTGAGGTAATTCGCTAAATTGTGCGAATTGTGACCGATTCAGTTCTTTGCGTTCTGGTTTGATACTATTCTTAAAGATTCAAACAAAGCGAGAACATTACGGCTCAAGGATATAACGCACTGCATGGTAGCAAAAAAGACAGATAAACTTTCTTCGGATGGGCGCTCTCAAAAAAAGCGCCCATCTGTTGCTGGGAAAAAAGTAGCTCAGGGATCGCGCCTTGGAACAGTGTCATCAGGTTCGAGTACGGGGACGCCGCGGCTCGTCAAAAACTCACATAACGTGGCAAAGAACTCGTATGATGCAGTTAAAAACTCGCATGACGTTACTAAGGGCTCGCATGGTACGGTAAAGAATTCGCAAAATGCGGTTCAGAATTCACATGAGGTAATCAATAACTCGCACAAGGCACGCAGTGAACATGGCGTGCTCAAAAACTCGCACGAGGCAGGCAACGAACATGCCATGCCTGAAGCAGAGAAAGCGCGCGAATCCAAAGATCCCTCGACCATCAAACGTAAAGGTTTTTCTGGCGTCAAGCGCAAGAGCTCTTCTGCTAAACGTAAGGGGCTTTCACGTCGCTTTCTTATTGGATCGCTGGTAGTTATCGTGCTGCTAGCTATTGGTACGGGGCTTTTAGCATGGAATCAGTGGTTGCGCTACGACGACAATGCTGATATTCAAGGGACCTGGGTAATAGATGGCACCAGCCAAACTATTACTATTACCGATACCGATATCGTAATGACTGCAGATGTTTCGTATCCTTATACGCTTGATACCTTCCAAAAAACTATTTCTTTTTCGTTCAAGCAGTACAACGGTTCAGGGTCTTATGCTTTTTCACCTGAGCGAACTACGCTTGTCATCACCGAAACCGATGCCGATACGGGAGAAAACGTATCAACTAAATTGGTGAAGCAATGACTGACTTTCGCAACGCATCGTCAGAAAACTTGACTTCAGGAGGCTTGACTTCAGGAGGCTTGACTTCGTCAGGAAACCGAAGTACCACCTCGATATCAAAGGATTCGCTTGCCTGTGATGCCGAATCGGTGTCGGAACACCCTCTCGTGATAGAGCATATACAAGTTCGTCCCGATCGAATGGAAGTGACCATCAGGGTACGCAGTGAACAATTTGCCTACACGAATAACCGAATAATCGAAGAGGTTTTAAGCCATTTTCCTTCGTTGGGAATGCATGCTTGTCGCAATCACAAAGGGCGCTTATTTGCCGACGTGATGAATCATACTTCAGTTCCGCATTTACTCGAGCATATGGTTGTTGATGGGCAGACGCGTCGAGCGCAGAAAGAAGATCGTATTTTTACCGGGACAACTCAATGGAGCCGAGAAGACCCGCTCGTGGCCTTAGTGGCTTTTTCCTATGAAGATGATCTGGTGGCATTGGAAGTACTCAACCAGTGCGTTGTCTTACTTAACACTATTCTTCTTGCGAGTATTGGAGTGAGCACCACAATAAACGGACGCAACAATGACAATTCTGTCCACCTCTAACAACTGAAAGGTGAAATAAATGAACATTGCAGTTCTTGCTGATAGCCAAAATCATTCAAAAGAGGCTGAAGCGATCAGGGAGGCTTTAAAAAAAGGCGATCATACCGTCGAAATCTATGACGTTAATCAACAAATTATGGCAACGTTGAAGGCGAAACGTCCCGACTTGTGCTGCATTGCCGCAGGCACCGAAGTTGATACAGGGGCGTTGCAGGAAATGCTTGAATTGTTGCAAATTCCTTATTTGGGATCAGGATCTGAGTCTTGCCGCATTAGCGCTGACGAGAAGATAAGTATGTTTTCGCTACTTCGGTATGTCGAAGCAGCAGAGGAAGAGCTTGCGGTCGAGCCACTTGTGGGCTTTAAGTTTTCGGCGAAACTCATCGCATCAGAGCTGGACACCGTTGTCCAGGTATGTGAAGAACGTATTCCTGGGGGATATCCTTATGAGGTGCGCTCCTTAGCTCTTGAAAAAACGGCAACTACTACGGTTCAAGATAGCAAAGAGTTTAAAGATGCTCTTAAAGCATGCGAAAAAACTGGCTGCTTAGTGCGCCAACGGGTTGAAGGAATTCGCGTGAGTGTTGCGGTGTTAGGGACGGGCTGGGATGCTCATGTGTTGCCTCCTATCGACGAAACAAAAAACGCTCCTGTTTCTTTGGTTGCTCTTTCATCAAGTGACGAAGTTGCTCAAGCGATTCGTTCAGAAATTGAACGGTGTGCTTTTGAGGTATGTTTGGCGCTTGGCTTACGCGATTTTGCCTTAGTAAGACTTGTTTGGGATGGTGCCCAGGTGCGTATGGCGGAAGTTGAAACGCTGCCTTCTTTTGCTGAGGGCTCGGCATTTGAGGTAGCATGCAAAACCGCTGGTCTTTCGATTGAAGGGGTATTAAACCATCTGGTAGAACTGTAGGTATTGCGTATCTGTTTGGAAACAAGTAGAGCTCCCCGAGGTTTCTCGGGGTAAGCAGCAGGGCATGCACGTATAATAAAGACATTAGATATCGTACCTATGATGTCGGAAGGGTGTTCAAGATGGGTAAATTTACTACGTTTTTAATCGGCGGCATTGTTGGTGCAGCTGCTGGTCTTTTGCTTTCACCTCGTACGGGTGCAGAAAATCGCGCCAAAGTTTCTGAGGCTATCAACGAAAAGGTAAATCTTGAAGTTCCTGCTGGAGTTCAGGAAAAAGCTGGTCAGTTTGTTGAGGCAGCTGCTTCTACTTCGCAAAAAGTTATCAATACCGTGGTAGACAACGGTTCTGATGCTTACAAGAATGTTGTTTCTCGCGTTAATCAGAATCCTACCGTTCAGGCATTTAACGATAACGGGGACGAACTTCGTCAGAAGATCGACGCTGCCCGTGAGCGTATTGCGACCCAGGTTGCAAAGAACGCAGAAGCTGCTCGTGATGCTGCAGTAGATAAAATTCCTGTGGCAATTGATGCTGCTCAGGGTGCTGCTCAGAATGCAAAAGTTGCAGCACAAAATGCTAGCCAGGTAGTATCAGGCGCTGCCCAGACTGCAGGTGCCGCAGTAGCGGGTGTAGCACAAAATGCGGGACAGGTTGTTGCGGGTGCCGCTAATACGGCAAAAGACGCCGTGGCAGGAGCAGCATCAAGCGTTACGGCAAAAATTAACCCTTCCGGTGAAAAGAAAGATGCCGAATAAGTAAATAAAAGCAACAAATCGAACACATTTGGCACGTAAGCTTTAGGAGTGTGCTTGAATTATTATCGGTTCGACTCGTATGGTGGCGGCTTATTAGTCGCCACTTCTTGTAGTGGGATAAAAATAGCTAACGTGGTGGGCAGGACAAACTGATGAAAAAGAGCGAATATCTTATTAATGAATTAAGAGGTGCGCCAGTTTATACCGTAGGTAAAAAGACGAAACGCATTGGTAAGGTTCATTCCTTTATTTTTCATCCGCACAAGCGTCGTGTCGTAGGTTTTACGGTGAAGCGTCCCGATATTGCATTAATGATGCATAGACCCGATCTTTTTGTTGCTTTTGATGGCTTCGACATTCAAGAAGGAACCATTGTTATCGATGAATCTAAGGGAACCACTGGTTCGGCTGCATGCAAGCGTCTCGGGGTTTCTTGGAACGAATGCGTTATCTGGCAAGGTCTCCCTTTGATGAGTGAGGAAGGGAAGCGTTGTGGCTTAGTAGGCGATGTTCGCTTCAGCACAGAAGACGGGTCAGTTAAGTCGCTCTTTATTGATAAAGGAGCTTCTGCCGGAGCTCTTCTCGGTGCCACGGAGATTCCAGCTGGCTACATCAAGGGTTTTAAGCTTGGCGTGGGAGATAAGCTTACGGCAGCGAATGAGGAAGATTTTTTGCAAGGCGCGATCATTCTTTCCGATGAAGCACTTGCAATTCAAGCACAAGGTGGCTTAGCAGAGCGCGCTGGTAAGGCAAGTGCGGTGGTTAGCCATAAAGCATCACAGGCATTCGAAAAAGCCAAACCTGTTGCTTCGGATGTCGCCCAAAAGACCGGCGATGCAGTAAATAAAGGTGCCTATGCGGTGGGCAAACAGCTTTCAAAAACCAAAGGTATGTTTGCCGCTTTTAAAGAAGAATACAACCGTGCTCGCCATGGCGAAGATACTGAGGAAAAATGAACAATTTAGACAAAAACAACGTTCAAACAAAAGATGTTCACTGCGAAGACGCTAGACAGCCAAAGGATCCCAAAAATGAAGAATCCAAAAAAGAAGAATCGAGCTACGTATCTCTTTTTGGCCACAAGGTAGGAACTGCTGATCTGTTCAAGTTACTGGGACTGCTGGCTTTTATTGGGATTACAGCGGGAATCGTCATCGCTCTGTGGCCTAGTCTTTCGCAGATTTTCGAGCCTAATGGGACGGATCGAGTAATAGAGAGCATACAGAGTCAAGGAGCTTTCGGGGTCCTTATGTTGCTAGGATTGCAATTCTTGCAAGTGGTTGTGGCATTCATTCCGGGAGAGGTAGTTCAAGTTGCTGCGGGAATGTTATATGGTCCATGGCTTGGTTCGCTGATTATTTTGTTTGGTTGTGTCATTTCGAGCGCTGTTATTTATGTGATCGTTCATAGACTGGGTGCGCCGTTTGTTCGCGATATGGTTAGCAAAGAGCACTTAGAAAAGTTTTATGAATTTGAAAAGTCAGGTAAACTCAATGTCGTGGTCTTTATTTTGTTTCTTATTCCCGCAATGCCCAAGGATGTGTTTACCTATTTAGTTCCCTTGACCAATATGCGTATGCGTACGTTTTTGATCTTGGCGACCATTGGTCGAATTCCGGGCGTATTGGTATCGACCTACGCTGCTGCGGGACTTGCCGAAGGGCAAGTTACCACAAGCCTTATTATCTTTGGCGTTGCGGCAGCAATTGCTTTAGTGTGTTTGATTTTTCGTAATCGCATCATGCGGGTGCTGGGCACAGCGAAAGCATTTCGTGAACGCGATAAAGAGCGAAAAGATCAGAGCGAACGCTAGATAAGGAGTACTAACGGGGCGTTGATGAGGGGCGTTGTCATGGTGCGATTGCCAGAGCACAAATAAGGGATGCGAATGAAGGACGCGGTGGCAAGAGCGTTTAAAGGGCACCATTGAACGGCGCTAATCTCAGAGTAAACGTCAATAGACGAAGGTGTAGCCCTGGTGAACGTTAGGGGACGGAAGCGGGCGTCGAGGTAAGTGTGTTTTGCCTTACGGCAATATGAACAATAAAAAACAGAGGGCTTACATGGAGGTAGTTGCGTTACGGAAGCATAACGGAACCTCGTTCTAAAGAGTCAAGAAGCTATTCTTAGGATGTCGAAATTATCAACATATTGAAGTGAGGCGTTGCATTATGACTCAAAAACAGAACGACCCTCAAAACAATAAACAGGAAGAAGCCGTGAAAAATCACCAAGAGACTTTTCAAGAAACGAACGAACAAAAAAATGCTTCAGTGTCCCTAGAGGTAGACTGTCAGAGCGAGGCAAAGCATCAGGATGAGACAAGCCAGCAGGGTGAGGCAAGTCAGCAGGGAAAGACAAGCCAGCAGGGCTTTTCGGCTGAGCAAAAAGAAGAAAGTTCAAGTTGTTCTTCTTGTGACTCCAATGAGAAGCAGCGTGCAGAGATTGGAGATGCGGTGAGAGACGAAGCACTTTCTGCCGCGGAAAAAGGTCTAGAAGCAGCGCGTGCTGCCCCTGAAGCAGCAGAAAGAAAACTCGCTGAAGCTCAGCAAGCCGCCTACGGTTACAGCACGGTGGCGCAAAGTTCGTCACAAGCTGCACAAGGAGTAAACCAGTCACCTTCTGACGCGGAGCAGCCTTTTGCTGCAGGTGAGTATGCACCTCCTCAAGGTATACCGCAGCAGCCAGCAACTCAGCCGTTTGTCAATGCAGCTAACTCGGGCGAAGGATTTTCGGGGCAAACGGCTCAAGGGCAGTATACTCAGCCAGCTGGTCAGCAAATTCCGGTTGGGCAGCAGGATTCTTATCAAGCTCCCTATCAGCAGGCAGGGGAGGATTCATACCAGCAGCCGGGTGCTGATCCTTACCAGCAAGATTCATATCAGGAAGCACAGAATCAGCAAGCGTCATATCAACAAGCGCAACAGACGCAAGATCAGCAGATTCCAAACCAGCAGTCGCAAAGCCAGCAAGCACCGTACCAGCAACCAGGCTATTCTCAGGCGCAACAGAGTGCTTCTTCATATCAGTATTCGCAACAACCTCCGGTGCAGCCTCACTACGCTCCACCCGTCGCTTCACGAGACCATGTTGCTGCAGGTCTTCTCGCAATTTTTCTTGGATTTTTGGGTATTCATAAGTTTTATTTGGGCTACAACACGCAAGGCTTCATTATGCTTTCCATTGCGCTGATTGGTGGATTGCTATCCTTTGGGCTTGTGATGGGAGTTGTTTGGATTATCGGTGTTGTGGAAGGTATAGTTTATCTCACAAAGTCACAAAGCGAGTTTGAACGACTTTATATATATAACAAGAGAGAATGGTTTTAAGCATCAAAGGGCCTCGTATCGAGGCCCTTACGCTATAATGACTTGTGTTCGTGCATATGTATGCCAATAAGGAGGAAGATTATGCCCACCATTACTCGTGATCAGGTAAAGGTTCCTATGGACGTAATGCCTGAAGCGCGCGAAACGTACATTGATAACTACATGAAAGCAACCCGTGGTACGGGTCGTCTGATGCTCTTCGCATGCGACCAGAAGATCGAACACCTGAACAAGGACTTCTATGGTGAAGGCATTGATATTTCTGACGCAGAGCCAGAGCATCTGTTCCGCATTGGCTCTCAGGGCACCATTGGTGTTCTTGCTGGCCAGCGTGGCTTGATTGCTCAGTATGCAGCAGACTATCCAGAGATTAACTATCTGGTAAAGATGAATTCCAAGACTAACTTGGTAAAGGGCTCTCAGGATGATCCTTACAGCCCTCAGCTCTATGATTTGGAAGCAGTATTGGCAATGCGTGAGGCTGGCGTCAACATCGTTGGTCTTGGCTACACCATTTATCTGGGTTCCGAATATGAGTCAACTATGATGGCTGAAGCAGGTGAGCTTATTGCAGAGGCTCACGCAGCTGGTTTGATTGTTGTTCTGTGGATTTATCCTCGTGGTAAGGCTGTTACCGACGAGAAGGATCCAGATCTGATTGCTGGTGCTGCTGGTGTTGCACTGTGCTTGGGCGCAGACTTCGTAAAGGTTAACCCACCTCATGATGTTGAGGGCCAGACTTCTGCTGAGAGCTTGAAGATTGCGTCTATGGCTGCTGGTCGCACTGGTTTGGTATGCGCTGGTGGTTCCAAGGCAGATGCAAACGTATTCCTCACGCAGCTGCATGATCAGATTCACATTGGTGGTGCTTGCGGTAATGCAACAGGCCGTAACATCCATATGCGTTCCGACGACGAAGCAATTCGTCTTTGCAATGCAATTTCTGCTATTACCCTGGGCGACTGGAGTGTTGAAGACGCAGAAGCTGTATTCCGCGGAGAAAAGGAATTCAGCCTGTAATTGCGGGTAATGGCTCATATTTAGTGCATGTAAGGGTTCGCTTCGACGAACCCTTTTTATATGCTTGAGAGAGTTTTGGGATTGAAAAATCAGAGATTTCCGGATTTGCATAACTTTGACTACCGGAATTTCATAACTAAGATTACCGGATTTACATTGCCCTGACATTATTAGTTTCGATTACAGCCGAAACTATTATCAAGAGTAGGAAAAGAATCAGATATAAACGAAGCTTTGCGCGTCGTGATGGGCAAGCCGAGTACTACCAAGTGCGCTATTCGTTAGCAAGCGAAGATGCGAAGAATCGCGAATTTGGGCACTCGAGTTGCTTTCAGACAACTATCCAAAATACGGGTTGTCTCTAGACGAATTTCCAAGTTCACGAAACTGCATAAAGGGCTGCAACAAAATCGATTGGCTCTTGAGCGAATAATCGGAAAACTTGAATTTGTTGCGCAACAAATTTACTTTTTGGTGTCTATAACTTGAAGTAACTAGGGAGGGAATCTAGTGGTCAATTGTGAGGTTAGAATGGACTAAACATATACCGCAGTTGCTAAAGTGTGTTCATTGGACAGCATTAGCTGCTGTTATGATGTAGAGATATTTCACTCATATTAAGGAGCCTCAAATGTGTAAGCGTTTTACCCCTCTTAGCCACAATGAGGCTCAGGGTATTCTTGATGCTTTTACGGAAGGTAAACCTATTCGCCTGCCGGACAAAGATATCAATGATGCAAAACACGATACGTTTCCTGGCAAGACTTCACCGGTGTTTTTGTCTGACGGCAAAGGTGGATTGGTTCTGATGGAAGCAACTTGGGGGTTTCCTGCCGCCGATGGTAAGAAGTTGATTTTCAATACACGACTTGATACTGCTTTGCGTCATCTGGCATCAGGCGAGGGGATGTGGAGCAAGGCTATTGGTCAAGGTCGCTGCCTAGTTCCGACTCGTGCATTTTATGAGAATCATAAAACAGACAAGCGCTACAGCGATAAGTCGGGCAAGTTGGTTAAACAACAATATCGAGTTTCGCTCAATGGCACAAAGGCATTCTTTATGGCAGGTGTTTTCCAAGACGGGCGGTTTTCAATAGTCACAACAACACCCAATAGCACGATGGCATCAATTCACGACCGAATGCCGCTGGTTTTGGGGCCCGGTGAATCAAGCATTTGGCTGGGGCCGAATTTCGCCATGTTGGCTGATAGAAGTGGACTTCGTTTGCTCGCTGAACCCGACGAGGATTAGTGAGCACGCTTAAAGCCCTTTATCGACACTTTTCTTAAATTTCGCACTGAAAGAATGAATCGAAGCGAACAGCCGTCTGAAGGAGACGACATGCGACCTAGTTGCGGCATGGAGTAAAATTGCTCAATAATCTTCGTTAGAACTGGGGCTTTATGATTATTCTTCTTGCGCTTATAGCGTTGGTTTTCGTGCATATTGCCTATAAAGACATTAAGCATCGGCTGGTTTATAGGTATGACCTGTTGGCGCTTGTGGCGTTGCGTGTTATTGCGCTTGTGGTAGTTCTTGTTGGAGATTACTGTTTTAGCGTCAGTTCGGTTCTTGGGCTGACAGGCGAACAGTGGGGTATTCCGTCACTTATTCTTTCAGTTGCCCTTGCGTTGATTGCATGCGCATTTGTGCAGGGTGTTGCGTATATTACGAACCGTCTGACCAATAAATATGGCGCGAAAGAGGAATCGATTGGCCTAGGCGACGTGAAACTCTATGCGGCGTGCTGTTTGTTTGTAACGGTCGATGGATTTCTGTCGTTCTTGCTTCTATCGGCGCTGTTTGGTGTGCTGTTGGCTCTGGTCTACAAGTTCGGTAAGAAACAGGCAACGTTTCCCTTCGCGCCTGCGATTGTCCTTGCATGCTTCGTGGTACTACTCGCTGAATCGCTAGGAGTTCTATAAACAAAAAAACCTGCCTCAATGAGACAGGTTTCAAATTCAACTGGTGCCAGAGGCGGGATTCGAATTCGCCTGCTCTCTGTAATTTCGAAATTATTACGTACGTAATAAAACTGCAATATCAGGACAAATTATTACGTACATGATAAAATCTCTGTAGATCGCATTATTATTGCGAACATAATAATGGCAAGGTCGGGTAGGTGGGGTGCTTCAGTAAAAGCGCTGCAAGATAAACCGGGTAGGGCTAGTCGGGATGAACCGAGCCGAGCCAAACTAAACCAAACCAGATTAAACGAAGCCAAGCAAGAAACGGAGAACCATGGATATTTATGATGCCGCGGACTTCGGCAAGGTGGTTCGCACATTTCGCAAACGCAAAGGTTACACTCAGCAGGAATTGGCAGATTATTCTGGGTGTAGTCTCATGTATGTATCGAATTTAGAACGCGGCAAGGAAACTTCGGAGCTCGGTATTGCATTGCGGATATTGGCAACATTGAGTGTTGACTTAAAGGCCTTCGATAGACAGCAGGTTGAAAAGTGAAGCTCCAAATAAAAGCGGAATACAAAGACGATTTTGTAGACATAGGAACTATAGAAACTCATCCTGCAGTAGGCGGGGTGTTCTCCTATGCGTATTCTTGGCTGGAGCGGCAGGGCTCGAAACCAATCTCTCTTTCGCTTCCATTGCAGCCTGAGCCATATTCCGACAGGGAGATAAAACCATACTTTGACGGTCTTCTTCCCGAAGCAGATGCGCGAGGCGTGGCGGCACGTGAACTGGGCGTTCCTTCCAAAAGTTATTTGAAATTTTTGCGCGACGAGAGTTGGGAGACATTAAGGTTGGCTCCGTTTTATGATTTGGTCTCAACTGCGGTTTACCCGGAGCTGTCACGAACCATGGGAATGCATATTGGAGAAGTAAGCAAAATTGACAAAATTAGCCGAGATAATTTTGCGGAGTTGTCGCGTGAGCTGAAGATATCTGCCAAGTTGGCTGAGGTTTGCGTAGATGAGATATGCGAGAAGGTATCTGAGGTTCTTCGAGAGCCAGATTTTCAGAGCGAAGTAGAAGAGAAGATCGCAGATGATACCAGGAAAAGAATAGAGCATATATCGA
>OMGY01003460.1_pt1 | contig 10634 bp, 10 predicted proteins | sample 1674461 | NCBI WGS metagenome assembly OMGY01 (sample SAMN05578579, study PRJEB25193) | human gut metagenome | biome: Human Microbiome; feature: human-associated habitat; material: feces | host: Homo sapiens | place: USA:Birmingham
ATTGCCCTCTTACGCTTTTTATACATTATATCACGTTACTTTGAAAAAAGCAATTAAAAATTCCGTCCGGGCTTTAAGTCGGATTTTTCTCCGAAGAGCGGCACGATTGTTTAATTTTTCACTTTCCGCTTGCCGATTGCAAATCCACCATACGAGCGTAAATGCCGTTTTTCTTATATAGTTCGCTGGGAGCCCCCCTGCTCCGCCACGACGCCGCCCGCCAAAACCACGATTTTATCCGCTTCCGCAACCGTTCTCATTCTGTGAGCTATCACAAGCACAGTTTTATCCTTTATAAGCCTTGAAAGAGCGGTTTGAATCATCGTTTCGTTTTCAACGTCCAGACTTGCGGTTGCCTCGTCGAGCAGAATTATAGGCGAGTCTTTCAGAAACGCGCGCGCGATCAAAATACGCTGACGTTCTCCGCCTGAAAGTTCGCATCCGTTTTCGCCGATATTCGTATTCCATTTTTCGGGAAGTTTTTCGGCAAACTCGTCCACGTTGGCAAGTCGAGCCGCCGACATAACCTCTTCGTCCGTCGCACCTGCCGCTTTCCGCTATAAGACCGTCTTTTATTACGTATATACAATCGGCATCCGCCACAGTCGAAAGCCTATGAGCAATCATAATAAATGGACATTTCGCTATCGCAAATACAAGGGTTTAGAAAAGAAGTTTAAAACGCTCTCCATATATATTGGACATTTGCATACCTGTTTGTGGGGGTGTTTCGCAAAACTTTTTCAAAAAACTTCCTACTATAATTGGAAAGTTTCAGCTCAAAACTTAATTGTTTACAAAAATTTTTTCTCGCAGAAAAATTTCTTCTCACTATAAATGGATATTTAAATATTGTTTGGCGTGGTGTTTCCGAGAAAAATAAACGTCCTCCTACTTATATTGGAAAGTTACAACGCTTTTCTCGAGGTATTTTACTAAATTTTTGCGAAAAAATTTTTCCCACTTAACAAAGGACTCGAAAATAGTAAAGTTGACGGTCTGACAGCAATATTTTCAAAAATTTTTTACGCGAAAAAATATCCCTCCATAATACCCAAGGACACGAGATTTCGTTTTGCAACAGTTTTTACATAATTTTTACTGTTTTTTTGAAAGTAAATATCCCCCACTAAAGTTAGACAAACTGAAGGGGTGTATATTTTTATGGGAAAGAAGAAAAAAATCAATGCAAAGTACTCGCCCGAATTCAAAATATCTGCATTGAGTGGGGAGATTGTTTTCTTTTCAACTCTTTGTTCGTATACGATTTTTGAGAATTTTTATTTATATTTTTTGTCTAAAAATACTTTGTTTCACATCTGTCTAAAATTAGACACCAAAAACTTAAATAAAATTAGGATAATTGCTATAAAACGAAATAAAATTATATAACACGAATTTGCTAGGTAAAATAAGGGAATAAAGAGATTTTATCCTCCTTACTCCCTTTCTTTTCTTCCCTAATTTCCAAATACTTTTTCCACAAAAGTTTTATCTGTGCCTGACACTCTGACAAAGAAACGGTTCTTTGCGCTGCGGTAATCTACCAGCTCTAATTTCTTTGAACTCCACTCCACCGGTATATTCTTATCAAGATTCTTTGCCATTTCCACAACATCCGCAACAACTGCACTGGCTGTCGGGAGTTTTCCTGCACCGCTTCCATAGAACATTGCATCTCCAAGTACATTTCCACGGACAAAGATTGCATTGAACACACCGTTTACATTATATAACGGATGCTCTTTCGGTAATAAGAATGGGGCAACCATTGCAACATACCCGCCGTCTGTCTTTTTGCTTGTTGCAAGAAGTTTAATGGCTCTTCCCATGGCTTTTGCATATTTAATATCGGTCGCAGAGATATGTGTAATTCCTTCTGTGTGGATATCCTCAAAATCTACCTGCTGTCCACAGACAAGTGATGTCAGAATTGCAATCTTTCTACAGGCATCATACCCTTCAATATCGGCTGTCGGATCTTTCTCCGCATATCCTTTTGCCTGTGCATCTTTTAATACCTCATCAAAATCAGCACCTTTTTCTGACATTTCTGTCATCATATAGTTCGTTGTTCCATTGACGATTCCTGTGATTTCCTCAATCTCATCAGCAGTCAGACAGGAATTTAACGGACGGATGATCGGGATACCGCCACCGACGCTTGCTTCGAACATAAAGTTAACATTTTTTTCTTTTGCAAGTGCGATCAGCTCTGCTCCTTTTGCTGCTACTAACGCTTTGTTTGAAGTAGTAACATGTTTTCCGGCCTCTAACATTGCTTTTACAAAGGTATAAGCCGGTTCCACACCTCCCATGGTCTCAACGACGATCTTTACCTCAGGATCTTCTACAATCGTCTTATAGTTGTGTACGATCTTATCCTGGATCGGATCTCCCGGAAAATCTCTTAAATCCAATACATATTTGATCTCTACCGGCTCTCCGACACGTTTTGCTATGCTGCTTCCGTTGATGTCAAGTACTTCCACAACACCAGAACCGATTGTTCCATATCCCATTACTGCTGCTTTCATTTTTCATCCTCCAAGTTCGTCTGCCAGACTATCGCTTCCATCCTCTCAGACAGACTTTATTATCTTTCTATCATTTTACACATATTACATGCATATTTTATGAACTACAATATATGACGCATCTGCCATGTCTTATTCTCTTGCAAGAATCTTCACATAATGAATACCTTCCTGTTCCTCAATGTGCTCTAACATTTCAGCCACATCACCAGTCTGTGGCAGGACATCCACACTGAGTGTAAGAGAAGCGATACCGTTGATCGGTATACTCTGATGTATCGTAAGAATATTAGCATGAAACTCTGCTACGGTCTTTAATACAACGGATAACAGCCCCGGTTCATCATCCAACTGGATGACTAATGTGATCGTCCTTCCTTTTGCCGTGTCATGAAATGGAAAAATATCATCTTTATATTTATAAAAAGAACTCCTGCTGATGCCAACTTTTTCTGTTGCCTCCTGCACGGATGCAATCTTACCGGATTCAATCAGCCGCTTTGCCTCGACCACCTTTAAGAGGACTTCCGGAACTGCTTTTTCTTTCAGCACATAATACTGACCTTTTTCTTTCATGTGACTCTATCCCTCTCTTTAGAAATTCATCTGTTGTGTTTGTTGCACGCTGACACTTGTCCTCATGAGGAAGATAATAACATAAAGAGGCTGCATACGCAACCTCTTTTTTATCATGTCAGGAACATTTTTTTATTATGCTGTTAAAATTTTTTACTGCCTCCACCATGTTTTACGCCGCTGCTGCTCGTATGTACCGTACTCCTGCCGCTGTCTTCTGCTTTCTTCTCTTCTATATGACGGTGTGTCACAACAGTGTTCACAAGCACATCGCTGTGTTTCTTTATATTCACTGTTCCGGACTCATGAGCGTCATATTTATATTTGCCATTCCTTAATTTACAAAATAGTACAAGCACCAGGAATACAATAGCGCCTGGGATCAGAGCTAAAACAACGGATGTGATGACATATTCTGCCGGCGTGATCTCAATATCCGCCTCCTCATACTCATACTGATTTGACGGGATTCCTTCATCATAATAAACCAGCACATCTTTTAACATTACAGACAGACACTGTTCATATTCTCCATCTGAGATCGGTTCATATCCGTCATTTAAAATATCTTCAATACGCGCATCCGTAAGATACCTGATCGCAATGCCACCGGTAGAAATACAGATTTCACGGTTCTGCATATCGATCAGGAGTGCAACACCATCACCGTTTTCTGCAATCGCATCAAAGAAATCATCCGCATATTCCTGCGTGGTTTTTCCATTTGTGTCATCCGTCGTCAACATCAGCATATTCCATCCGGTCTTCTCTCCCGCAGCGTCCAGTTCACTCTCAAGCGTCTCGATCTCTTCCGGTGTCAGAAGCGCAGCATCATCATATACCGTCTGTTGTGAAACATTTTCTTCTGCTGCAAAGCATACATGCTGTCCGCCTGCTGCAAGTAAAATCGTAAACAGCCAGGCAAATACAATACCCTTTAAACATAAAAATCTTTTCTGTCTCATGCTAGCCCTCCCAGTAATAAAATGACCAGTGTTACCAGACTGACGATTCCACTGACAAGTGAGATTTTTTTATAGTCGGTCGGGAGTTCGCCGTACACCTTTCCAGTCTGTCCGTTCATGGAAAAATAATAGATTTTTCCGTTTTTCGCCTTGTATGTAATTGTCCATACCGGCAGAAGCGTATACGACCACTTTTCTTTTAATGCCCGGAAATCGGCATTTTTTACCGACACGGAACTGTATCCATTTATTTGTTCCCGCATCAGTTTCTCTGCACTCTCACGCGCTTCCTGCTGCACTTTCTTTTCTATCTGTTTTTTCTCAATATCACGCTTTTCTGCCAGAAATCCAGACAGAAATCCAAGCTGAAACTTTTTCACATCCTTAAAATCATAAGGCATTACACCGCAGATCAGCTCCTGATTTGCCTTTCCAAGTGCATTTTCCGTCAGGTTTTCAAGTTTTACATCACCTTCTCTTGATACCTGATAATACTTTGTCTCCGTATATTCCGTGTTTCCGGTTCGCCACATGCGGACATTTCTCGCCTCGCCCTGCATTTTTCCCTCCAGTCTGGTATTGTAATGCCAGTATGGAAAATATACACCTGTGATGCTCTCGACCTGCTTTTTGTTATAAAAGGCACGCGGGACAAATTTTTTCTTGCAGACATAATCTTTAAAACCTTTTTCTGCATCTTCCCGCGACACAGAAAACGGAATCACCTGATCCGGCAGGAATTTACCTTCCAGCCGTCCGCCAAGCACGACCGGATTATGGCAATAATAACAGAAAGTCGCCGCTGTAGTGGCATCCGTCACAATCTGTGCACCACAGCTCGGACAGGTATAGGTCACTGCATCAGCTTCCTTCCCTGCTTCTTTATCTGACTCTTTATTTTCCGTGTTATCTTTTTCTGTTCCACTACCTGCTTTATTTCCCGGCTGGCTCTGCTTCTTATCCTCCGGTTTACCTGATGCTTTTCCTGCGCCCGCAGCATCTGCATTTTGAGGTTCCGTCGTCTGTGCCGGCTTCATGGCATCTAACTCTTCCTGTGAAAACAGACTGAAACAATATTCACATTTATACTTTTGTGTGGAAGGATCAAAAATCAGTTCTCCATCACAATTTGGACATTTAAAACTGATCACTGCCATAATTAGTCCCTCGCTTTTCCACAGTTACTGCAGAATTTTCCTTTGTTGACCTGACCACATTCACACGTCCACTCTGCTGCCGGTGCCGGTTTTCCACACTCACTGCAGAATTTTCCTGTATTGACATGGCCGCATTCACATGTCCACTCATTCTTTGGTGCAGGCGCCGGTTTTCCACATTCACTGCAGAATTTTCCCGTGTTGGTGTGGCCGCACTCACAGGTCCATGTGCCCGCTGCACTGCCTGCCGGATTTGGCTGGCTCTGGTTCATGGCTCCCGCATTCTGCCCCTGATTCATGCCTCCTGCCATCTGGCTCTGTGCTGCATTTCCATACATCTGCCCCTGCTGATCCTGCGGTGTCTGAAGTGCGCCAAGTCCTGACAACGTCTGGTTCATCGCATTCATGCCCATGCCGACTCCCATAAACCCGTTCATGGCTCCTGCTGCATTGCTTCCTGCATCACGCACACCCTCGGTCAAATTTTTGACTGCCATACCGCGCATTACATTGAAGTCACCACCGAGCATTGCGCCCTCATTTCTCATGTTGATGAGTTTCTGGGACTCCTCATCATAAGATACGCTCGCAATACCGACACTCTGGATCTCCATACCGCGCATCTGGTTCCACTCTTCATCGAGCGTATTCGCCATATACTTTCCAAGTTCTCTTGCTTTTGAAGTCACATAGGAAATTCTGGTTCCGTCCGCTGACATCTGGTTGATGGATGCCTGCAGTGCCTCTAAAAACTCGGACAGATACTGTTCATTGATGGATGAGATCTCCACATGATCCTGATTTTTCGGGATGGCTTCCGCATAGAACTGCAGCGGATTGGTGACTTTGATGGAATAAGTTCCATGTGCACGCAAAAACAATTCTGCGTTATAAAAATTATCAAAATAATTGATCGGATTTCTGGTACCGAATTTGATTCCTTTGATCTCCTGCAGATTGATAAAAAATACCTTCTGCATCGTCGGCGTCTGTCCGCCGAATTTGAAACGATTGAATGTTTCTTTTAAAGATTCTCCAAATTCACCGTTGAACATGGATGGCATGGATGAATTATCCACTTTATAATATCCCGGCTCTGCCGTGTAATCTACGATCTTTCCACCGTCTACGAGCATCATGAACTGATTGTCATACACATGAATGATCGAACCGTTGCTGACCGTATCCGGCGTTCCCTTCCGGTTCTGTCCTTTTCGGATCAGCACACCGCTCGTAAAGACAGTGTTGTCCCCCATGTCATCTGCTTCGTAAACTTCTAACCACTGATCGGCAAGACCTCCGCCGATCGCCTGCGTAATTGCCCTGATAATTCCCATAATTAAATCCTCCTTGTTTTGCGGAGCAAAATGCGACTGCCTTTGCAGGAGCAGAGGATTTTCCTCCATTGTTTTCCATCCTTTGTTATGAATGATGGTAGTCCGTCTCATCAAAACTATGTAATGTCCATACTTTCAGGTTCAAAAGCGTCACCGCCGAACCACAGTACTCACAGTAAGCTGCGCCGAGATTTGTGATCGGCGCACCGCAGTTCGGGCAGGTAGTTCCGACTGCATTGTCCATTCCTGCAAGTTTTTCATTCTGAATATACATAAGCTGTACATTATATCTGGTCTGTTCCGTCAGCTCTTTACTGCCGCTTAAGACTTTTCCCGCTTTTTCACAGTAATGCAGATACCCGACTGCACTCTGGAATGTAATCACACAGGTACCCTGCTTTTTCTCATAATTGGCAATCTCTGTCTGATGAATCTGTATCTGTTCGTAGTGCTCTGTGACTGCCTCCGTCTCATTTTCACGGATTCTGTTTTTGATCTGCGCTAAAAATTCTTCCGAAACGCCATCTTTTATCTGTCTTTCAAAAATGCCGGCATCTGCGGCAGAGATTGCCTGCAATGCCAGCATGAGTGCATTTTCCACTTTATCCTTAAACTGTTCGATATGAAAATCAGGAAAATCCCTCTGGATCTGCGGCAGAAAAATCCGTGTCATCGCAGAAACGGATTTCGGTGTTACCGCAAGCTCTTTTGCCTGTTGTTCTAATCCCTCTGTGATGGAATCTGTGCCAAACGCCATGCGGGACAATCTACGCAGTTTTTCCCGCACGATCCGGTATGCCGCATATCCCGCGCCACAGGATATGCAGACAACAAAGACAATCACAAGGAGCGTGACCGTTCCCTTACTCATCGTCTCCTCCAAGTCCCTTCGGGCATCCAAGTGAAAGCCATTTCAGGTAACCATTGATAAAAATATCAATCTTTCCATCCATGACGCTGTCTACATTTCCGGTTTCTACACCGGTTCTGTGATCTTTTACCATCGTATATGGCTGCATAACATAAGAACGGATCTGGTTACCCCAACCGATCTCCGTTACCTCTCCACGGATATCTGCAGCTTTTTCCGCATTTTCCTGCTGCTTTAACAAATACAGTTTTGCCTTCAACATCTGCATTGCCTTATCCTTGTTCTGGAACTGGGAACGCTCATTCTGGCACTGTACCACGATTCCGGTCGGAATATGCGTAATACGGATTGCGGAAGATGTCTTATTGATATGCTGTCCACCGGCACCACTTGAACGGTAGGTATCGATCCGCAGATCGTCCTCATTGATCTCAACGTCAAGATCTTCCTCGATATCCGGCATGACATCGCAGGATACAAACGAAGTCTGACGCTTACCCGCCGCGTTAAACGGTGAAATTCGCACCAGACGGTGTACACCCTTTTCGGATTTCATATAACCGTATGCATTTTCTCCATTGATCTGGAATGTGATGGATTTAATACCGGCTTCCTCCCCGTCAAGGGAATCTAAAACCTCCACAGAAAATCCTTTGTCCGATGCCCATCTTGTATACATGCGGTAAAGCATTGCCGCCCAGTCACAGGACTCCGTGCCTCCGGCTCCTGCATGCAGTGAGACGATCGCACCATCCGAATCATATTCCCCGGATAACAAAGTCTTGATACGGATACCCTCATAGGTCTTCGTAAATTCATCGAGCATTTCCTGGATCTCCGGGATCAGGGAAGCATCATTTTCCTCATATCCCATCTCGATCAATGTCTCAATATCCTCAAATTCTGTCTTTAAGGATGCATAAGTTGCGACATCATCCTTCATGCTCTTTAATTCTTTCATTTTTTTCTGGGAAACGACCGGATCATCCCAAAAATTTGGGGCCTCCATTTCCCTTTCTAATTCCTGGATCCGCTGCTCTTTATTAGCCAGGTCAAAGTGAATCCCTCACTTCCTGCAGCGGTTCCCTGTATGTGTTCAGGGTCACTTTAAATTGATCAAGTTCTACCACAGTATCACCTCTTTCTGATATTTAAGATTTGTTTCTATTGTAAAGTATGCGCGCTTTTTGCGCAATGCCTTCTCCCTATTTTTAAGAGAATCGCAAGAAGTAAAAGACCGATCGCGGCTCCTGCCGTATCAATGCAGACATCCGTAAACTGTCCGGAACGCCCCGGGATAAACAGCTGATGAAACTCATCTGTCGATGCATAACAAAAGGCAAATCCAAGTGCCGCGATATAATGCACTTTCTGTCTCATTTCAAATGTTCCTGAAAACGCAAATGCAAGCCATCCTAAAATCGCATATTCTGTCATATGTGCGGCTTTCCGGATGGGATACTCAATGTTTCCTGCAATATTTCCAATCTGGTCTGTCGTCAGTCCCCAGTTAAAAATTTCATCTGTATCTTCGACCAGACGGTAAGAGATCGTACCGCTGATCTCGGAAGATTCCGTCGCCGGCTGATTGGAAAACCAAAATATGATGATCATCCAGCCTGCCAGCATGATTCCCAGAATCAGCCGCATTACTGTTTTATTCATTTTCCGCTTAATTCCTCCGTGAGTACTTCCACTGCTTTCTGGATCTGGTTGTCATATTTCACATCATATTCTGTTCCATCCGGATTGAGATATTCATATTCAAGTTCAATATCCGGATCAATTCCGACTCCATGGATATAATTTCCATTCGGTGTAAAATATTTTGCTGTGGTAAGTTTCACCGCATCTCCGTCCTCAAGCGGGAAGATGGTCTGAACAATTCCTTTTCCGAATGTTGTCGTTCCGATCAGTGTTCCATATTCATAGTCCTTGATTGCTCCGGCTAAAATCTCGGATGCACTTGCACTGTCCTCATTGATAAGAACCGCCAGAGGATACTCCATGTAAGTATCCCCGCTTGATGTATAAGTCTCACGGTGACCATTTTTATCCTCTGTATACACAACCGTACCCTCAGGAAGAATATCATCTAAAATCTGTACAACAGCGGTAACAAGTCCGCCGCCGTTATAGCGCACATCCAGAACAAGCGCTTTCATCCCCTCGCTATCTAATTCTGCCACAGCTTTTTCAAACTGGTCTGCTGTTTCTGTTTCAAAAGAATCGATATGAATATAACCGATGTTATCACCAAGCATCTGGGAAGATACGCTCGGCAGTGTCACATTTTTGCGCTCCACGTCAAAGGACAGATTTTCCCCGGTTGAAGGACGATATACCTCCAAATGTACCGATGTTCCCTCCTCGCCACGGATCAGTTTTACCAGCTCTGTCACTTCCATGCTGGTCGCATCTGTTCCGTCGACCGAAGTGATCACGTCATCTGCAAGCAGTCCGGCTTCATCGGAAGGTGTTCCCTCATATATTTTTGAAATGGATACCACCATGGTATCCGGATCCTGTCTGAGGCCTGCACCAATTCCGTAATACTGTCCGGTAGTGCTCACATGCATCTGTTTGTAATCTTCCTCATTATAATAGACGGAATATTTATCTCCAAGCCCGCTGATCATCCCTTCATACAGTCCATCTTTTAATTCGGTATCATCCACATCATCATAATAATACATATCCGTGTATGCCTTCAGTTCATTGATCTTCTGAACTGTTTTTGTATCCAGTATTGAATCTGTCTTAGCGGTTGCATTCGTTATGTAAATTTTCGTTCCCGTTATTTTAGTGACCACGTTCAGTGCGACAAATCCAACTAAAATCGTTCCTGCAATACCGCAGGCCACACCTTTTGCCATCTGTCCTTTTTTGCTTTTCTTCGGTTCTTCGATTGGCTCTGGCATAATCTCCGGAACCTGCTGCTCATTTTTATTTTCCATATTCTGTCTCCATTCCTGCGCTGTTTTTATGCTGCCGTTTTTGCTGCCGTTTTACACCGCTATTCCCACCTGTTGTGTGACCAGCCACATTTTTATTTTATATTGCCTTTTATACTACACTCCACATTACTTATCATATCATTCATATGTGAAAAATCGCTGTCCTACTACATCAAACCAGAACAAAGAGTCGCTTGCGACTCTTTCGCGCTCGAGCGGTGCTGTTTACAGCTA
>OMGY01003471.1_pt1 | contig 10601 bp, 9 predicted proteins | sample 1674461 | NCBI WGS metagenome assembly OMGY01 (sample SAMN05578579, study PRJEB25193) | human gut metagenome | biome: Human Microbiome; feature: human-associated habitat; material: feces | host: Homo sapiens | place: USA:Birmingham
ATTTACTCAAAGTATCAACTCCTTTCAATAATATTCTACTCTAATATTTTATAAACCCCAACACCAGCTTATATGATTTTATAATTTATATTTAACTGTTAACAACCTCCCTGTTATCTCCGTTATGTTATTTTACAGAATGAAATGATTCAATATATAAATTACTCGTAATTGTTCAGCAGCCTCACAGTTATGAGTCAGAATGCTACCTACGGAATAGGTACAATTTATCATAGGATAAATCCGCAAAAAGTACCAGTAGTAAAAATACACAAAGATAGAAATTGAGAATTGGGAAAAAAGCTGTATAAACAGGGGGCAATTGAATAGTGAAATAATTTAGCCAGCAGAGGAATGAAAATTTGAACACATATTGATACTGGGAGATATACGTAAAAAATCGAATTAAAAACCATAGATTTTATCGATTGATCCATATAAAATGAAACGGTTCAAAGATAAAGAAGATAAAAACTAAATAGGAAAATGGAAGGAAAGGTAAAAATGCACAAAAAGTAACCGGTAACTTTGATGAAAAATCACAATTGCTTTGTGCAAGATGTTGTAGTATAGTAAATACAACGAAAGGAACTACGAAGAAACGAAAATGAACCGTTTCAAAGTAGCAAAGTGCATAAACTATTTTAGGAGGATATCTGATATGAAAAGAAAAGTAGTTGCAGCAGTATTAACAATGGCAATGGCAGGAAGCCTGCTGGCAGGATGCGGAAGCTCTTCTTCCGATGACTCTTCTTCCAAGAGTGAAACTACAACAACAGATGAAAGCGCATCTTCCGATGACAGTGATTCCGCAGACAGCGCACGTGGAGATTTCAGCGGCGTATCCATCACCATGCTGAACACAAAGAGTGAGATCGAATCTCAGCTGGAAGCTGCCGCTGAACAGTGGGGTGAACTGACAGGAGCAAAACTGGAAGTTTACACCATCGGTAGTGGTACACCTTCTCAGGAAGTATCTGCAAGATACGCAGCAAAGAATGCACCGACACTGATCATGTGTGACCCACAGGACGTTGCTTCTATCTGCGAAGAAAAAGGCGTAGATCTGAGTGATGAATCCTGGGCAGCAAATGGTGGTACACAGTATGGTATCACAGGTAATGACGGAAAACTGTACAGCTTCCCATTCTGTATCGAAGGCAGAGGTATGATCTACAACAAAACAGCAATCGAGGATACTCTGGGAGAAGACTGGGATCCGGCTTCTGTAACAAACATGGATGACTTCGAAGCACTGCTGAAAAAACTGGTAGACAACGGTATGGAAAGCCCGGTGGCTCTGAACCAGGAAGACTGGAGCAATGCAGGACATTACTTCACACAGGTATATGAAGAGCAGGACGGAACACTGACCGGTACAGAAAAGATTATGGAAGATCTGAGAAACGGAAGCGTAGATCTGATGTCCAACGAAAGATTTACTTCTCTGATGGATACCTACGATCTGTTGATGGAATATAACATCAATAAAGCAGATCCGCTGGCTGCTGATTACGATGAAAACGCTGCAGACCTGGCGGAAGGTGATGTGGCATTCTGGTTCAACGGAAACTGGGCATGGGCAGAGATTTCTGATTACATTGAAGACGATACTGAAATCGGAATCATGCCGGTACCGCAGAACGGAACAGAAGAAAATGCTAACGTAAATGATTACATCTGTGGTGGTGCTACCAAACAGGTTATGATCGATAAAGAATGTAACGATGAAAAACAGCAGGCAGCAGCAAAAGATTTCCTTGACTGGCTGGCAAACACAGCTGAAGGAAACAAAGTACTGGTTGATGATTGCTCTTTAGTACCTGCATTCTCCAACATCACAGAAGAAGCTACAAATATGCTGGGACAGAGTATCCAGAGATACACAGTAGAAGGAAAACTGTTTGATCAGCCTTCTAATTATCCTGGAGATCACTGGTCAGAAGTTGGTGCGATCATGCAGAAATATCTGGACAAACAGATCGACCGTGCCGAATTCGCAAAAGAAGTTCAGGATTACTGGACAAACCTTTCCGAATAATCAAAAAGGCAGATACATAATTGGTTGCTAGTTAAGAAGTTGCCGGGCAGAGTAATGAACACTGACCCGGCAACTGCTACTAAAAGAGGGAAAGAAAGGCAACGAGATGAATAGTAAAAAAGAAAGCTTATGGAGCAAAGTTTCCACGTTCCTGGTATTTGCAGGTCCTGCAACCTTCGCATTCCTGGCCGTGGTAATCGTACCATTCTTATATGGTGTATATCTGACATTTACAAGCTGGGACGGCGTATCCAGCAACAAACCTTTTGTAGGACTGAAAAACTATGCGGCAGTAGTTGCAGACAGCAGCTTCTGGCAGTCCCTGGGACTGACACTGCTGTATGTGGTAGTTTCCGTAATACTGGTAAACGTGATCGGATTTTTACTGGCGCTGCTGGTAACCGGAAAAATTAAAGGAAAGAATTTCTTCCGTGCCGGATTCTTTACCCCGAACCTGATCGGTGGTATCATCCTTGGTTATATCTGGCAGTTCGTATTTAACAAAGTTATTGTTTACTTTGGTGATGCACTGAACGTTACCGTTCTGCAGAAATCCATGCTGTCAGGAAGTGCCTCTGCATTCGCAGCACTGGTACTGGTAACAATATGGCAGTTCTCCGGTTACATGATGTTAATTTATATCGCAGGTCTGACCGGTGTATCCGAAGACCTGAAAGAAGCAGCCAAGATCGATGGCTGTAACGAATCTCAGACAACAAGATATATCGTACTTCCGCTGATGAGAGCATCTTTCACGATCTGTATGTTCCTGACCATCACCAGATGTTTCATGATCTACGATGTGAACCTGTCCTTGACAGAAGGTGGTCCTTACGGATCTACTGTTATGGCTGCCATGTATGTATATCAGAAAGCCTTTTCTGCAAAACAGTATGGTGTCGGACAGACAGAAGCAATCATCCTGTTTATCTTTACAGCGGTTATTGCAGTATCTCAGACAATCATCAACAAACGGAAGGAGGTTGAAGCATAATGGAAGGACAGGAAAAGACAGTAAGAGGCATCAAAACGTTCCTGAAAACACTGGTAACTGTAGTGCTGTTTATCATCTATATGTTCCCGTTCTACATGATCGTGCTGAATGCCTTCAAACACAAACGTGATATTATCAAAATGCCACTGAGCTGGGGTGGTAAAAAAGGTTTTACAACAGATAACTTTGTAGATGCTTTCCAGCAGATGAACTTCATGAACATCCTGAAGAACTCCCTGATCATTACCTGTGTGAGTGTGTTCCTGATCATTCTGTTCTCCTCCATGGCAGCTTACATCTTTGTAAGAAAAGCATGGAAGATCAATCAGATCATCTTCATGGTAATGCTGTTTTCCATGGTAATCCCGTTCCAGGTAGTTATGATTCCGCTGATCTCTATCTACGGTGGAACATTTGGAATCCTGAACCACAGAGCAACATTGATATTCATGCATCTGGGCTTCTCGGTATCTATGGCGGTATTCATGTTCCATGGATTTATCAAAGGCGGTGTACCGATCTCACTGGAAGAGGCAGCACAGATTGACGGAGCAGGAAGACTGAGAACATTCTTTCAGATTGTGTTCCCTCTGTTAAAACCGACCACAGCAACACTGGTTATCCTGTATGCTCTGTCTCTGTGGAACGATTACCTGCTGCCGAGCCTGATCCTGACAGATAAATCTCTGTACACGATCCCGATCGCAACCAAGCTGTTCCAGGGAACATACAGCAATGATATGGATCTTCTGATGGCGGCACTGGTTATGGCAATCATCCCGGTAATCATCCTGTATATCGCATTACAGAAATATATTATCGCTGGTGTAGTTGCCGGTGCAGTAAAATCATAATAAAGCGGTACTGAAAGGTGAGTGTATCTGAATCTGATAAAGAAAAGATACATTCACCTTTTCTTATATAAACGGAAAGACGTTGGGGGCAAAAGGTATTTTGCCCCCTTTGATACCGGATTGATCCGTACTTCGTACTCTCACGATCCTGGTATCATAGAAAATAAAGTGCACAACAATACATAGACAATACGAGAAAATAATTCTATAATAAAAATAAATATAGCCTTTTCAGGTTCCGATGAAGGACGCGTCATGTCAGAAACTTGCAGTGTCGAACTTGAGTATCTGATAGGATGGTGTGGAGGAGGAAAATTAAATGGTAACAATCAAAGACGTTGCACGGGATGCCGGTGTATCGGTGGGAACCGTGTCGAACGTACTGAATGGAGGACGTGTCAGTGAAGCGAGGAGAAAGCTGGTAGAAGCGTCCATAGAAAAACTGGGGTATCAGGTGAATACTCTGGCAAAGGGAATGCGGATGCAGAAGACCGATTATGTGGTTGTCATTCTGCCGAATCTGATCAATCCGTATTTTGCACTGTTGCTGGATGCCCTGGAAAACGAATTGTCAGCAGTCGGAAAACAGGTACTGCTATGCCTGTCCGGTGATGATGCCGAACGGGAAGTGGCATTTATGGATATGGCAAAACAAAATAAAGTTGACGGAATCATTGGTGTGACTTACAGTAAGGTAGAAGAGGAACGGATCGAAAACATGGCGTTTGTTTCCATCGACCGTCACTACAAATCACACATCCCGTGTGTGGCAGGAGATAACTGGCAGGGAGGCTGGCTCGCAGCGGAAAATCTGCACAAACGAGGAGCCACCAATCTGTTGTGCTTTATGACGATGTCATCCGTAGACAGTGAAGTACGAAAAAGAAGAGTCGGCTTTACGGAATATTGTATGGAACATGATCTTTCCTGTAACAGTGTGGAAATGTCAGAAAAACAGATTGTTTCGGTTTATGAATCCTACGGATCCAGAAAACTGATCCACAATATGCTGCGGGCTTATATTTCCCCTTCCATGGGAGAACATTCCATCGATGGAATCTTTACCAGTTCGGATCACCTTGCAACGATCGTACAGGAAGAACTCGAAGAGATGGGAAAACGGGTTCCGGAAGATATCCAGATTATCGGGTACGATGGTCTGCAGTTCTTAAATCAGGGGAAACCAATCGTATCGAGCATTGCGCAGCCGGTGCATGAGATTGCAAAAGAGGCTGTAAGGTGCCTGAACGAACTGATCGCGAATGGAAAAACAGAAGGAAATACAAAGATTCCGGTGAGCTTTCAGGAGGGACCGACAACGAAACCGCTTGTGACAGAAGAAAAATAATGGAGGACTTGAGATGATAAAGTGGCTGGAAGATGCAGTGTTTTATGAGGTATATCCACAGAGTTTCCGCGACAGCAACGGAGACGGAATCGGGGATATCCCGGGAATTACAGAAAAATTAGAGTATATTCAGGAACTGGGCTGTAACGCCCTGTGGATCAATCCCTGTTTTACCTCACCGTTTTACGATGCGGGATATGATGTGGAAGATTATTATAGCGTGGCTCCGCGGTATGGAACCAATGAAGATCTGAAAAAATTATTTGAAGCGGCACACCAAAGAGGGATGCACGTACTTCTGGATCTGGTGCCGGGACATACTTCTATAGAACACCCATGGTTCATCGAATCCATGAAAGCAGATAAGAACCCATATACCGACCGCTATATCTGGACCGATAAAGTATGGGAATCACCGGAGGTCAGCTTCGGCGGCTCTCTGAGAGGTATCTCTGAGCGTGACGGTGCGGTGGCTGTCAACTTCTTCTCCAATCAGCCGGCATTAAACTATGGTTTCTATCAGCCGGATCCGGAGAAACCGTGGCAGCAGTCGATCGACGATGAAGGACCACAGGCAACTATCGCAGCAATGGAAGATGTAATGAGATTCTGGCTGGGTATGGGCTGTGATGGCTTCCGGGTAGATATGGCAGAGTCTCTGGTGAAAAATGATCCGGAGAAAAAAGGAACCATCCGCGTATGGAAACAGATCAGAGAATTCCTTGATAAAGAATTTCCGGATGCAGCAATGGTATCTGAATGGGGTGATCCACAGAGATCTCTGGAGGGAGGATTCCACATGGACTTTCTGCTGGAGTTTGGTACTTCACATTCCAACGATCTGTTCCGCTGCAAAGAGCCGTATTTTTCATCCCGTGCAAAAGGAAATATCTATGATTTCGTAGAATCCTATAAAGAAAACTGTGAAAAGACAGCCGGCAAAGGTCTGATGTGTATGTTTTCAGGAAACCATGATGTAGACCGTCTGGCACGCCATCTTCACGGTGATGAATTGAAAGTGGCTTTTGCATTTATCCTGTCTATGCCAGGTGCGCCATTTATCTATTATGGCGATGAAATCGGTATGCGTTATGTAGAAGGACTGAAATCTGTAGAAGGCGGTTACAACCGTACCGGTTCCCGTTCTCCGATGCAGTGGGATGACAGCACCAACGCAGGTTTTTCCAGTGCACCGGCAAGTGATCTGTATATTGCCATGGATCCGGATAAAGATCGGCCAACAGCAAAGAAAGAGATGGCAGCTCCGGATTCTCTGTATCATGAAGTGAAAAAACTGATCCGGATCCGTCAGAGTCACAAAGCTCTGCAGAGCCGAGGAAAGATCACTTTTGTTTATGCAGAAAAGAATGCATATCCGCTGGCATACATCCGTGAAGACGGTGATGAGAAGATCCTCGTGATCATCAATGCAGCCGCAGAGGCAAAAACATTTGCATGCGATGCAGAGCCAAAAGAAGCAATCTATAACTTTGGCGCAGCCGCAGAGGCTAAAAATGGAAAAATAACTGTTCCGGCACAGTCAGCAGGATTTTACCGGATCTGAGAAAACATAAGATAGTTGATAGTTGTTCGCAAAGATTTATGCGATTCGTATAAATTCTGTACATCGCGAAGCGTGTTACTGGGCACAGAGTGAACAGTAACGTTATGATAATTATATATGGAGGTGTAAAATGAGGGAAAACAAAGTAGTTTACGGACTGATCGGATATGGCGGAATGGGCAGATGGCATACGGAGATCCTTTCCAATGTTTCGGAAGCTGTAATCGGTGGCATCTATGACATCAAGAAAGAAAAGAGAGAAGAAGCGAAGGAGAAGGGCTTTTTTGTATATGAAACAGAAGAAGCCATGCTGGCAGATCCGGATATCGATGTGGTTCTGATCGCTACTCCGAATGACTGCCACAAACCTATCGCCATCCGTGCCATGCATGCAGGGAAGAATGTAATATCGGAAAAACCGGTGACATTATCTTCTGCTGATCTGCTGGAAATGGAAAATGCAGCCAAAGAGACAGGAAAATTACTTACTGTACACCAGAACAGACGGTGGGATGATGATTTTCTGATCATCAAAAAGCTGGTAGAGGAGCAGAAACTGGGCCATGTCTTCCGGATCGAGAGCCGTGTCCATGGTTCAAGAGGTATCCCGGGCGACTGGAGAAAAGAAAAGGCCCATGGTGGCGGAATGGTTCTGGACTGGGGCGTACATCTGCTGGATCAGATCTTATATATGTACGGTGACAGAAAAATCGAGACCGTATACGCATCACTTACCAATGTCACCAACCAGGAAGTGGACGATGGCTTCACTGCTATCCTGACATTTGAAGGTGGAACGGAAGTCCTGGTGGAAGTCGGTACCAACAATTATATTTCCCTGCCGAGATGGTATGTACTGGGAGAAGACGGTACCGCAGTGATCCGGGACTGGCAGTTAAACGGTGAGATCATCCGTAAGACCGGTATGACGGAAGAGACGGTAGTACCGGTTAAGACAGCAGCCGGTCTGACAAAGACCATGGCACCGAGACGGGAAGATACCATTGTGAAAGAAGATTTGCCAAAAGTATCCGGAGATATTGCAGACTTCCACAGAAATGTAGTTGCAGTGATCCGGGACGGAGCAGAACCTGAGATCAAACTGTTCCAGGTGATGCGCGTGATGAAACTGATGGAAGCAATTTTCCAGTCAGCGGAGACAAACCAGGTGATCGAATTTCAGGATCAGGTGTAACTAAGAAGATACTGAATAACTATAGATAGAAATCATAAGCAGAACATATATAACATAAAAATTGAAACCAGTTGTACATGTTCTCCGAGAGTGCATGTAACAGAACAGGAGGAAAAAAGTATGAAACAGATTAAAATCGGAACCTGCGTGCCGGGACCCGTTGCAGAAGAATGGTTGAAAGGATTTGTTGGAAAAGGATTCGAAACATTTTCTCTTAATTTCCATATGTCACTGGAAGGAACAGATCTTGACAAACTGGCACTGACTACAGACAAACTCCTTGCAGGTACAGATTCCAAGATCACTACACTCGGATATTACTGTAACCCGATCCAGTACGCAGAGCACAGAAAGACACTGGAAAAGGTGATCTGCACTGCTGAAAAATTCGGAGCTACCCATGTAAGCACCTTTGCAGGAGCCTGGGAAGGAAAACCGGTAGAATCCGCATACGAAGAGTTCGGAAAAGTGTTCCGTGAACTGGCAGACCTTGCAGAAGAAAAAGGTGTGAAACTGGGTATTGAAAACTGCCTTATGGATGGAACCTGGGAACATGCCACCTGCAACATCGGTTTCAACCCGAAAGCCTGGGAAGTGATGTTTGAGGAAGTAAAGAATGACAACTTCGGTCTGGAATGGGAGCCGACCCACCAGATGGTACAGCTGATCGACCCTGTGACAGAACTGAGAAAATGGTGCAAAAAGATCGTCCATGTACATGGAAAAGATGCGACCATCGACTGGGATGCAGTAAGACACGGCGGAATCTCCGGAGCAGTTCCATTCGTATGGCACCGTATGCCTGGATTTGGTGACACAAACTGGAGAGATATCATTTCTATCTTAAGAAGCAACGGATATGAGGACGATATCTGTATCGAGGGATATCACGATCCGGTATACCGGGGAGAACTGGAGATGACCGGACAGCTCCACGCACTGAACTATCTGAAATGGTGCAGAGGCGGAGAGTTCACACCAACTCCATGGGAGAAATAATACAGATATCAAAGAGACAGAAAGAAACAGGAGGGCATTCCTATGAAACTTGGGTTTGTTACAGCAATCCTTGACAGCTGGAACTATGAAGAGATGATGGATTTTGCGTCTGAGCAGGGATTTGAGTGTGTGGAAGTGGCATGCTGGCCACAGGAAAAAGCAGAAAGAAGATATGCCGGTGTAAGCCATATCGATGCAGAACGGGTCAACCAGGATGATGCATATGCAGAGCATATCGTGGAATATGCAAAAAAATCAGGAGTGGAGATCTCGTCGCTGGCCTATTATCCAAACGTGATGGCGGCAGATAAAGAGAAAAGCGCAGCCGCTGTGGAACACCTGAAACAGGTGATCCTTGCAAGTAAGAAATTAGGTGTGGGCATGGTCACCACATTTATCGGAAGGGACCAGACCAAAAATGTACAGGAGAACCTGGAACTGGTAAAAGAGATCTGGCCGCCGATCATAAAACTGGCTGAGGAATGTGACGTGAAGGTCGCCATCGAAAACTGCCCGATGCTTTTCGGCGAGGACCAGTGGCCGGGAGGACAGAACCTGATGACAACACCGCCGATCTGGAGAGAAGTATTCCGGATCCTGGACAGTGACCATCTGGGCATCAATTACGATCCATCCCACTTTATCTGGCAGATGATCGATTATATCCGCCCGCTTTATGAGTTCAAGGATAAAATCTTCCATGTCCACTACAAGGATATCAAGATCTATAAAGACAAACTGGAATCCTGCGGCACCATGGCATATCCGCTGGAATACATGTCACCGAAGATCCCGGGACTTGGAGATGTGGACTGGGGAAAATATGTATCAGCACTGACAGACATCGGATATGACGGTTATACCTGTATCGAGATCGAGGATAAGGCTTTTGAAGATTCCAAAGAAAAGGTTGAGAATTCTCTGATCCTCAGCAAGAGATATCTGGAACAGTTCGTGATTTGATCGAATAAACTGCGAAGCGGATTGCGAATATCCGCTTGACTATAAAATTTATTGACTACAGGTAACTGTTCAGTACCTTCACAGTTACAGGCAAAAATGCATATGAAATCACCTTCGGTGCTGGCATTTTTGCTTGTATGCCTCGGAATCTTGGCGTGTTCATGCCAAAACATCTCGCGGGATACTACCTGCGAACAGTAATACTATTATACTTTATCTCGCTAAAATCTGCAATGAATTTTCTTTACATATTTCTTTACTTATCTGCAAAGAATGGCTATACTGATTTAGAAAATATTCATGGAAAATTCCAGTCATCGTAACATAATTTTTCGCAATAAAATTAGCATATAAGATACCCATTCCAAAACCGATCAGATATAGCATGGGCAGCTGATATTTCTTCCGATAAAATTCCACATTCCGGCCTCCAATAATTTCACATAGTTCATTATATGTCCGGAGTTGTCAATTATGCGTTCACTTTATCTGTTATACTTTGCATCATAGGCAAGGATAGCGGCTACAGTCTTGGAATCTTCAATCTTTCCTTCAAAGATCATCTGCTTTAATTCTTCAACCGTATGTGCCTCTACATTCACAAATTCATTCTCATCCAGATGCTGATGGGTACGGATCAGGT
>OMGY01003474.1_pt1 | contig 10590 bp, 7 predicted proteins | sample 1674461 | NCBI WGS metagenome assembly OMGY01 (sample SAMN05578579, study PRJEB25193) | human gut metagenome | biome: Human Microbiome; feature: human-associated habitat; material: feces | host: Homo sapiens | place: USA:Birmingham
GCAGCTGCTGGTTGCCTGTCGGAGCGGACTGCGGGAGTTTGACGGAGATATCTTACAGCTTCGCAGGCTGTTGGAGTATCTGACTGCCGCTGATCTGAATCTGAGGTGGCAGAAACAGGCGTATATTTCAGTCTGTTATCAGCTTGCGGATCTCAGTTTCCTGATCGGAGAATACCCCGGTTCTATCAGATATTGCAGGGATGCATTGATTCTTTGTGTGCAGACGGGAGAATTTCGTTATGCTCCAATGCTGCTGTCCCTGTTGGCCTCCGGCATGACAAAACGCGGGGATACAAAAAGAGCAGGAGAGGCAAAAGCCTTTGCCTGTGTGATTGATAAAATGTTAGCAGAACAGAGCTGTCTGCTGAAGTTTATAGAAGGAATATTATAGTAGTTTGTAGTTATGTTCCATAGCATAACTGGAAAATCAGAAAAAATTATAATATTTTATATTTGCGGCATTCACAAATAAAAAAAATGTGCTAAACTAAGAAGAAGTGCAATGGCGCAGATACGGTTCTGGGCAGTTGTCTTCAGATATAGAAAAATAATATTAAGGAGATTAATATAGTATGAATATTGTAGTTTTAGCTGGTGGACTCAGCACAGAGCGGGATGTTTCACTGAATACAGGAACAATGGTAAGTAAGGCATTGCGTTCCAAAGGACATAACGTTATCATGCTGGATGTTTTTATGGGATATCATGAGGAAGAGGAAGATATCACGGATATTTTTAATCATACAGAAGAAGCAAGTGCAGATGTTGCGCAGATTCCGGGTGAAGCGCCGGATATTGCACAGGTAAAAGCAATGCGAAAAGATCAGTCAGCATGTTTCTTCGGACCGAATGTAATTAAAATCTGTCAGGCAGCAGATATTGTATTTATGGCACTGCATGGAGAAAACGGAGAAAACGGCAAGATTCAGGCCGCATTTGATCTGTTTGGCATCCGCTATACAGGAACCGGTTATTTAAGCAGTGCGCTTGCCATGGATAAGGAGATGTCCAAAAAATTATTTTTGTCAGCAGGCATACCGGCTCCAAAGGGCGCATCCATGAAAAAGGCTGACTGCAGCGACGATATCACAAAACTTGGCATTCAGTTCCCGTGTGTGGTAAAACCATGCTGCGGAGGTTCGAGTATCGGTGTTTCCATCGCACACAATGCGGAGGAATATAAAGCAGCATTAGATGAGGCGTTCCGCTGGGAAGAAAACCTGATCGTGGAAGAATATGTAAAAGGACGTGAGTTTTCTGTCGGCGTGATCGAGGGAAAAGCACTTCCGATCATCGAGATCGCACCGGTACAGGGATTTTATGATTATAAGAATAAATACAAAGCAGGCAGTGCTGTTGAGACCTGTCCGGCAGAACTTTCAGAAGCTGTTACAGAGAAAATGCAGCATTATGCAGAGCAGGTGGCACAGGTACTTGGATTAGATACCTATTCCCGCACCGATTTTCTGTTGGATGAAAATGAAAATATCTACTGTCTGGAAGCAAACACATTGCCGGGTATGACTCCGACAAGTCTTCTTCCACAGGAGGCACAGGTTGTCGGTGTGAACTTTAACGAATTGTGTGAGAAACTGATCCAGATTTCCCTGGATAAATATGAGAAATAATAAGATATTTTTGTAAAAGTAAAAGCAAAACGAATCCCGGGAAATGAGGTAGATCATGAAAAACATGACACTGGAGCGTATTACGGAAGTATGCGGTGGAGTATATTATGGCAGTGAGGCCGACAAAAAGAAAGAAATTGCGGGAGCTGTGATCGACAGCAGACAGGTAGAGTCAGGATATCTTTTTATTGCGGTAAAGGGAGAAAAGGTGGATGGTCATCAGTTCATTCCACAGGTGTTTGAAAAAGGTGCACTTGCCGTATTATCCGAACAGGAACTGTCAGAACCGGCGGGCCCTTATATCAGGGTGGAATCTACACTTGGTGCAATGAAAAAACTTGCGGCATACTACCGCAGAAGTCTTGATATTAAGGTCGTCGGAATTACCGGAAGTGTTGGAAAAACCAGCACAAAGGAGATGATCGCGTCGGTTCTTTCACAGAAGTATAATGTGTTAAAGACAGAGGGCAATTTCAATAACGAGATCGGTCTTCCACTTACGATTTTTAAGATCAGGGAGCAGCATGAAGTGGCAGTGCTTGAGATGGGAATTTCAGAATTCGGTGAGATGCACCGTCTGGCTGAAATGGCATATCCGGATATCTGTGTGATCACAAATATCGGATTGTGCCATCTGGAAAACCTGCTGACCAGAGATGGAATTTTAAAGGCAAAAACGGAGAGTTTTGAGCACCTGACACCGGAAGGAACTGCCGTGTTAAATGGAGATGATGATAAGCTCTGTGAGAAAAAGATGGTGAACGGAAAACCGGTGGTATTTTATGGTATCGGAAAAGAAGCAAAGCTTGCAAAGACAGAGCAGGGTGAAAAATATCTTGCCGAAAAGGAAGTATATGCAACAGATGTGGAACCGGTAGGATTAGATGGAACAAAAGCGGTGATACATATTGGTGCAGAGAGCTTTGCAGTGACGATCCCGATTGCAGGAGAGCATAATGTATACAATGCTTTAGCCGCAGTCTGCGTTGCAGGAAAGCTTGGACTTAGTGTGGATGAAATGAAACGCGGGATTGAGTCGGTAAAAACGATCGGAGGAAGAAGTAATCTGATCCACAAAGGCGGGATGACGATCATCGATGACTGTTACAACGCAAACCCTGTTTCCATGAAGGCGTCCATCGACGTGCTCGCAGCGGCACCTGGAAGAAAAATCGCAGTGCTTGGAGATATGGGAGAACTTGGCGAAAATGAGCAGGAACTGCATGCCATGGTCGGAGAACATTTCGAAGGAAAAGGAATCGATGCTTTGTTTGCAGCCGGTGCATTATCAGAGAATCTGGCACAGGCAGTAGGAAAATGCAGTAAGGAGACGGAGGTTCATTATTTCAAAACAAAAGATGAACTGATGGAAGAATTACTGCCTTATGTAAAAAGCGGTGACACGGTTCTGGTAAAGGCATCCCACTTTATGGGATTCCCGGAGGTCGTAGGACAGCTTACAAAGTAAGAAAATGTAGTGAAAATACGAAGCTATGACAGCTTATAAATGAATAAAAAAGAAAATCCCCGGATCACGGAATTGGTGATCCGGGGATTTTTTTAAATTCATAGGAAATTACGTCCTATGAATTAAAAAACCCTCCGGGCGGGATGCGCATCTCGCGGAGTAGAAGTTAGCTGTAAACAGCACCGCCAGGGCGCGAAAGAGTCGCAAGCGACTCTTTGTTCCATATCAACTGATAGTTGATGCGTAAAAAGAAATAACAACCGGCACATGCTTGAAAAATCAACCATTAGTTTTATAATGAAATTAGAAAAACGAGATGGGGGATGCGAAGTGTTTGATATCATGACAATGGCGGAAAACATCAAAACATACCGGAATAAAAGAGGACTGAATCAATATGAATTTGCGGAAAAATTGGGAATCAGCCCACAGGCGGTATCCAAATGGGAGTGTGGACAGTCCTGTCCGAGTATCGAAAATCTTTGTGTGATCTCAGAGATTTTAGATGTTTCCATCGATACGCTGATCGGTGAAAACAGTGACAGTGAAAAGATGATGATCGGAATCGATGGCGGGGGAACGAAAACAGAGTTTGTTTTATTTTCGGAAAGCGGAAGAATTTTAAAACGGATCGTCCTTGACGGCTGCAATCCGAATACGGTAGGAATGGAGGAGGCAATGAACATCCTGCAGCTTGGCATTGATACGCTCATGAAGATCAAGGGGAAGATCAGCGGAATCTTTGTGGGTGCTGCAGGATTAGATTCCGGAAACAATACATCAAAGATCAAAAAGATGTTAAAAGAAAAATATCCGAAAGTAAAAATCCAGTGCGAAAATGACATCTATAACGTCATTGCCTGTGGAAAAAATCTTGACCGGTGTGTGGCTGCAATCAGCGGAACCGGAATGATCATTTACGCAAACCAGAATGGAAATTTAAAGCATTTTGGCGGGCGGGGATATCTGCTTGATAAAGGCGGCAGCGGCTACCACATCGGACGGGATGCGATCTGTGCAGCGCAGGATGCAAGGGACGGGATCGGAGAACATACGATACTGACGGATCTTGTTGAGGAAAAATTAGGGAATACGGTATGGGAGAGCATCCAGGACATCTACAGTAAAAACCAGTCCTATATTGCTTCGTTTACGCCGTGCGTATTTCTGGCATATGAAAATGGGGATAAAATCGCAGAGCAGATTTTAAAGAACAATGCAGCATGTTTAGCGGAACTTATCAATTTTGCCGTGGATCATTATGATATCGGAAAATATGTGGTTGCATCCGGCGGAATTTTAAAACAGAAACCGGCATTCCGGGAAATGTTAAAAGAGATGCTGCATCCGGATATTGAATTAGACGTTCCGGACTATCCGCCGGTATATGGCGCATGTATCATGTGCTGCCTGTTATGTGGGGTTGATACAAAGCCGGTAAAAGAGCGTTTTATGATGTCATATGATTCATACCAGTAGGGAGAGGGAGGAAAACAACATGAGAATTATTAAAGTAAAAAACTATGATGAGGTTTCTGTAAAGACAGCAAATTTGATTTTAGGACAGGTAAATTTAAAACCGGATGCGGTTTTAGGACTTGCTACAGGTGGTTCACCTGTGGGGGCATATAAAAAGATCGTGGAAGCATATAACAACGGTGAGGTTGATTTTTCCGGAGTTACAACGATCAATCTGGATGAATACAGAGGAATCAAAAGAAACCACGAACAGAGCTACTGGAGTTTTATGCAGGAAAATCTGTTTAAACATGTAAATGTAAGGGAAGACCACATTTTCATTCCAAACGGAGAAAATCTTAACAGTGAGGAAGTCTGCAGGGAATATGACAAGATCATAGAAACAGCCGGTGGTATTGATATGCAGCTTCTTGGAATTGGTCTGGACGGACACATCGGTTTTAACGAACCGGCGGATCATTTTGAAAAAAATACACACTGTGTGGAACTGACGGAGAGCACGATCGAGGCAAACAAGAGATTTTTTGAGAGTAAGGATGAAGTTCCGCGTCAGGCATATACCATGGGTATCCTGCCAATCGTACAGGCAAAGAAAGTCATCATGATCGCAAATGGAAAAAACAAGGCGGATATCATCAAAAAAGCATTTACCGGACCGGTCACACCGGAAGTCCCGGCATCCATTCTGCAGATGCATCCGGATTTCACACTGATCGCAGATGAGGATGCACTTTCGGAGATTTAAAAGGGGGAAAATCCAAAATGATCATAAAAAATGCATTGGTTTATACAGAAGATCATAAGTTTGAAAAGAAAGATGTCAGGATCGAAGATGAACGGATCGCAGAGATCGCAGAGAACGGTCAGATTACTGCCACAGATGAGGATGTGATCGACGGGGAAGGCATGTATGCGATACCGGGACTTGTGGATATTCATTTTCATGGGGCGGTAGGCTATGATTTCTGTCAGGCATCGAAAGAAGAACTGTTAAAAATAGCAGAATATGAGGCAAAAAATGGTGTTCTTGCCATCTGCCCGGCGACAATGTCCTATAATGAAGAAATCTTAGGACATGTCATGGACAAGGCGGCAGATTACAAAGAAGATACCGGAGCAGATTTAGTCGGCATCAATATGGAAGGACCGTTTATCAATCTAAAAAAAGCCGGGGCACAGAACCCGGAATATATTATGCCGGCAGATAAAGAAATGTTTCTGCGTCTGCAGGAGAGAAGCGGCGGGCTGATCAAACTGGTAGATATCGCACCGGAAGAAAAAGGTGCGATGGAATTTATCGAACAGTGCCATGACCAGGTAAAAATCTCTATCGCGCATACCTGCAGTGATTACGATACGGCGCGCGAGGCATTGGAAAAAGGCGTGGGACATATGACACATCTCTATAATGCCATGCCGGGGATCAACCACAGGGAGCCGGGACCCATCATAGCGGCACTTGAGGCAGGAGCCGAGGTGGAACTGATCGCAGACGGTATTCATATCCATCCGGCGATGGTGAGAACGACATTCCGCATTTTCGGGGCAGATAAAGTCATTCTGATCTCAGACAGTATGGAAGCTACGGGACTTTTGGACGGGGACTACCAGCTTGGCGGGCAGGGCGTGACCGTAAAAGGCAGAAAAGCCGTCCTGACAAAAGATCCGGGTGTTATCGCAGGCAGTGTCACAAACCTGTTTGACTGCATGAAAAACTGTGTACTGAATATGGGAATCCCGCTCGAGGATGCAGTCCTGGCAGCAACTGAAAATCCTGCGGAATCGATCGGTGTGGAGAAAGATTACGGTAAGATTGCAGTTGGAAATTATGGAAACCTGCTATTGCTGGATAAAGATCTGCAGATAAAAAACATCGTTCAAAAAGGGAAAATAATGTCCGTCTGAAAATTACAGACATGGTCGTAAGTGCACAATTTTTTAATTTTTTTAGTAATTTTTCGCGATCTTAAGGCAGAGGCTTGAACTTGCAGATATTTAATAGTATAATCACTTAAGCTAAAAAATTTTAAGTACCTAAAAATATATTTATGGAGGAAAATGCGCGATTCTTATGGAGCGGGTATTTCTCTCTGAAAAACAAGGAGGACATTATGATTACCTGGAACAACTTAGACACCCTTGATTCCTATAAGGAACTTTCAAAGGCTTCCCGCGTAAACCTTGCAGAAGTAATGTCAGGCGAGAACGGTGCAGAGCGTGTAAAAAATTACAGCATTCCTATGGCTGAGGGATTTTCTTACAATTATGCAGCAAAAGCTGTTGATGATGATGTGCTTGATGCACTCGTAAAACTTGCAAAAGAGGCACAGCTTGCAGAAAAATTTAAAGCTCTCTACAATGGTGAAGTTGTAAATACCGGTGAAAAACGTCTGGTACTTCATCATATGACACGTGGACAGCTTGGTGATGCAGTAAACGCTGACGGCGTGGACAAACGTGCTTTTTATGTAGAGCAGCAGAACCGCATCGCTGATTTTGCAAACAAAGTACATGCAGGCGAAATCACAAATGCAGCAGGTGAGAAGTTTACAACAGTTGTTCAGATCGGTATCGGCGGCAGTGATCTTGGTCCTCGTGCTATGTATCTTGCATTAGAAAACTGGGCAAAGAAAAACAACACATTCAAGATGGAAGCAAAATTCATCAGCAACGTTGACCCGGATGATGCAGCAGCAGTTTTAAATTCCATTGATGTGGCTCATTCTATTTTCGTACTGGTTTCCAAATCAGGTACCACACTTGAGACATTAACAAATGAATCTTTCGTAAAAGACGCATTAAAGAAAGCAGGATTAGATGCTTCGAAACATATGATCGCAGTTACCAGTGAGACATCCCCGCTTGCAAAGAGCGATGACTATCTGGCAGCTTTCTTCATGGATGACTATATCGGAGGACGTTTCTCTTCCACTTCCGCAGTCGGCGGAGCCGTTTTATCCCTGGCATTTGGACCGGAAGTATTTGCACAGTTCTTAGAGGGTGCAGCAGCCGAAGATAAACTTTCCGCAAATGAAGATGTATTAAAGAACCCTGAGATGCTTGATGCACTGATCGGTGTATATGAGCGAAACGTTTTAGGTTATCCTTGCACTGCAGTATTGCCATATTCCCAGGCATTAAACCGTTTCCCTGCGCATTTACAGCAGCTTGACATGGAGTCAAACGGTAAATCTGTAAACCGCTTCGGTGAGCCGGTCAGCTATCCGACAGGTCCGGTGATCTTTGGTGAGCCAGGAACAAATGGACAGCACTCTTTCTACCAGTTATTACATCAGGGAACCGACATTGTTCCACTTCAGTTCGTTGGATTTAAGAATAACCAGATCGGAACCGATGTTGTGATCCAGGACAGCACAAGCCAGCAGAAACTGTGTGCAAACGTTGCAGCACAGATCGTTGCATTTGCATGTGGTAAATCCGATGAGAACCGCAACAAGAACTTCGAGGGTGGCCGTCCATCCAGCATCATTATCGGTGATCAGGTAAATCCTGGCTCTCTTGGTGCGTTATTAGCACACTTCGAGAATAAGATTATGTTCCAGGGATTCTTATGGAATGTAAACAGCTTCGACCAGGAAGGTGTTCAGCTTGGTAAAGTCCTTGCAAAACGTGTTCTTGCACATGAGACAGACGGTGCACTGAAAGTATTTAGTGATCTGCTGAATATCTAGTAGATATGGATGATGGTGTAAACTTGGGATTCTATGTAATTTAGGATTACATGTAATTTAGGATTACATGTAATTTGAGATTACATGCAGTTTGTCAGTGAATACAATTTCAGATGAAGTAAAAATGCTCTTTTCTAAGCAGGCGGGTAAATGTCTCTCAGAAGAGGGCATTTTTTGTGTTGTGGGATTTTTTATAATGCGCAAAGCAATCAGGCATTGAATTGTTCCAATCCAGCAATTATAATGAAAGACATTAGTTGCTGATGGAAAAGGATGGTTTTGAGATCATCATAAGAAATATTTTTTTGAAACCATGATTTGGAAACAGAAAGGACAGACATATGGAACAGGAACAGCAGACACCGCACAAGAGGCGTGTACGTTACAAGGGAAAATACCCCAAGAAGTTTGAAGAGAAATATAAAGAACTTCAGCCGGAAAAATATCAGGATACGATCGAACATGTCATCAAAAAGGGAAATACGCCGGCAGGAATGCATATTTCCATTATGGTGCAGGAGATCCTTGATACCTTAAAGATCCAGCCGGGCGAGACCGGTTTTGATGCAACGTTAGGATATGGAGGGCATACAAAAGCAATGCTTGCCTGTCTGAACGGACAGGGGCATATCTATGCAACCGATGTTGACCCGGAGGAGTCCGCCAAGACGAAAAAGAGACTGGAAGAACTCGGGTACGGAGAGGATATCCTGACGATCCGGCTGCAGAATTTCTGTACGATCGATGAGATCGCAAAAGAAGTCGGCGGTTTTGATTTCATTTTAGCGGATCTGGGTGTATCTTCCATGCAGATCGACAATCCAAAGCGTGGATTTTCATTTAAGGTGGATGGCCCACTTGACCTGCGCTTAAATCAGGAAGCAGGAATCAGCGCGGCAGAACGTCTTGATACCATCACAAGGGAGGAACTTGCCGGAATGCTCTATGAAAATTCCGATGAACCTTACTGTGAGGAGCTTGCGAAGGCGATCACCGACGAGATACGAAAGGGCAACCGGATCGACACGACGACAAAATTGCGCGAAGTGATTGAAAAAACACTGGATTTTCTGCCGGAAAAAGAAAAAAAAGACACGATCAAAAAGACCTGTCAGCGTACATTTCAGGCACTCCGCATCGATGTGAACCGTGAGTTTGAGGTCTTATATGAATTCATGGAAAAACTGCCAGACGCCTTAAAACCAGGTGGACGTGTGGCGATCCTCACGTTTCATTCCGGGGAGGATAAACTGGTCAAAAAAGCATTAAAAGAAGGCTGTCGGGCAGGAATTTATGCAGATTATTCAAAAGATGTTGTAAGACCGAGTGCACAGGAATGTGCACAGAATGGAAGAGCGCGGTCTACGAAGATGCGCTGGGCAGTCCGGGCATAGAAGATTTATTGGTGCTGATATGGTATCATGGATTGAAATAAAAAATGAATGCTCAGATCATGTTAATTACAAACTGGCATGGCTGAAAAAGAAAAAACTGGATGTTTTCATGCATCCAGTTTTTTCTTATACTTCATAACATCAGGATCCGGAAAGAAATTGATACAGAGTAACTGTTTGAAAAACTGCGCAGAAAATCAAACTGGTTGTCTGAAAAAGGAGAAAGTTAGTTATGAGTAATATAAATAATACAAAAGAGCAGTATGAATTAAACCGTGAACTGGCACAGATGTTAAAGGGTGGTGTCATCATGGATGTCACAACACCGGAACAGGCAAAAATCGCGGAAGCAGCAGGCGCCTGTGCTGTCATGGCTCTGGAGCGGATCCCTGCAGATATCCGTGCAGCCGGCGGTGTTTCCCGTATGAGTGATCCGAAGATGATTCAGGGGATCCAGAATGCTGTTACTATCCCGGTTATGGCCAAATGCCGAATCGGTCATTTTGTGGAGGCTCAGGTTCTCGAAGCGATCGAGATTGACTATATCGATGAGAGTGAAGTTCTCTCTCCTGCAGATGATGTGTACCATATCAATAAGAAAAACTTTAAAGTACCTTTTGTATGTGGAGCAAAGGATCTGGGCGAGGCGCTTCGCCGGATCAACGAGGGTGCTTCCATGATCCGTACCAAAGGAGAACCTGGTACCGGTGATATCGTGCAGGCGGTACGTCATATGCGGAAAATGAACAGTGCGATCGCACAGATCAAAGGCATGCGTGAGGATGAGCTTTTTGAGATTGCAAAGCAGTTACAGGTTCCGTTTGATCTGGTTGCTTATGTACATGAAAATGGAAAGCTTCCGGTGGTTAATTTTGCAGCCAAAGAAACCGTTAAGAAAATGATTGAAAAGTATCATATCGATCTGATCT
>OMGY01003485.1_pt1 | contig 10564 bp, 9 predicted proteins | sample 1674461 | NCBI WGS metagenome assembly OMGY01 (sample SAMN05578579, study PRJEB25193) | human gut metagenome | biome: Human Microbiome; feature: human-associated habitat; material: feces | host: Homo sapiens | place: USA:Birmingham
GAAGAAATTCTAAAACATTGGGGAAATGGCAGACTTTTCTGCATTTTACTGGTCTTGGCATAAACTGCTCCTTTCTCGCTTTTCTTATATAATAGTCCTATAAAGGGCATATGTCAATAATGTTTTGGAAGATCGTATAACTGTTTTTCTATCACATTTAAAGGGTTTCTGAATCATGTTCTCTTGAGCTATATCTTCTCCAGCCAGAAATTCATTGAGGTTAATACCAAAAATTGAACAAAGTTCTTTAATGTAAACGTATTCTTGTATAGGTATTATGGTTCTATCTGGTTGCATATATGTTCCACTATCCTAAGTCCACAGACTGTACTAAATGGTGTTATCAATTTGTTATCAAATTACTGTTATCAGTCAAAGATTCTATTGATATCCTGATACCGGTTAATTACACGATAAATCTCTACATACTCACTGCCCACTACGGACGGCCTCTTCTCTATAATAAGATTTTCATTACGGATATATGTCCACCATAATGATTTTCTACATCATACCTACACCAATAAGCAAAATAACGTGTCAGCAAAGACTTCTTTTTCCCTCTAATACGGTTCTTTATATATACATGGCCCACAGATTACGAACCTGTCCATACATTTGTGCATAGGTCCAGTGTTTCTCACTGTTAGTCCGGCTGTTGGAATCATTGATTGTAAAGCCTTCGCTGTCATATCCTGTGAGCGTCATAAAATGACCGGAATCCGTAAAGTCTCCGGGACCCACATTAACAATGATCGGACATCCCTCATCCAGCTTTGCTTTAATCCTGTCTTCGTCCATTGGTACTTCTGTTGCATGAACACCGTAATGCTCACATCCTTCACTGATCAGTGTCCAACTGCTTCCAGAGTCAGGGATACTGTAACCGGCACTTTCCGCATATTCCGCTACAGTTGCCGGGTTCACCGTCTTATCCCCCGTCAGATATAAGACTACCATCGCAAGATTTGTCGGACCACAGCCTGTATAGCCAAGAAGACCTCCACTATACTGTTCGTACCCCCAGCGCTCATCCCACTGCATCAAAAGTGACACCGTATCAGCTTTTGCTTCTTTTGACAGATTGATTTTCTGCTTTTTGTCTTTCATTTCTAGATAATCGTACACAAAATCGATCGTCTCACTGTTTTTTTTCGCCATTTCTTTAAGCCGATCCGGATATTCATCACTTTTTTCGATTTTCTGCAGCTTGTCCTGCTCTGTCAGATCTCTGTTGAAAAATACTCCTCTCTTATCTTTTGTTTTGTCTGCTGCATTCTGCGCACTGCTTCCCTGATCGCTACAGGTCTGTTCTATCATCTCATTCTGACCATTCTCCCATATACCGATAAGTGACATTGCACTTCGAACCACTCCAACGCCAAGAAAGAGTAGCATCAGTATACAGGCACAGATTTTCAATCGTTTTTTCCGTCTTCTTCGTTTTCTCAGTCCATATATCTGTCTTTTTCTTGCTTCTGCTGTTGATTCTTTCATCAAAAATACCTCCTGCTGTACTGCATAGTCACAGTATAGCAGGAGGTTTTCGTCATCCTGTCGCAAAGATGTGTCAAAGTTGTCAAATCATCCTAGAGCGTGTCTGAAAAATCATTTCCATCTTTCTTCATCTATCTAGCAACGTCAAAATTTCTCTGCACCACATTTCACTGTATTTAATACAGCCAGATATACACTTCAAAATAGCCATCCTTCATCTTTACCTGTCTTTCATCATAGTAACATTGTAATTCCAGATGTAGCAACTGATCTTTCGTATCACAGGTAAAACCATACCAGGACTCCCCACTCATACTAAGCAGGTTCTGACCGATATGCATCTCTTCCAGCACATTGGGAAATCTAAACTGCACACTTTCGCCATACAGCTTCGTGTAAGTATCCGCCACAGCCTCACACCACGTTTCATCCGGGCTTATCCCCCATGTACTGTAAGTGATGAAAACTGGCATTCCCGTCAATGCATCCACTGCGATCTGCAGATCGCACAGGTCCAGATGTGCATAACAAAACCATAAGGACAACTGCTGGTCATCCGGTGACACTAGAAATTCCATGTTCTCATCGATCACAGGCACGGTATCTGCATCTGCTGTCCATCCCATGTCAGCTGTTCCTGCACTCGGTGCATCTGTAGCCATGTTTGGAGATATATATTCTGCCTCACTGAGGTCAATCCCCATAGCTTCCAGCCTGGATGCATAGACTTCTATAAACTTTATGACTTTCGCCTGCACTTGGGTCGCAGACAATTCCGTATCCAGCGGATCCCGGATCCCTAAGTACCTTTCTTTCCCAAACATCCTCATCTGCTCCGCAAATGGCGCCAGTTTTGACAGTCTCATCTCTGTGTCCATCGTATAGGTATATGGCGATACATCCCCATTTTCTACCTCACCTGTCTGCGTTGCCAGACGATCCGCTTTTGCATCCAGCATAAACTGCGGTACAAAGGTGCCGGTCAATGCAATCAAAAGTGCCATTATCAGGGTCAACCAAGCATACAAAACTTTAATCAGTCTCTTCTTCATCGTCCGTCTCCTTCTGTAACACTAATATCACACTGGTTCCCTGATCCGGTTGACTCCTATAGGAAAGCGTAGTATGGTGCAACTGTGCAATTCTTACAGCCAGCGCCAGTCCCAGACCTGCACCATGTTCTTTACGTGACCTTGATTTATCTACCATATAAAAAGCCTCTGTGATCTTTTCGAGATCCTCCGTAGGAATCCCCCGTCCACGGTCGGTGATCGTGATTTTGTACTGCTCGTTCTCACAACTGCCTTGTACAAACACAACATCTGTACCGGATTTTAAGGCATTATCCATCAGATTTAATAAAAGTGTTTTGAAAAGATCGTATTCTAAACGCACCCATGCTTCTTCTGTCTGCAGTTTTATCTGAACCTTTCGTTTTTCTGCTGCCGGCGTGATAGTCTCCACCGCATCTGCCATGACTTCATCAATCCGTGCCTCTTCCAGCTGAAAATCTGACCGCGACAACGTGACCAGTTCCATCAGTTTAAATGAAAGAGCTTCCAGCCGCATACCTTCATTCATAATGATTCCCGCCAGCTGATGCACATCTTCCGGCGGCAGCGTTTTCTGGTACAGCGTGTCTGCATAACCGATGATCGATGTCATCGGTGTTTTCAGCTCATGGGCAAAATTGGCTGTAAAATCCTCCTGCCGTCTGGCCGCATCCTCCAGCTCTGCAATCTTTTTTTCTATGGTCTTTGCCATATAGTTAAAAGTCTTTACCAGTTCGCCTACTTCGTCTCGGCTGCCGGTCTTTGCCCGCACACCGTATTCTCCGGCGGCAAACTTTCTGGTTGTATTACGCAACTTTCCAAGAGGTCTGGTGATCGCCAGCGTCAAAATCAGCACTAGAAGTGATCCCGCACCGAGAATACACCAGTAAAAAAATTCACAGCGTTTGTACAGTTTCTCAGTATCCTGGAACAGTTCTTCCACGTTTTTTTCTGTCACCAGCACATAACTGCTGCCTTTTAAAGAAAAAGTACTTCTGACCTGCAGATATCGGTTTCCTGCCTTTGTTACAATCTCATACAGAATCTTTCCATCCTCCACACTCTTTTGGGATGGATCGCTTTTGCAGGAATTGTAATATAATACATCACTGCCACTTTTCTCTTTATTTTCCGCAGCAAAATACAGCCCACTCTGTGTGCCAAGCGGTACTTCTGCAGACCGGACAATCTCCACCATATCTGCCCTCGTATAGCTGTCCGTAATGTTAAGCAGCACCGTCTGGATCGAATATTTCACCATCTGGTGCTGCGAAAATGCTGTATTTTCTTCTCTTTGCAGAGCATGCTCCAGACTGTAGGAAACCGTCAGATACTCTACTGTAGCTAACGATACCGTCAATACAAACAGCATACTCAAAAAAATCTTATAGAAAAATCTCACTTATGAACCTCCAGCCGGTATCCAATGCGGAAAACCGTTACAATACGGTCATTCCAATCCAGTTTTTTACGCAGTCTCTGAATATGGGAGTCAAGTGTTCTCGTTTCACCGCTGTACTCCTCCTCCCAGACAGCCTCATACAGCCTGGCACGACTCAAAGCTACATTTTTATTGCGTACAAGCTCTATCAGAAGGTTAAATTCTTTCACCGTCAGATCCACCTGTTTCCCACACTTAAATACCAGTCGTGACACCGGATCAATCGTCACATCCCCGATAGTAATCTTGTTCTGGATCTGCTTTGTCCGGCGCAGCACCGTCTCTACCCGAGCCAGGAGTTCACCAATCTGGAAGGGTTTACTTAAATAATCGTCCGCTCCCATGCGCAGCCCCCGGATACGGTCTTTAACCTGTCCCATAGCTGAAATGATAATTACCGGTGTACCTGTAGATACAATATAGTCCAAAAGCTCGTAGCCACTGATCTTTGGCAACATCAAATCTAGAAGAATCAGATCATATCGTTTTTCCTCAATACGGTCTGCCCCTTCCTGTCCATCCAGTGCACTTTCACAGTGATATCCTTCGACCGTCAGCGTGGAATTAATTAGACGGCTGATCTGAATATCATCTTCTATAATTAATATAGATGTCATTTTTCTCCTCTTCTATCCTTTTCTTTATCTGTCATGTGCCTATTGTATCATAAAGATGTGTCAGACTTGTAAAAAATGCAGAGCTGAAGGTCCAGAATAATTTGATGACTTCACGCAAGGACGATGCTCTAACACCAACTAGATACGTCTGAAATACCATATTCCCAAACATTGTAAAGAAAAATATCAAAAAGCCATATCGGAACCATTTTGAACTCATCCATCGCGGGGTTGGTTTATTTCTTGAGCATTTTAAATCTCCACCAAGCTTACTAAAAAGCTGGCCACGTCCACACAAATACTTACAGAAAAATTTATTTTCACCGAATATTGCTATTCCTAACGGCACCAGAGTTTCCGCTCCTGCTCCGGTCAGCGCAAAACCGAGGTTCACCAAACCTCGTGCGCCCTTGGTCGGAGTCTGTTTTCCATCATTCGGAATAACTGCCTGTGCATCCTTTTTTACAATAAAGTCTCCTGCAGTGATGGATACGCAACTAACATAGACTTTCTTGCTTCTCTGCAGTCATCCGGGATAAGTTCGCCAGCTACACGAAGCCATTCACCATTCTTAAATGCACTTGCTATTGACAATCCTATTTTCTATCTAAAATTTTATTAAACTGACTAAAGAACGTTGAAGTTGTTATTATCGCTGCCAAAATATCACTGATTGGCTCAGCCAAAAATACCGCAAATACTTTATTCTGGATAAAATGCGGCAGGATAAAAATCAACGGAATCAACAGAATCAATTTTCTTAAGCAGGCAAGTAATAAACTAACTTTCGCCTGCCCCAATGCCATGAAACTCTGCTGACAAGCAACTTGGAATCCAAGAGAAAAAATACCTGCCATGTAAATTCTTAACGCCCATGCCGTATACGTGATTAATTCTGTATTATTTGAAAAAATACCTGCAAATATCTTCGGAAACAGAAGCATAATCAACCAGAAGCATCCCGTAAAAATTGTACAAACTGTAAATTGAGTAAAAAATGCTTTTTTTACTCGATTTCTATTTCCTGCACCATAGTTATAGCTCATGATTGGCTGTCCACCCTGACAAATTCCCTGTAATGGTAATGTTGCAAGCTGGCTAACACTGGTAATAATTGTCATAGCCCCTACTGCGAGATCTCCGCCATATCTTGACAAACTGGAAGTAAAACTGATAGACAAAATACTTTCCGTAGATAACATGACAAATGTAGATATGCCAAGAGCAAGGCATGGTAAGATGATTTCTTTTTGCAGTTTAAAGTTTTCTTTTCTAAGATGCAGAATCGTCTTCTTTCCTGACAAGAAACGAAGGATCCATATTGCCCCTACAGCCTGACTCAAAACAGTTGCGAGTGCAGCTCCCTTTACTCCAAGATGAAATACGAAGATAAAAATCGGATCAAGAATGATATTGATTACAGCACCAAGCACTGTTGTCATCATGCTGATCTTCGCAAATCCCTGTGTCGTAATAAATGGATTCATTCCCATCACGATCAAAACAAAAATACTTCCAAGAATATAAATCCTTGCATAATCCACGCCATAAGGAAGTGTCTTATCGCTAGCACCAAACATCGTCAGTAACTGTGGCGCAAAAGTAAAGAATATCACCGTCAAAGCTGCGGCCATAAGCATGAGGATTGCAAAACAATTTCCAAGAATCTTTTCAGCTGTCTTATTATCTTTCTTTCCCATAGAAATCGCTGCACGCGGTGCACCTCCGGATCCTGCCAGCATGGCGAAGGCATTGATCAGCATGAGAATTGGCGTAAACAATCCAACACCTGTTAATGCTGCGGCACCGACACCTGGAATATGTCCGATATAAATACGGTCAACAATATTATATAAAAGGTTGATGATTTGAGCCACAACAGCCGGTATTGCAAGCTGGGCCAAAAGACGTGGTATTTTTTCTGTTTCCATAGCTTGTGTATTTGATTTACTGTTCATATCTATGCGCTCCTTCCTGATTTCCATACTCTAAAAACAGCCATATGACTGTTTTTATACTTGAAATGTCTCACCGTCAATTCAGCTATCTGCCACTTGCAGTACACAGGCACAATAACCGGGCTCAGGCTGATAGCAATGGATGATAAGATTCTTGTCTATCTCCGGGCTGTAATCATGAAGCGTATGCCTCGTACCGTTTAAAGTGGTTTACCACATGATTCATCAGCTTTTTCGCCAATCTCTGTCTGCGATATGCCTCATATCACAGTAAATACTTCTTCATCGTACTCTCTACATAGCCAATTACATTTTTCCACGCTAGATCTCCTACGTAAAAATTGCTTTTCTGAAACTGCGCCCAAAGCTCTTCCATTTGCAAATCGTCAGATATCAAATGTAATGTAGCTTCAATATTATCCTTGCTAAAAATAGTTTTCCGCTTTTCACAGGTGGCAGAAAATGCATCGTATAAAATCCGCTTCTCTATCTGCTCTCCATAGAAACTCATGATACTGTAAACATCATAAAAATCTCTTAATCTGGTATTTGCAATTCCTCTATTTATAATTGTCTGCATTTTCTCAGCGAGCAATGTTTCCTTGTTATATGTAAGAACGGAAATCGTTCTATCCTCAAACATCAATTTATAGTCGTATTCTATTGCCCTTGGTGTAATTACATCATCTGTAGAAATATCGATTTTAATTGGTTGACGCATCTTGTCCAACGTAGCTTCCAGCATTACGCGAATGCCCGGGTAATCAAACTCTTCCATTTAGCGTAGTCGCTTTATTACTGTTCCCATCCGAAATATTTCTTACCTTATCTTTTAATTGTCTTGATGAACTAATCACACTAACACCTCCACGTACTTCATCACTTCATCTCGAATTCCCATCATATCCGCATATACAATCAGCTGCGATAGCTTTTTGTCTTTCGATGACATATATTCCTTGATAGCCGTTTGAAATACTTGTACTTCATACTTATTACGATTCCTTATCAAATCGCAAATGCAACGCTCCTGATCATAAACCTTAACCAAATTTCCACTGCTGGATGCAATCTCACAAATTCCTATTTTGTATAAATCCGGTGCAGCATATTTCACCGAAACATTAAAATCATTATCCTTAAGATGGCTCGCATTATATCCCTGTGGCACAGTAACACACACAGATGAATACTCCCTATCCGTCAAACCGTGCAAATATAGTGCTGTTTCTCCGGAATAAATAATTGCACCATTTCTTTGTTGCAAAATGAACAACTCATCCGGCCACACATCATCCGCTATATATACGCCTCTCGAGACCTTCTCCATGCCATGTTCCTTAATATATTTTGCAATATAGGTCTTAGAAATATCTTCACTACATACCAGAGAGGTAATAAGATAACCGTTATATTCTTCAATAAAATTTTCAATTTTTTCCTTTTTAGTCATTCTATTCACCTCTGCACTTTGCTTATACGCTTTAATTATATGATTTAAAAGTGAGAAAGTAAACCGTTTTAATTTTTTTGACCTATGCAGTTTTTTCTTCGGTACTAGCCTGAACATAGCAACCGAAGATGCCGGCTAGCGATTTACAATATCCATTGCTATCCGCCTGTCTGCCTCTTTCAAATTCTATCGGTATCAGTTTCCACTGTCCCTCCACGTTACGCCAACATTCGCTTACCCGTTGATGTCTCACGAAATGATCCAGTGAATATGTGTTAAAATTTTTAGCATGCAATTTTTCATAATGTATTGTTATGTTTGCTTTCTATCCTTTCTTTCATATGCAAATCTCCCGGCAAAAATTTACAATTACACCTTTTCTGCTCCAATACTTAATTAGCAGAGACGAGATGCGCTCTGCGAATCTCGCTCTGATTAGCGGTCGTCAAATGCACCGCATAAATGCGTGCATTTTCCTCGTCGCCATAACAAAAACGCAGAACCAATCCATTTTTCTTTTTGGATCAGCTCTGCGTCTTAGCGTCTGGCTCATTTACAATTTGAGTTTTAAATTGTTTTACATTTACAAGATACTCTCTCTTGCATTTCGGACAAAACAATCCCAGCGACGCCAAAACGATTGTCTGGCTGCCGCTGGGATCATAAGTTTTACACTTTTTTTATTCATGACAATCGAAAGGTGCGCTATCTTGTTTCATAAACGCCCTCCTTGCTGTAGGTAATGAAAACATCCCCGTATACAGCGACCGTTTTCGTTGCATTCAGCTGCAACGGATCTGGAATCTCCCTGATTTCTGCGGTCCCATCGACAATTCTCTTCATGCATTCCAGCGCCTGATCGACCACATAATCCGCCAACGGTGCGCCAAAGCCCCGGTAATCATGATGAGAATTGATCACATGGTCATACTGGTCTTTCATCGACACAATTCGTTCCATCGCCTTTGCAGCTTTTTCCACACTGACATATCTTCCCTCCGTATGGTCGCCTGACTGCATCAGCAAAAGATTACGGTTACACGCATCGGCACAGAACAGATACCTGGTTTTCGAATCGATAAAAATCATTTCGCCGGGGGTATGTCCGGGACAGCTATATGCCGTAATGATACGCCCTCCAAGATCGAATGTCTGACCGTCGGATAGCGGAAGCAGCTTCGGTTTTTTCTCCCAACAAAACATATCTTTCTCTGTGCTGTAAGGATAATATTTATCCTCCCGCGTCCGGATAAAATCTGCATAATTTCTCCGGTTTTCCAGCATTTTTTCAAAGGATACATCCAGAAAATAATTGTCCGCCGGATTGATATACAGCTCGTCAAATGCGCCTGCCCCGCCGATATGATCCATATGTCCATGGGAAGCAACCACAATGTACGGTTTATCGGTAATTGTTCTGATAACGCCTTTCAGATCACCGATTCCGCAGCCTGTATCCAGGAGCAGCGCACGCTCTTTTCCTACAAATAAAAAGATGGACGAGCAGTCAAATTCATCGATTTCATATGTATCTTTTTCAAATTCATAATAAGGATGCCTGTCCGTCATAGTAATCTCCATTCCGCAGGCGCTTTGCGCCGAAGGAATCGCGAGCAGAACTTCCAGTTCTGTTCTGCGATAATAGCTACTTTGTGACGCCTGCGGCACAAATAGCTGTGTGAAAAATAAGCGATCACGCTTATTTTTCACACTAGGCTCTTGTTTCAGTGTAGCATAAAAAAAAGAAAGTGAAAAGCTCTGCATTTTTCATGCAGAGCTTTCACTTTCTTATGAGGGGGGAGATAGTGAGTTATTCTACTATCTGAAATCTATGATACCCGAAAATTGTGAGCATTTTGTGTACAGTTTCTAAAAAGCTTCTTAAAAGTTATAAACTGTGTCTAAAATCCATTTCGCGTTGTCAAAAAATATCAGCTTTTCGCCACCATCGCGCGGCTCTGTTACCGGTACTGCTGCATCACAAGCTGCAGCTTCGTATTTCCCTGCCAGGTATTGACGCCCGGATAATACACGACGTCAAAATACAGCGGACTGCCTTTTCCGCTGTACAGTCCGTCCAGCGCAGTCTGTCCGTATTTTTCCGCCGCATAGGCTTCGAAATTGTCCTTTCCGCCAAAATACATCATCTCCCAGCGTTTTTGCTCGCTGTCCTCCACCGTAAAACGAAGCACATTTCCTGCTTTGCCGAGCGCACGAGCCGAAACAAACTTCAGATCTTTTTGTGCAAATACCGGCTTCGAATTGCCTGTTCCAAAGGGCTCCAGCAATTCCAGCTCCTCCACCAGCCTAAACGATACATAGGATACCGGCATTGGAACATCGATATGGATTTTTTCCTGCAGATCGTCCTCCGTCAGCGTACATATTTCATTGATCTTCTGACGGAACGGCTCCACATCCTCTTCCCGCATGGAAAGTCCCGCCGCCATCTTATGCCCGCCATATTTGGTGAAAAAGCTGCTGCATTTCGTCATTTCTTCATAAATATGATAACCTTCAATCGAACGCGCGCTGCCTTTTACGCC
>OMGY01003487.1_pt1 | contig 10563 bp, 8 predicted proteins | sample 1674461 | NCBI WGS metagenome assembly OMGY01 (sample SAMN05578579, study PRJEB25193) | human gut metagenome | biome: Human Microbiome; feature: human-associated habitat; material: feces | host: Homo sapiens | place: USA:Birmingham
CCGCGGGGCGCGACGCGGGCGGCAAAGCCGCCCGGCCGGGCTTATGCCCGGCTTCAAGGCAGGCCTAACGGCCTGCCTTGACGTCGCGCCCTGCGGTACGGGGATGTGGCGCCCGCAGGGCGCCACATCCCCGTGTCTCCCAGTCATACCAAAAGGTTTGGCAGGCTATGCCTGCCAAACCTTTTGGTATGACTGGGAGACATTTCGGCCCGGCCTGAAAGGCCGGGCCGAAGCTGTGGACGGCGGCGTTTGGGCAAGCTTTGCTTGCCCTAGGGCCGAGCCTATGGCTCGGCCCAGGCGGCCGTATTCGGCCGCAAACGCCGCCCCACGGCGCATTATTGCCGCAAAGCGGCAATAATGCGCGCTCTTATTTTATAACTTTTTTGCTGTTGCTAACTTTTAATGTTAAACAGATTGTTTTCATCCATCCATTTGCCAAAGAAATATATTGGCGCTGCGCTCCATCCATGACAAAGACTGCCCGCTTTGTCAAATGCATTTGCCCCATCCAGTGTTTCCCAGAAGGAAGTTGCGCCTTTAAAAAGCATGCTGCCCCATATCTTTAAAATATCATTGTATACAGTATTGAAATATATATCTGGTTCCTGCATTAAGGCGTCTATTTTATAAATATAGTGGCTTAGAGTTATAGGCTCAAGACCATTATCTTGCTGGGCTAGACGCTTTCGGAGCTTTTGGGCCCGTTCTGATGGCACAAGATTAAATTTAAGAGCCAATGCCTGTGTTAACTCAGAGTATGGCCGTCCATCACCTGCTTCTCCTGTGCGGTAAGCCTGGGCGTCCTCATCCCAGAAAATGCAAAAGGCTTTTTTTAGTTCTTTATTTACCTTTTCATATTTTTCCGCTTGCTCAATATTCTTTAATGTACGGCAAAGATATGCGCCTGATTGAAGAGCTCCGCTGAAGAAGGCATTATAAGGACATTCAGGATAACTTTGGGGTACAGCTTGTCCCAGGTGCCCTGCAAGACCGTTAGACCATTCATAAAAATTCCAGTATTCCGCGCCTTCGGGATTTAAAAGCAGACCATTTTTTCTGCGCGCAATAGCTTTATTTAGCATTTCATTAAGAGCGGGCATATATTTTATCCGCTCTATACCGCCGTATTCAGCCAATTCGGCCGAGGCTACGGCCCAAGCAAATGTAAAGCTGGGGATTCTAAGCTCGCTGTCTGTAGGCGAGGTAATCCTTAACTGCCCGTCAGTAAGCAGAGCCTGGGCCATCAGCATCCATGAAGCAGCCGGAAAATCATATTCTTTAAAGGCATAATATCCCGACAGAGCCTGATTGCGGGCGTCCATGGCGTAAAGTGCCTGCTCCCGCCATGGACAGTCCTCATAATGCTCATGCATGCATAATTCAAGAGTCCTGGCTGAAATGTCCCAGATGCGTCTGCCTAGAGCGTCGGTTAATCCCATAGGATATGGTTCACGCTTAACAGGATATTCTTCAGGCAGAATTGATAGGTTGTGTACGGTTATCTGCTCGCTTGAACGAATATGCATTTCAAGGTACCTTCCGGCAATTCTCTTAAAATAATTAATAAATTTTTGCCTGCCTGCGCGTGTCGTATAGCGAAAAGCAAAATGACGCCCGCCGATAAAAGAGCGCACTCTGCCGTCCTCCAGATGTTCCCCGTAACCTATATCCAACACTGTCCCTTCGGGCGCTGTTATGTCTATTAGCGGGTAGCCGGCGTATTCAGCGGACAAATCTACTATAACATAACAGCCGTCGTAGTTTTCCGGAGCCTGTAAAGTGTATCCGTCAGACGGAAGGGGCAGGCCGGGCGCATCAAAGGCCTTGGGCTGGGGATGGGTTTTGGGTAGAGCTATAAGCTCTTGAACGTAACGGGGCGCTGTTAAATCGTAATATATGCGCTTTGCAGGCGTTGCCGTTGAGCTTTGCTGCTCCCCATCAATTTGGGGTGGTTCCAGCAATACGCCTTGGGCAATGATACAGGAATTAACAGCGGGCTGTATAATGGTTTTATTTATGGGACGGGGAGAGAGACGGGTATTCCAATGGTCAGTGATGCTGACTGCAGGAGCAAAATTTTTAAGGTTGGCTTCTTCGGGCTGATTTTCCGCTTCCCGTCTTGCGTCATATTCAAAAGTATAGGCAAGCTGGGGGCTTACCATTTCCATTTCCCCCTGCCGGTATCCAGTCAGGAGCCGGCAAAGGGTGTTTTCGTCGCTTATAAAAAATTCATCGCCTGCCTTTAGCTCGTACCAGAGCCTGGGGGTGGACTGAGCGCATTGAAAGCTCTGTTCTCCCTGATAATATACGTCTATGGCCAGAGCGTTTTTTCCTATCTGGAGAAAGGGATCCAGCTTAAGGCAATCATAATGCTTTAAGTCGGGATAGTCCTTATATTGACCGCACGAAATAAAATTACCGTTCAGGTACAGCGTGTAATTATCCGAGACCGCAATGCGGATTTCTCCTGTTGGATTTTGCTCATCCGGTTTAATGAAAAATTCTCTAAAGAAACGCGCATAGCAGTTTTTGCGCGGCCCGTTTTTATCAATCCATATCCATTTTGCCGTGTTCATAATTAATCTCCTCGCTTAATCAAATAATTTCAACTCATTCAGATTGTAAATAATCGCCGTTTAGACGCTGCAAGAGTCTTAAGGCGGTTTTTCTTTAAGCCGCTGCGGTGTTTAAAGCAGCCTGTGGATACCTGGATAGGGATGAAACAAATTAACCTGCCGCCTCAAGATGATATCTTTCTTCAAACCATTCAACCGGCTTAAGCTCCACAAATCTTTCCCAGATAACTTCTTCCGAAGAGCTGACTGACGGCAGGCATTCGCGTATGACGGAGCAAAGGTACTGGGCCTTTATCATCAGATTAGGGCTTTCAAAGAAATAGGGCAGTTCGCTTTGAGCGGCGAACAGGTTTTCAAATATTCTGGCCATGTCCTCGCTGGCAAAGGTTGTTGAATATCCGTCTACAAAATATACGTTGGATATATCTGAGTAGCTGTCCGAATCGTAGGGGGTATATTTTGGGCGGTTAAAGCTGTCATATTCGCTTCCGTCAGGAGCACGGTAGGAATTGGTATAATAATAATTTTCGGGCAGAAAAGCATCCCAAAGGAAGAAACCGTTTTCAATTTGATTATCCCACACCATCTGCTGTATGCGCCTTTCTATAGCGTGCATGAATTCATGGGCCAGGGTCTGTTCAAAGGAGTAAATGTAGTCAAGGTTCATAGCGATTATCTGCCGGGAATTATATACAACGGCAAAGGCGGAGGCGGTATCTATTCCCCATTGGGGGTTAATGGGAGTAAACGTGCCGCATAAATATATGTCTATCCCTCGTACTTCTTCGCTTAAAAGGTCGTCAAAAAAACCATCGGGGAATTTTTGAATAGTGGACATAACTTGAGTAAGCCCGCGGTATATAAGTTCCTGGTCGGTAATTATTTCGGCTGTATAATCAGGGAAATCTCCTGCGCCCTCTTCGCCGTAATATACGTTTATCCCCTTTTCCTCCAGCTGCGTCTTTAACTGCCGGTTCAAACGTTCGCAGTCCAGCTGGCCAAGAGAGGAAACGGCCGAAGAAACATCGGGCGTTTCCTCTGTATCTGAAAAGCAGTCCCATAAAACAATGCGTGCGGTTTCTCCTTCAAAAAGGGATATTACGGCATAATCCTCTGCAAAATGCAGATTGTTGATATTTACTGAATATTGGCTGATATCAAATACAGAACGGGCGGCGGGGAGGCCGGACAGCATGTCGTACAGTCTGAGTACGGTATCATTGTCCTGGTATTGAGCGGTAGCGAACCATTTTCCGTTCATGGCCAAATTTATTTCATATTGATTGGTTATAGCCGAATTGCCGCATTGCAGGGGGAAGCTATACAGCATTCCGGGGGAGGCCAGACGTGTATAGGTAAGGGTTCCATCCTGCTGATAGGCAAGAATGTCCCCCCATATGGCCATATCGGCAGGAAGAACGCCGCTTTGGGTATAGGTCTGATTTTCGAGGTCGTATAGGTAAACTGATTGGCTTGACGCATAGCTGGTTAGAAGCAGGTAATGCTCAAAGGCAGAACTTACAAATACATAGGCATCCTCTTCCCATGTTGCGCCCATGGGATAATATTCCGGTTCGCTGCCGTCCAAGGGAACGCTTGCTATCCGTCCGTTAAGCTGGTCGCAGTACCAGTAACAGCTTCCTGACGGGTCGATGTATATATTATATTCTGCATGTTCAGAATAGTCTGTTTTGGATATTTGTTTTAATTCGCTGTCGTATATATAGAGATTATAAGGAGAAGCTGTCATTATATAGAAGCCATTTTCGCCTGTATATCCTATTCTGCATGAATTATCCTGACTTGCTTCCTCATTTAAATCATATTGCGCTAAAATCTGATTTTTTTCCACATCCATCAGCATGGCCGAAAGCTTATAATTCTGTAAATTTGCGCGCAGAACCAGCAGCCTGCCGTTATTTAAACAGGAATCCAGATAAGTGTAGTTTTCATCCAATAGTCCTTCCAGAATATACATGCCGGTATAATTATTATACGGCTTATAAAGCTCAAAAGGCTTGAAAATTTCTTCTGTGGGCGATGGTTCGGCCTCTTCGGTAGTTTGCGCCGTCGGTTGGTTTGATATGCCGGGAGAGGCGGCCGGCGCGTTTACGCAGCCCTGAACGGATACAAGCAGAACCGCAGTGATTAAAAGGCAGATAATGGACAGCAATTTTTGTTTCATAATATAATACTCCTCAGAAAGCCATATTTAATATTATTTTATCATAAGAGGGATTAGGAGCAGTTAAAAATATATTACGTTTTAATTATATTTCAGAGAAGTGATTTGTTTATTGCCGGAACCAAGGGATGCAATGGTAAAGCCGTATTTTGAGCGCAGGCGGCAAGCAGATTTCTGGCTCCGGAGAGCGCGCTGCATAACTGGGCAGGTTGTATGCACGACTATACCTTGCTTTTAATGCGCTTTTTAAGATATGGGAAAAAGCTCTTGCAAAAAACACAGTCAGATATTAATATATGAGAAAGCAAGCATATGAAAGGGGTATAAGTATGAGCGAAAAGAAAGGGTTTTTTAAATCGTTTAAGGAGTTTGCAATTAAGGGAAATGTTGTAGATATGGCCGTAGGCGTAATTATAGGCAGTGCTTTCGGCAAAATAGTTACTTCTCTTGTAAATGATATAATCATGCCGGCGCTGGGCCTGCTTATCGGCAACATAAGCTTTTCGGAATTGGTTTGGGTTATTGCGGAGCCTACCGAGACCGAGCCGGGCATAAGCATAGCTTACGGCAGTTTTATTCAGAACATTCTGGATTTTCTTATAATAGCTTTGAGTATATTCTGCGTAGTAAGTGCTCTGAGAAAGGTGAGCGAAAAGTATAATGAGAAAAAGCGCCGCGCAGCAGAAGAGGCTGCGGCTGCTGAAAAGGCGGCTAAAGAGGCGGAAGAGGCTGAAAAGCTCAGGTTAAAGGCCGAGGCTGAGGCTAAGGAAGAGGCGCGGAAAGAAGAAATGCTGGCTACATTAAAGGATATACGCGCTTTATTGGAAAAGGAAGTTTAAAAAATGCCGGAGGCGGAAGAAATGTATCGCTTTAAAGCGGGTTTTTATGCGGACGTGCGCATAGAGGACAGATTTAATACTTTTATTTCATTTCGGGACGGCCGTCTGGAGGACTGCCGGGAGACTCGCGTAAAAAGAGCGTTTATCCGGGTGTTTGACGGGGAAATGTGGTATTATTCTTCTACGAGCAAGCTGGATGAAATACAACAGGAATTGGATGAGCTTTACTCCATGGGCCGTCCGGACCGCGGGATAGAGGAAAACGCGGTTGTTAAAAGGCTTCAGGCCAACAGGGATGAAAAGCTCAAATTCGCGGATAACTGCGTAAGGGATATTTCGGTTGAAGTAAAAAGGGAGCTTTTAAAAGAGGTATCCGGGCTTTTTAAAAGCGCATACAGGAACAGCCTGCTTGCCAGCTATTTGGATAAGCATGTCCTTTACGAGTTTTATTCAAGCAAAGGCGCAAGGCTCAGGCATGATTTCCAAACGGCCGGAATCGCCTGCCGCTTGGGACTTAGTAAAGGAAGCGAAACATTTGACGAGCAGTTTTCCAAGGCGGAGTTAAGCTTTGAAGGGCTGAAGAAACGGATGGACGAGCAGGAAATAAAGGCTTTCGTTTCAGAATGCGAAAAGTTCCTTTTAGACGCCGTTCCTGTTCAGCCGGGCAGTTTTCCCGTAATTCTTTCTCCTCTTGCGGCGGGAGTGTTTGCGCATGAATCCTTTGGCCATAAGTCAGAGGCGGATTTTATGATAGGGGATGAAACTCTTAAAAGGGAATGGGTGCTTGGCAAGAGGATAGGGCCGAAAATACTGTCCATTTATGATTCGGGCTTAATAGAAGGCAGCGGTTATACGCCTTATGACGACGAGGGCAGCGCCGCGTCTAAGACTTATCTTATAAAAGACGGCGTATTGGCGGGCAGGCTGCACAGCGCGCGCACCGCCTCAGAGCTTAACGAAAATGTTACTGGCAATGCGCGGGCGGTTTCAGCCTGGTACGAGCCTATTGTGCGTATGACCACTACGGTTATTCAGGAAGGGGACAAATCTGTTCAGGAGCTTTTTGGCGCTGTTAAACGGGGATATTTTATAAAAAGCGTGAGGCATGGGAGCGGCATGAGCACATTTACCATCGCGCCCGGCATATGCTATGAGATAGTTGACGGCAAAATAGGCAGGCCGGTTAAGATCGCAGTAGCAACGGGGAGCGTGTTTGAGACGCTGGGACTTATAGACGGGCTTTCGGATAAATGCGAAATACATGCTTTCGTAACGGGAGGCTGCGGCAAAATGGAGCAGTTTCCGCTGAGCGTGGGCATGGGCGGACCGTATGTGAGCGTTTCGGCTATGAACGTGCAGTAGGGGGAAATAGCATGAAGTATGAAAAAATAACGGCGCATTCACAGATATACAGCGTTATTATAACCAATTCCCAGGCAGAGGCCCTGCGCAAAAGCAGTCAGGAGCAGGCTACAGCGCGCGTATATGATAACGGGTTCATAGGGACGGCAGGGCAGATAGGCCCGTACGATGCTGGGGAACTTTTCAAGCGTGCTCAGGACAAGCTGTCGGCGGGAATACCTTATCCGTGTATGCTGGGCCATGAAACAAGAAAAGAGGATGCGTTTAAGCATATTATACAGCCGGCCCGCTTTCTGCCCGAAATTAAAGAATTGCTGTTCCGCCTTAGAGAAAGCTGTCCCGATTTTATTTTCAGCAACAGGATAAATTTAAGGGAGAGCGAGAAGCATTATACCAACAGCGAGGGCGCTCAGTTGGATTACAGGGGTAATTCAATAAATTTCAGCATTGTAATAAAGGACAAAAACTCCTCCAATATAATGGATGGTTCGTATAATTGCCTGACGGATTTTTATGACGGTGAGGGAGTTATTAAGGATATTGTTAAATTTACTCAGGCCTATAAGAAGCAGGTTGAACTGCCTGAAAGGGAACTGCCGGTTATTTTGGATTTAAGCCTGATTGGAATGTTTATAAATGATTTTTCGGGTGAGCGGTACGCGGCCGGAGCAGGTATTTTAAGAGATAAGCTGCATAAAAAAACATTCAGCGAAAATTTCAGCCTGCTTCTGGACAGCAGGAGTATGCCTCATACATGCTTTTTTGATGCAGAGGGAACGGTTAAGGAAAAAGACAAGTTTTATCTGGTTAAAGAAGGGGTGGTTTCGGGCATGCTTACCACCAAGCGCACAGCTGATAAATATGGACTGCCCCTTTCGGGTTCGGCTGCGGCGGCATTTGACGGCGTGCCTTATGCCGGCATGGGGGGGCTGACTCTGGGGAAAAAGGCTTTAAATATTGCGGATATTTTAAAGGGGCAGGGTATTTTTGTCGCTATGAGTTCGGGCGGTGATATGACGGGCAGCGGGGACATAGGCATGCCTGTCCAGCTTGCGTTTTTATATGAGGACGGGGAATTGATCGGGCGATTGCCTGAGTTGATGCTGAGCGGCAATATATTTGAGATACTGAACCAAGGTTTTATAGGGTGCGCTCAAACAGGGCCATTTTGTTATTCGGAGGAGCCTGTTATGGCGTGCAGGATGAATGTTGGACAGATAAAATGACGGGACACAGGTTAATATGAATCTATGAGCAAATAATCAAATGATATTTTGCGCGTGCTTTGCGTGCAATTTCTGTTTGCATTTAAAAGGCCGGAGAGTATATAAAGCCCCAAAGGGGGGCGGCGTTCGGCAGGCAAGCCTGCCTGGCCGGGCTTTGCCCGGCCCCGCGGCCGCAGGCCGCGAACGCCGCCCCCCTTTGGGGCTTTATATACTCTCTGGCCTTTTAATCCTTGTCCTGCAGCTTATATCGCAGCCCATCCGCCGAAAGTGCTATAAACTGACTGTTGGTTATACGCTCTCCCTCTTTATATGCCTGACATTCAAGCAGCTTGTTTAATTCACATACACGCCCTTGTATAAGTGCGCTTTGAACCGCATGGCGGATACCCCTTTCCACCTTATCAGGGCTTGTTTTATGTTTTTGGGCAATTTCAGGATACAGCTCCTTTGTTATGCTGGAAACTCTTTCAGGTTCCATTATTGCCATTTTAATACCGGTAATTAAATAACCATACCCCTTTAAACGCGCCGTTATGCCAAGATTGATAAGCAGACGGCTTATTTTTGCCTCCAAATCGCAGTTTTCCGTGGTTCTGAAAAGCGGGTCCATAATAATCCTCCTCATTTAATTACATTTGTTAATCTAATTATATATTAATAACCAATATTACGCAAGCATTTTTTACTAAATTATTGAAATAACATTAAATAAAGTAAATAATAGAGCTAAAATAAAAGCGCTTGCGCGCTTTTGGTTGGTTTTGTTTAAAATTAGAGCATTAATGCGTTAAGAGCTTATGCCATTTTATCATTTATTAACAGATTATTTTCTACGGCCCATTTAAGCTTTTTCTGTACAAACGGCCAAAAGGCTGGAAGATATAATTTAACGGGGTTCATGCGGTTTAATACCTGTGAGAGCCGAACGTGCCCTTGCTTCCAAGTATGCCCGTTTGTGAGGCAGTTGTTTATAAAGGGCTGGAGCCTGTCCAGGGCATTGACATATTTTGCTTCAGGAGTGGCGCATTCTTCAAATTCCTCCCAGTAACTCAGAATTTCCTGTCCTTTTTCCTTTGGCGGTAAATTAAACAGTTTTTCTGCCGCCTTTTTTTCCCGCTCAGACTTATCCTCGTTTGCCTGCACATCATAACAAAAGGTGTCGCCTGCGTATATCTCAACTAAATCATGTGACAAAGCCAGGCGCACAGCGTGGTCTATGCTGGTGCCCTGGGGAGCATAATCGGATAGGGCAACGGCCATTAAAGCCAGATGCCAGGAATGTTCGGCGTCTGTTTCCATGCGGGAACCGTCCGCAATAAGAGTGCGGCGCTGTATATTTTTCATCTTGTCGCATTGAATAAGGAAATCCAATAGTTTATTGATTTTGTCGTCCATTTTGTCCTCCGCTGTACCGGCTCTCCAAACCGTTTTTTACAGTAATCGCCAAAGGTGTGGTGGTGAATCTGTAATAGCTGGGGGTCATGCCGGTATATTTTTTGAAAAGTTTGCTGAAATAGGCCATATCCTGCAAACCTACGCAGGCGCCTATTTCGTTTATCAGCATATCGCTGCTCTCTAACAGATACTGTGCTTTTTCTATACGGCGTTTCTTAACATATTCCAGCGGGAGCATGCCCAGCTTTTTTTTAAAATATCTCGAAAAATAGCTTGGGTGAAAATGCACTAGGCTGCTCAGGGTATTGAGATTAAGCTCCCCGCTGAGATTAGCGTCAATATAATTTATAATTCTGTTTATAAATTCATCGGGAGGCGCTTTAACACCGCATAAATTGCTTTTTTCAATGTAATAGGCCAGCAAATCCATTATGGTGTAATTTTGCAGCAGTATGTCAGTTATATTTTTTGCGCCGTCTCTCAGCGCGACTGCCTTAAAGCCTTGAGATATTTTTGATTGGTCTTTTTTAGATACGTTTATGCAATAGGGCAGGGGAAGGATGCGGAATATATCGGTTTCTCCGTCTAATGCGGAAAAATGGAACCAATATTTTGAAACATGGTTCCCGGAGATATTGTGATAGGTCTGTTTTGAACCGCTTGGCAGGAAAAATATTTGCCCAGGTCTGGCTATAAATTCTTCGTCGTTAATTTTTATATAGCATTCTCCGCCCAGTATATAGTATAATTTATTATAGCATTTCTTCTCCCCACCAGTCTGGGCATTGAGACAGTCCTCCTGCCATAAATCGGATGATAAGTCTGCTGAAGGGAGATGCGCTGGTTATCTCAGACATTATTATATCCTCGTAATTAATAAATGATATTATACTGCGGAGCAAGGCTTGTTCAGATTTTATCGATATTATTATATTAACTTATGACCTCTGGAATGTCAATGTTTTTAAATTTTAAAACTT
>OMGY01003490.1_pt1 | contig 10556 bp, 15 predicted proteins | sample 1674461 | NCBI WGS metagenome assembly OMGY01 (sample SAMN05578579, study PRJEB25193) | human gut metagenome | biome: Human Microbiome; feature: human-associated habitat; material: feces | host: Homo sapiens | place: USA:Birmingham
TCGCCGTTGCGCACTCCCTGGGCCTGAACCGCCCCGGTGAGGTTACCGAGCAGCCTGACAACGCAGCTACCCAGGGTAAGATCGCTAAGATCGCCCACCTGGTTGTTGTGACCAAGGCATAACGCAAGGAGGTGCAAGCATGAAGCTTCATGAACTGAACGCGCCCGCAGGTGCCCGCAAGGCTGTGACCCGTAAGGGCCGCGGCGCTGGCTCCGGCAACGGCAAGACCGCCGGTTACGGCCACAAGGGCCAGAAGGCTCGCAGCGGCGTCAAGAAGGCAGGCTTTGAAGGCGGCCAGATGCCCCTGCAGCGTCGCCTGCCCAAGCGCGGTTTCAATAACATTTTCGCCACCAAGTATGTCACCATTAAGGTGTCTGACCTCGAAAAGTTCGAGGCTGGTGCAACCGTCGATGCACAGGCTCTTCTGGATGCCGGCATCATCTCCAAGACGCTGGATGGCGTCAAGGTCCTGGGCAATGGTGAGCTGACCAAGGCAGTTAATGTCAAGGTTGCAGCTTACACTGCTTCGGCCAAGGAAAAGATTGAGAAAGCAGGCGGGAAGGCTGAGGTGATCTAAGGTGTTCGAAACGTTTCGCAACGCCTGGAAGACCGAAGATCTGCGTAAGCGCCTTCTGTACACGCTTTTGATCCTGATTCTTTTCCGTCTTGGCTGCGCAATTCCGGTACCTTATATCACCAGCAGTGCACTGGAATCCATGTTCACCACCGGCAGCATGCTGACTTACCTCAACATGATGTCCGGCGGTGCCATGAGCCGCTGCACGATCTTTGCGCTGGGTGTTCAGCCCTATATCAACGCAACGATCATTATTCAGCTGCTCTGTGTTGCGATCCCTTATCTGGAGAATCTCTCCAAAGAGGGTGAGGAGGGCCGTCAAAAGCTCACCAAGATCAGCAACTACACCGGTGCGGCAATCGCGCTGCTGTTGAGCATCGCTTACTACTTTATCATCCGCCGCATGGGCGCGCTGAAGTACACCGATGGCTTTGCCGGTATCTTCTCCGGTATCGTTATCGTGGCCTGCTTCACCGCCGGTGCTCAGTTTGTCACATGGATGGGCAATCAGATCGATGCAAAGGGTATTGGCAACGGCCTGTCCCTGATGATCTTTGCCGGTATCGTGGCTGACTGGTCCCGCGTGGGCTCTTCCTTCCAGGATATGCTCACCCGTGCACAGGCTGGTGCTTCCGGTTACTACATTATGATCCCCGCCATGGTCATTCTGGCCCTTGTTGCTGTGATCTTTGTAGTGATCCTGACCAACGCTGAGCGCCGCATTCCGGTGCAGTACGCAAAGCGCGTGGTTGGCCGCAAAATGTACGGCGGTCAGGCCAGCTATATTCCCATCAAAGTGAACATGAGCGGCGTTATGCCTATCATCTTCGCTTCTACCCTGTGCGGTCTGCCCAATATGATTGGCAGCTTCCTGAATCTGGACGCTACCAAGCATCCGTACTGGACAGCATTCTTCCGCGTTTTTAACTACAACAGTGTTCTATATCTCGTTGTTTATGTTCTGCTGATTGTGGCTTTCAACTACTTCTATGTTGCAATCCAGTACAATCCGGTAGACATCAGCAACCAGTTGCGCAAGAACAACGGCACCATCCCCGGCATTCGTCCGGGCAAGCCGACCAGCGATTTCATCACCAAGACCCTGAGCAAGATCACTTTGATCGGCGCTGTGTTCTTGGCAATCGTTGCGGCTGTGCCGATGATCATCGGCGATCTGACCGGCGTTTCCATCCAGCTGGGTGGTACCAGCCTGCTCATTATCGTCGGCGTGGCACTGGATACGGCCCGTTCTCTGGAAGGCTACATGACGGCGCGCCATCACAAAGGCTTTTTGGAGTAATTGACCAGCTCCGCCAGAGGCGACTGGTCACTGGTGGAGCTTGAATGGAAAGGGGAACACCTATGAAACTGATCCTGTTGGGCGCCCCTGGCGCCGGCAAAGGCACCAATGCCGAGATCCTGTCCGATAAGCTGAACATCCCCACCATTTCCACCGGCAACATCCTGCGTGCCGCCGTTAAGGACGGTACCCCGATGGGGCTGAAAGCAAAGAGTTTTATGGACGCGGGTGCGCTCGTTCCTGATGAAGTCATCCTTGGCATCATCAAGGAGCGCCTGACCGCTTCCGACTGTGCGAACGGTTTTATTCTGGATGGTGTGCCGCGCACCATCGCTCAGGCCGAAGCGCTTGAGCAGCTTGGTATCGAGATCGATAAGGTCGTCAACCTGCTGGTTGAGGATTCCACGATCGAAGCACGCATGGCAGGCCGCCGTGTGTGCGCCAAGTGCGGTGCCAGCTACCACATCAAGAATAAACCCAGCAAGGTGGAAGGCGTGTGCGACCGCTGCGGCGGCGAGCTGGTGATCCGCAAGGATGACCGCCCTGAAACCGTGCGTGACCGTCTGGTAACGTATCATCAGCAAACCGAGCCGCTGGTAGATTTTTACCGTAAGCGCGGCAAGCTGGTTGATATTCCGGACCAGGGCTCGATTGAAGCAACCAACGCCTACATCCTGAAGCAGTTGGAGGCGTAAGCGTTCCATGATTCAGATTAAAAATGCTGCCGAACTCGAAAAAATGCGCAAAGCTGCTGCAATCAGCGCAGCTGCATTGAAAGCAGGCGGCGAAGCAATCGAACCGGGTATAACCACGGCAGAGATTGACAAAATTATTTACGACTTTATCGTGCGCCATGGTGCAAGACCGAACTTCCTTCATCTGTACGGTTTTCCCGCCACGGCATGTATCAGCGTGAATGACACCGTCATCCACGGCATCCCCTCCCGCGACCAGAAGATCCGCCCCGGCGATATCGTTTCGATTGACACCGGCTGCAAGATTGATGGTTTTAACGGTGATAACGCCTGTACCTTTGCCTGCGGCAAGCTCGATTTGGAAGCCCAGCGCCTGCTGGATGTGACCAAAGAGAGTCTGCACCTTGGCATTGCTGCCGCGCAGGCAGGTGCAAGAGTGGGGGATATCGGCCACGCAGTGCAAAGCTACGTGGAGGAGAACGGTTTCTCCGTTGTGCGTGAATATGTTGGCCACGGCGTTGGCAAGGAGCTGCACGAAGACCCCGAAATTCCCAATTATGGGCACGCGGGCCGTGGGCAGCGCCTGATGCCGGGCATGTGCATCGCGATTGAACCGATGATCTGCCAATATAAATGCGCGGTAAAGACCTTGAAAGATGGATGGACGGTCAAGACCTGTGATGGCGGCCTTGCTGCTCACTTTGAGCACACGGTGGCGATCACATCCAACGGGCCGGAAGTCCTGACCCACGGCTGGGAGGAACCCGGATGGACTTTGTGAAAGGCCAACTGGTACGCTCCAAGGCGGGACGGGATAAAACCCGCACCTATGCCGTTCTGGATGTGGAGGGTGAGATACTGGCCCTGGCCGATGGCAGCCACCGCACGGTGGCAAACCCGAAGCGCAAAAAGAGCCGGCACGTTGCCCCCACCGCAACCGTTCTTGGCAACGAGCTTCTGAAAAGCGATCAACCGATCAGTGACGCGATCAAGGCATATGATGCCGAACATCCGTTCTGAATGAACCTTCAAGGAGGCAATCAGCTTGTCTAAAGAAGATGTCATCGAAGTAGAAGGCGTCGTCCGCGAGGCTATGCCCAACACTGTGTTCAAGGTCGAGCTGCTCAACAAAGAGGGCAAGCCCAATGGCCATACGGTGCTGGCACACATCTCCGGCAAACTGCGGACCAATTTTATCCGCATCCTGCCTGGCGATAAAGTCACCATGGAGATGTCCCCCTACGACCTGACCAAAGCCCGAATCACCTGGCGCTCCAAATAAGTGCCTTGTGTTTATAGAAGGAGGTTAACATCATGAAGGTAAAACCTTCCGTGAAACCCATCTGCGAGAAGTGCAAGGTCATCAAGCGCAAAGGCCGCGTGATGATCATCTGCGCCAATCCGAAGCATAAGCAGCGTCAGGGCTAAAGGTCCGGGGTTAAAACCCTGGAAACCGTACCCAAAACGCTTGGGGGCCAAGTGCGTAGATTCCCGGCGCAGGCCCCGACCAGGACATGGGATGTTACTAATGGAGGTGCTTTATGGCACGTATTGCTGGTGTTGATCTGCCTCGCGAGAAGCGGATCGAGGTTGGTCTGACTTATGTTTACGGCATTGGCCAGTCCACTGCCGACGAGATTCTCGCCGGTACCGGAATTAACCCTGATACCCGCGTCAAGGATCTGACTGCTGATGAAGAGGCCAAGATCCGCGACTACATCGACAAAAACAACATCATGGTAGAGGGCGACCTGCGCCGTAACGTCGCGCTTGACATCAAGCGTCTGACCGAGATCCAGTGCTACCGTGGTGTGCGCCATCGCAAGGGTCTTCCCTGCCGCGGCCAGCGCACTAAGACCAATGCGCGTACCTGCAAAGGTCCCAAGCGCACTGTCGCTAACAAAAAGAAGTAAGGAGGAACTGAGACATGGCTGCTAACAAAGCTACTGCGGCAAAAACCCGCACTAAGAAAAAAGAGCGCAAGAATATCAGCGCCGGTGCTGCTCACATCCAGAGCACCTTTAACAACACCATCGTGACCATCACCGATACTCAGGGCAACACCGTTTCCTGGTGCAGCACTGGTGCGCTGAACTTCCGTGGCTCCCGTAAGAGCACTCCTTACGCTGCGCAGAGCGCTGCTGAGGTCGCTGCCAAGGCCGCCATCGAGCATGGCATGAAGACCGTTGAGGTTTACGTTAAGGGCCCCGGTTCCGGCCGTGAGAGCGCTATCCGCGCCCTGCAGGCAACCGGCCTGGAGGTCACCATGATCCGTGACGTGACCCCCATCCCCCACAATGGCTGCCGCCCGCCCAAACGCCGCCGCGTTTGATTGAAAGGAGAACATGAGATATGGCTAAGAATACCCAACCTATCGCTAAGCGCTGCCGTGCTCTCGGCATTTCTCCTGCTGTTATGGGTTATGGCAAAAAGACCACCAATCGTAACCCCGGCGGCCAGATGAGAAAGAAGAAGAGCGAGTACGCCACCCAGCTGAACGAGAAGCAGAAGGTCAAGTTCGTCTACGGTATCCTGGAGAACCAGTTCCATACCTACTACGAGAAGGCCTCTCGCATGCCCGGTCAGACCGGTGTCAACCTGCTGGTTCTGGTCGAGCGCCGTCTCGACAACGTCGTCTACCGTCTGGGCTTTGCCAAGACCCGCCGCGACGCCCGCCAGCTGGTTTCCCACAACCACTTCACTGTCAATGGCAAGCGTGTCAACATCCCCTCTTACCAGGTTAAGGCGGGCGATGTGATCGAAGTCATCGAGTCCAGCCGTTCTTCCGTCAAGTTCAGCAAGCTGCTGGGCGAGGAAGCTCCTGTCGTTCTGCTGCCTTCTTGGCTGGAGCGCGACAAGAACGCCCTGAAGGGCACTGTCACCAAGCTGCCTGTTCGTGAGGACATTGATGTGCCCATCGCTGAGCACCTCATCGTCGAGTTGTACTCCAAGTAATCCTCTTAACTGTTTTCTACGATTTTTCCAACCGAACCGGCGCTGCCTAGCGTCGGCTTAACAAGGAGGGTTTTTATGATGGAGATCGAACGCCCCAAGATCGAAACGGCTGCCCTTTCCCCGGATGGCCGTTACGGTAAGTTCGTCGTCGAGCCCCTCGAGCGCGGCTTCGGCACGACTTTGGGTAACAGCTTGCGTCGTGTGCTTCTGTCCTCTCTGCCCGGTGTGGCTGTCACCAGCGTCAAGATCGACGGTGTGGTGCATGAGTTCACCACCATCGAGGGCGTGCGTGAGGATGTCACCGAAATCGTCCTGAACCTCAAAGGCATCGCTGCCAAGATCTACGGCGAAGCCCCCAAGACCGTCCGCGTGGAGGCCGTCGGCCCCTGCGAGGTCACTGCCGGCACCATCAAGGGCGGCGACGACCTCGAGATCCTGAACCCCGAGTGGCACATCGCCACCCTGGGCGAGGGCGCTAAGCTGGTCATGGAGCTGACCTTTGACAAGGGCCGCGGCTACGTTCCTGCTGAGAAGAACAAGCAGGCGCTGATTGAGAAGAACGATATCAGCACCCTGCCTGTGGACAGCATCTACACTCCCGTCCTCAAGGTCAACTACACGGTGGATCGTACCCGTGTGGGCCAGATCACCGACTTCGATAAGCTGATTATGGAAGTCTGGACCGACGGCACCTGCAACGCGCAGGAGGCCCTGAGCCTGGCGGCCCGCGTGCTGACTGAGCACCTGAACCTGTTTGTCAACCTCTGCGATGAGACCGGCGAAACCGAAATCATGGTGGACAATGACGACCAGGGCCGTGAGAAGGCCCTTGAGATGACCATTGAGGAGCTGGACCTGAGCGTCCGTTCCTTCAACTGCCTCAAGCGCGCCGGCATCAACACGGTGGGCGACCTCATCGGCAAGAGCGAGGATGAGATGATGAAGGTCCGCAACCTGGGCCGCAAGTCTCTGGAAGAGGTCATGGCAAAGCTGGACAGCCTTGGTTTCTCTTTGACCAAGGAAGACGAAAACTAACCCCCCGCGACACGCGGATTCTATTGATAAGGAGTGAATCGAAATGCCCGGTACCCGTAAACTCGGTCGTGCCACCGACAGCCGCAACGCTATGCTGCGCGCTATGGTGACCTACCTGTTTGAGAACGGCAAGATCGAGACCACCGTTACCCGCGCCAAGGAAGTTCGTTCCATGGCCGAGAAGATGGTCACCCTTGGTAAGCAGGACGATCTGCACGCAAAGCGTCAGGTCTTCTCCTACATCACCAAGGAGGACGTTGCCAAGAAGGTCATTGATGAGATCGGCCCCAAGTACGCTGACCGCAATGGCGGCTACACCCGCATCTACAAGACCGGCCCTCGTCGCGGCGACGCCGCCGAGATGGCAATTATCGAGCTGGTCTGATTTAATCAGATAAGTTGATAGAAAAACACCGTTTGCCCGAAAGGGTGAGCGGTGTTTTTTGTTTTTGCGGCGGGGCGTCGAGGGCGCCGCCCCCTACAACCGATGCCGTAAGTCTTTTGCGCAGTGAAACCGTACAAATGCGTGGAGCAATATATGTGCGTTTACATGATTTGACAAAGTAGAAAAATTGTCATACAATCCGTAAAAACTGTAATAGATACTACTGAAAAAGTGCACAAAACAGGCTTTTGTATTTGTTCATGATGCTGATTTGAAACATAATTGCAAATAACTCTTGACTGTTGTATTGATTTTATGTATTCTATATTTGTTATATAGAATGCGCATTATAAGATTGTTTCTAAAAAGCAATGAACGGTCCCATAGCGCAGGAACAGCGGCGTAAATATGTATAAAGGAGAAGTGAATCAGGTATGAAAAAACATTTGATTGCGGTGCTTTTGACAGCGTGTTTGCTCTTTAGCTTTGGCACTACGGCATTTGCTGATTCGTCCGGTGGGCAGGAGCCTAAGACAGATGGTGCAAACATTAGCGTCGCGCAGAATGGCACAGAGCAGGACGATAGTGAAGAAGTAGCAACAGGCTGGTTTGGCTATTATTTGAGTAGTGAAGATGCGAAATGGCCGCTAGATGGGAACGGAAAGGAAACGTATCCTGATGGCGTGGAACAATATACGGATAAAAAAGGAAAAACAAAATATAGAGAACAGACACGTGTAAAACAGGGCAATGAAACCACTGTTACCACTTCGGTGCCCGTACTAAGTGAACATACATTTTTAGGGTGGGGAGATAAAAAACGTGATAGGACGGATGCCCCTGATCAATCCGCAGCAATCCGTGAGGCTGGCAAGACAATAGTATACTACTATAAGAACGGCAAAGCCTATACACTGGATGCTTTATGGGGCAGTCTCTCCATTGAGGGTGCTTCAAAGGTGTATGATGGACAGCCCATTGGTGTGAATGCAGCGTCCTTCGCACTAAATGATGTGGCATTGTCAGATACATACGCGGATCAGTATGAAGAATTTCTGAATTGCGAGAGTCAGATTCAGTACTCAACTGATATGAAAATTCTTGGACACCAGATTTAAATGAGTTTAAGTTTGTCGATGCTGGTAGTTACACACTCTATGCCAAGCAGAAAGTTCTTGTTACCCTGACTGATTTTAAATCAGGGGATACCAAGCAGGAAACGCGTGAGGTCGTCGGCCAGGCTACCTACACCATCGCCCCGCGCCCTGTTACCCTGACCAGCGCCAGCGATACGAAAGAATACGACGGCGAGGCGCTGACGAACGACACCGTTACGGCAACCGTTACGGCAGAAGGAAAAGGCTTCGTGGAAGGTCAGGGTGTGACCATCACCGTCACCGGCACGCAGACCGAAGTTGGTTCTTCCGATAACACGTTCACCTACGAGCCGAAAGACAACAATACGAATTTGAGCAACTACGAAATTAAACCCATCTACGGCAAGCTGACGGTCACGGAAAATACCACGCCGACCCCCGACACCACGCCCACGCCGACCCCGACGCCCGTTGTGACGCCCGCGCCGACGGCAGCGCCGAGCACCGACGATACCACGCCGGAGAACACCGCAACCCCGGCCCCGACGGCGACCGCCGCACCCACGGCCACGCCCGCCCCTGCCCCGGCAGCGGCTCGGGCTGCAACGACCATCCCGCAGACCGGCGACAATTTCCCGGCTGTGGCGCTGGTCATTGTGATGCTGGCTGCGATTGTTGGCCTTGGCATCACGGTTGTCCTTCGCACAGATAAGAAAAAGTAAATCTGCATAGGCAGTGCCGCCCCGGCCCGGTTGGGTCGGGGCGGTTTTTGTTCCTTCTTTGCAAAGAAGGAACCGAAGAAACTCCAAATATAGATAAATAGACGTTTTTACCCAAATTTGACGGTATACCCTTTGCGTATCCCGCATATCTATGATATAATAGCTAAAATGTGTATTTTTGCACATAAATAAAGAATAGAAAGAGTTGATAGTTCCCCCATGGACGATGGCAGTACATTTATGATCGTCGCACTGATAGTTCTGATTGGTTTATCCGCGTTTTTCTCAGCGGCCGAAACAGCGTACAATTCGCTGAACGAGATCCGCCTGAAAAGCAAAGCGGATGATGGTGACGAGAAAGCCGCCCATACGTTGGCCCTGGTCGAGCGCTATGATAGCCTGCTCAGCACCATTCTGATTGGAAACAATATCGTGAACATCGGTGCGTCCTCGCTTGCCACCGTGCTGTTTACCCGCCTGGTGGGCGGCGTATACGGCCCCACGGTCTCCACGATCGTCATGACCCTGCTGGTCCTGACTTTCGGCGAGATCACCCCCAAGAGCATGGCAAAAGAAATGCCCGAAACCCTGGCCATGGCCTTTGCCCCGGTGCTCAGTGCGTTGGTCACGATTTTTACACCGCTGAACGCCCTGTTCGGTGCGTGGAAAAACTTCCTCGCCAAGCGGTTTGACACTGGCGAGAAAGACACCATCACCGAAGGCGAGCTGGTCACGATGGTCAGCGAAGCCGAGAAGGACGGTGAGCTGACCAATCGCGAAAGCGAGCTGATCCGCAGTGCCATCGAGTTTGACGACGTCGAGGCCCAGGACGTGCTGACCCCCCGCGTGGATGTGGTCGCCGTCGAGGACGATACCCCGATGGACGAGGTCATCGAGCGCTTTGCCGAGAGTGGCTATTCCCGTCTGCCGGTCTACCATGACACGATCGATAACATCATCGGCGTGGTGCATGAGAAGGACTGCTTTGCGGCTCTGCAAAAACACGACAAGAACGTCAAGCTGGAGAACCTGATTGGCCCGACGCTCTACACCACCAGCGTGACCCAGATCTCCGCGCTGCTGCGCACCCTGCGCGAGAGCAAGCACCACATGGCCGTCGTCGTCGATGAGTACGGCGGTATCGCGGGCATGGTCACCATAGAGGATGCGCTCGAGCAGATCGTGGGGGAGCTGCAGGACGAGCATGATCACACCCAGCATGGCGAGCCGCGTCAGATAGGCGAACATAAGTGGAGCATGCCGGCGCGCACTCCGATTGCCGAATTGGAAGACATCTTCGAGATCGATCTCGACGAAGATGACGTGGATACCGTGTACGGATTGCTCACCAAACTGCTGGGACGTGTGCCGATCGTGGGGTCGAGTGCCGTCACGCGCGGTCTGCGTCTCACCGCAGTGGATTCCGCGGGGCGCCGCAAGAAAGCCTCCACCATTGTTGTCGAACCGGAGTCCGATGTCGATCAGACTACCTTGGAATCCGACGCTGATTCCCCGGACTCGAACTCCACCAAGAAAGAACAGGATTGATATGGCTGACCAGACACATACCAAGGGGGTCGACGCTGTTTCCGGCGTCACTCCTTACCGTTCCGGCTTCGTTGCCGTCGTGGGACGCCCGAATGTCGGCAAATCGACGCTGATCAACGCGCTCATCGGCATGCAGATCGCCATTGCGTCATCACGGCCGGAGACGACCCGCAAGGCGATTCGCGGCGTGCTCACCACCGACAACGCCCAGATCGTGCTCGTCGACACGCCGGGCATACACA
>OMGY01003496.1_pt1 | contig 10547 bp, 11 predicted proteins | sample 1674461 | NCBI WGS metagenome assembly OMGY01 (sample SAMN05578579, study PRJEB25193) | human gut metagenome | biome: Human Microbiome; feature: human-associated habitat; material: feces | host: Homo sapiens | place: USA:Birmingham
CGGAAGCGGGCAAATTCGTCTTTATGGACAGCGTATGGATGAGCGAAGTGACAAGGGAAAAGCTGCGCGGGGAATTATCCGAGCAGGAGTATAAAAAGAAAATAGAAAGTATCAAACGTTTTGAAAGACAGCTTACAGACAACGGTTATCTGCTGATGAAGTTTTTCTTCCAGATTGATGAAAAGGAGCAGAAAAAGCGGCTGGATAAGCTGGCGGATGACAAAAATACGAGCTGGAGAGTCAGTGAACATGATGTATGGCAGAATAAGCATTATGATAAATGCATGGATGTTTATGAGCAGTATCTGTGCGATACGAACCAGTCGAGCGCGCCGTGGTATCTGGTAGATGCCAAAGATAAAAAGTGGGCGCAGTTACAGATTTTGGAAACGCTGGTGCAGGGAATTGACACGGCACTTCAAAACAGTACGCTGGCAGTGCCGCTGTTACAGAATGCATTTCCGTTAAAACCGATTGAAAAGCTGGCAGACGTGGCGTTGGATAAGACTTTGACAGAGGAAGAATATGATACTTTGTTAAATCAGTATCAAAAGCGTCTGCGAGAACTGCACAATGAATTATACCGTAAAAAAATACCGGTTATCATTGCCTATGAAGGCTGGGATGCAGCAGGAAAGGGTGGAAATATCAAGCGTATTACCGAAGCGTTAGACCCAAGGGGGTATGAAGTACACCCGATTGCAAGTCCAGAACCGCATGAAAAGGCAAGACATTATCTGTGGCGTTTTTGGAACAGACTGCCAAAGACCGGACATGTTGCGATATTTGACAGAACGTGGTACGGCCGTGTCATGGTTGAACGGCTGGAGGGCTTTTGCAGTGAAAATGACTGGCAGAGAGCCTATGTGGAAATTAATGAATTTGAAAAAGAGCTGGCAGACTGGAATGCAGTTATTGTAAAATTCTGGGTGCAGATTGATAAGGATACACAGCTTGCACGTTTTAAGGAACGTGAAAATACACCGGAAAAACGTTGGAAGATTACAGACGAGGACTGGCGCAACCGTGAAAAATGGGATTTGTATGAGGAAGCAATCAATGAAATGCTGCAAAAGACCAATACAGCCTATGCGCCGTGGCACATTTTAGAGTCCAATGACAAAAAATATGCGAGAATCAAAGCATTAAAGACCGTTATTGAGGCAATTGAGAAAAAAATGGAATAAAAAACGGAGTATCTTATGAACATTTTTGACATCATCGGGCCGGTCATGGTCGGACCGTCCAGCTCCCACACGGCGGGAGCGGTAAGAATCGGCTACATTTCGGGAAAATTGCTCGGAGAGCCGGTGAAAAAAGCAGCGATTTTATTATACGGTTCATTTCTTGCAACAGGAAAGGGACACGGCACACAGAAAGCCTTAGTGGCAGGACTTCTTGGCATGATACCGGACGATATACGGATTCCGGACAGCTTAAAAATTGCAGCGCAAAAAGGAATTGAAATTACTTTCGGCACGGCACAGCTGCGGGAAGCCCACCCGAACTCCGCACAGATTTATCTTACTGGGGAAACGGGAAGGACGTTAGAGGTCATCGGAGAGTCGATTGGCGGCGGTAGAATCAACATCGCACAGATTGACGGAATCCAGACCAATTTCACAGGCGAATATCCGACGTTAGTCGTGCATAACCTCGACCAGCCGGGACACGTGACGGAAGTTACTGCCATGCTTGCAAAAGCTCGCATTAATATCGCAACCATGCAGCTGTACCGCTCGGCGCGCGGCGGCGATGCAGTTATGGTGCTGGAGTGCGACCAGGAAGTGCCGGAGCAGATTGTCCACCGGTTAGAACAGCTTTCGGGTATTAAAAAAGTAACGTATCTGAGCCTTGTATAAAAGCTGTATACAAAAAACAATGCGGAATGGAGAGTATATGATTTATCATTCAATTCAGGATTTATTAAATCTGGCAAAGGAATATCAGATACCTTTGTGGGAGGTTGTATGCCGGGCGGATATGGAAGAACGGCAGGTTACAAAAGAGCAGTCCTTTGAAACGATGCACCGGATGTATGAAGCGATGAAGCAGGCAGACAGCGCGTATGATAAAGATTTAAAATCGGCAAGTGGACTGGCGGGCGGCGACGGCGAAAAACTGCATTGCTATAATGCGGCAGGAAAAAATATTGCGGGAGAATACATTGGGCTTGTCATGGAAAAGGCAGTCAAAATGGGCGAGTCCAACGCCTGCATGAAGCGGATTGTTGCTGCACCGACGGCCGGTGCATGCGGCGTGATTCCGGCAGTTTTTCTGGCATATCAGGAATATTTCCGGGCAGAGGAACAAAAAATGGTGGAAGCGATGTATCTGACGGCGGGAATCGGTGCGGTGATTGCGGAAAATGCAAGCATTGCGGGCGCGTCCGGCGGCTGTCAGGCAGAAATCGGTTCGGCAAGCGCCATGGCGGCGGCAGGGCTTGCCTATTTGCAGGGCGGCGACGATGAACAGATTGTCAATGCCATGGCATTCGCCTTAAAAAATATGCTGGGGCTGACCTGCGACCCGGTCTGCGGGCTGGTAGAAGTGCCGTGTATTAAAAGAAATTCAGCCGGTGCGGTCAATGCTGTCACCAGTGCGCAGATGGCACTCGCGGGCGTCTGCAGTGCGATTGCACCCGATGAAGTCATTGATACGATGCGCCGTATCGGCAATGCGCTTCCGGCATGTTTAAAGGAAACGAGCGAAGGCGGGCTTGCAACAACTCCTTCGGCGCAGAAGGTACGCGAAAAAATGGACGGAGAACAGTAACTATGCCTCTTGATTTAACACAACTGTCACAAATTACAGAACCGCTTCTTGCGTGGTATGAAAAAAATGCCCGTGTATTGCCGTGGCGTGAAAATACCGATGCTTACCGCGTGTGGGTATCGGAAATTATGCTACAGCAGACAAGAGTGGATACGGTGATTCCGTATTACGAGCGTTTTTTACGGCGTTTTCCGGATGTGGCGGCACTTGCCGCGGCACCGGAGCAGGAGCTTTTAAAAATGTGGGAGGGGCTTGGATATTATTCGCGGGTGCGAAATATGCAGAAAGCCGCACAGCAGATTTGTGAAAAATATAACGGCATTTTCCCAAACGAATATGAACAGCTTTTGTCCCTGCCGGGTATCGGTGCTTATACGGCGGGAGCAGTCGCTTCGATTGCGTGGAACAAGCCTTATGCGGCGGTGGACGGAAACGTGCTTCGCGTGGTGACACGTCTGACGGCAGATTCCAGAGAAATTTCCGATACAAAATTTAAAAATGAAATCACAGCGGCATTGCAGGAAATTTATCCTGTGGACAAGTGTGGTATCTTTACCCAGAGCCTGATGGAACTGGGCGCAGTTATCTGCATGCCAAATGGTACACCGCGATGCACGGAATGTCCGCTACAAAGCTTATGCAGTGCCTGTGCAGCGGGCACACAGCCAGCGTATCCCGTAAAGAAAAAGAAAGCACAGCGCAGAATCGAAGAAAAGACCGTGCTTTTAATGATACATGCGGGCAGGCTGGCACTGCAAAAAAGAGCCAAGAGCGGATTGCTTGGTGGCATGTGGGAACTGCCGAATCTTTCGGGAAAAGTAGATATAGCGCAAATTCAAAAGTGGCTTGAAAAGTGTGGAATCACGGACTGTCGGATACAAAAAGGCAGTCCGGTGTGCCACATTTTCACACATATCGAGTGGCATATGGACAGTTATCTTATCGAATGTGGAAAAGCAGCCCCGGATTCGGATTTTACGTGGATAACAGAGCAGGCTTTGGAAAAGGAATATGCATTGCCGACAGCCTTCAAAAAAGTGTATACACAAAATCGGCCATTGTGAGAAATTTGTTGACATTGGGCGGTAAGTGGAGTATAAAGTTTATATCGCTATTAACATACATTTATAATAGGAAGAAAATTTTTTGGAGGATGTAACGATGGAAAGTTACAAGTTTTTACTGGATTTGGCAGTGATACTGCTTTGTACAAAGGTATTGGGGCTGGCGACGAAGCGTGTACAGATGCCGCAGGTTGTCGGCTCATTGCTTGCCGGTCTTTTGTTAGGACCGTCTATGCTGGGGCTGCTTACGGAAACGGAGTTTTTAAGTAATGTAGCGGAGCTTGGCGTTATCGTACTGATGTTCTGCGCCGGACTGGAAACAGATATTAAAGAGCTGAAAAAGAGCGGAAAAGCTGCATTTGTTATTGCACTCTGTGGCGTTATCATGCCGATTATCGGTGGATTTGCCGTTGCATATTTCTTTAACAAGCCGGGTGTTATTGATTCGGATGCCTCATGCAGCGTTGTGCTTCAGAATGCATTTATCGGCGTTATACTGACGGCAACTTCTGTCAGCATTACGGTTGAAACCTTAAAGGAAATGGGCAAATTAAATACCCGTGCTGGTAATGCGATCTTAGGGGCTGCTGTAATTGATGATATTTTAGGTATTGTGGCTCTGACAATTATTACAAGTCTTGCAGATGAATCGGTGAATGTAGCGGTTGTACTGTTAAAGGTTGTATTGTTCTTTGTATTTGCAGGTGTTGTGGGTTTTGTATTTTACAAGTTTTATAAAAAATGGATTGAAAGCGCTGACCGCGGACGTCACAGACATGCCATCATAGCTTTTGTATTCTGCCTTTTAATGTCTTACGTGGCAGAAGCGTGGTTTGGTGTTGCGGATATTACAGGTGCATATATTGCAGGTCTGATTATTTCCAATACAGAGCGTTCTGAATTTATCCAGTCCCGTTTTGACACCCTTTCATTTTTACTGCTCTCACCGGTATTTTTTGCAAGTATCGGACTGAAGGTAGAACTGCCGAATATGACAGGAACGATTATTGCATTTACCGTTGTATTAGTTATTGTAGCGGTGTTGACCAAAGTTATTGGCTGCGGACTCGGTGCAAAGATATGCGGATACAAGCCGTATCAGTGTAAGCGCATCGGTGTCGGCATGATTTCACGAGGCGAGGTCGCCTTAATTGTAGCCAGCAAAGGTGCGGCACTCGGCATGATGGGCAGTGCCTTTATGGGACCGGTTGTTATCGTGGTTATCCTGACGACCATTATTGCGCCGATTCTGCTGAAACCGGTATTCAAACGGGGACCGGAGACAACACCGGATCCGAATGTGGATATGTCTAAGAATTATGAGGCGATTAATAAGTTCAGGGAAGGTAAATAAAAGATTAGTTGAGAACTCCTAAAAAGGACGATGTGCAAGGCGGACGAAACCGGGGGACTCACGTAGAAAAACAGACACCAGCTGGTAACGCACAGCTGAGCTAGTCACCAACTACGACTAGATTCACGATGGTCGGCTGACCATCGCGAAAGTCTACGTAGGTGCCGGATCTCATCTGTGCTAAGGGCACCAGCAGAAGGGTGTCTGTTTTTCTATGTGCGTCCTGCGGGTTCGTCCCCTCTTGCACATCACAACAAAATCTTACTTCTTAATCCGAACCGTCTTATCCTCAAACGCCCGGAAGTTCAACGAAATCTCTCCGTTTTCCACCGAAATCTCTTCCTTACAGTTCTCCAGCATATCGCAAAGATAAACCTTCTCTCCCTGTAACAGATCCGATAAAGTAACTGTTGCCAAAACCGCAGCCTTCTTGGATTCATACAGACGAAGAATAATATCTCCACTTCCGTCTTCTGCCGGTTTCATGGTATCCAGAATAACATTCTCTTTATCAATGGTGAGTGCACTGAACGTTGGTACTGCACCGCCGGCAACTACCGGTTTTACATTCAGTTCGTACCCCTGTCTTACCACATCACTCTCTGCAAAACTTCCCTCCCATGTGGTAAATGCATAGGTGAAGTGATGAACTCTGTTATCCGCACACATGCCTGAAGCAACTTGTTGCGATACTGTTTTTTCAGATAACCTTCTTCCCCGAAAAAGAGATATGCCTGCTTATACTCCTGATTTTTTATATCTTCCAATACACTTTTCATCAAATCTTCTAACCTTTCACCCAATTTTCCTCATCTGGATTTATTATACTGTTTTTTTCCTGTTTCAGCAACCGGCATCATCAGTAAAACTCCGGAATGGTTACTGCTCAGTTACTGTTCACTCCGTGCCCTGCAACATGCTCTAGATATTCTGTTACTAGAATCTCCCTCCCCCTCTTCCTTATCGTAATCGCACCACTCTTCATTGTATACCGGATCTCACATCCGGTTTTTTTTAACCGATCTACCGTATCCGGTGACGGATGTCCGTACCTGTTTTTCATTGCACAGGAAATTACCGCTAACGACGGTTGTACCTGTTCCAGAAACTCCCGGCAGGTGGATGTAGCTGAACCGTGATGTCCTACCTGCAGGATCTCGCAGGCAGGCAGATTCTGCAGCAATTCCCTCTCTTTCTCCTCCGGAAGATCTCCGGTAAACATCGCCCGGACTCCCTCCCATTTCCAGAAAAGTACCAGCGAACCAAAGTCTGCATGTAAGGTTTTGCAGATTTTGCTAAGAATCGTTAGGCTCACCTCTTCATCACGGCGAAGCTTTGTCATTGTATTAGGAGCAATTTCTGCCTTCTTACGCAAATCTGATTTGCTCATTTCTTTATCCACTAATAATTTCCATAATCTTTTATAAGATACAGCCATGGTAATTTCTCCTTTTTCTTTTCACGCTATCAAACAAACTTATCTAGCATCTCTACAATCTTTTCTCTTTCGCCACTACCATTAGTCATAAATCTCAGTAATGGAATTTCATACAACTCCATAATATGATTTTTCAACAAATCTCTTGAAGCCTGAACAGTATCCTCTTTATGGTATTCATATCCGTCAACCTCAATCGCCAACACAGGCTTTTTACCAATTCTGTTATAAATCAGAAAATCTAAATGTGTTGCTGGATTCATTGCATACTGACATTCCTGCTCATTTAATAGTTCTGGATTCTTAATCAACATATTCAACGGAAAATGACAAACAACATCCAAGCTTGAATACTTGTTAGCGGAGATAATGTCCTCTATCAATGAATACATCAGATTTTCCGAATCATATTCTGATACTTTTTTGTGCTTCTGCAAGTATACCCTTCTTTCCTCAGTATACTGCTTGTAAAGGTAATCAAAAATCGAATAAATCTTGCTTTCAGTAACCTCAAAATTATTATACTGAATATAATCAATCAAATCTGTTATATTGCGCTCTTTTGATTGCTCATTTCCAGTTACAACCAGCATCAATTTCTTTTTCGCTCTTGATACAGCAACATTGATTAAATACGGATCATCTGCAAAATCAGATATCTCATCATCCACAGTAGATATAATAATATTCTCTTTCTCCTTGCCCTGGAACTTATGCACTGTAGCAGCATCAATATCTGTAATCTCCTTGCTTAATGCTTCTACCTGATTTTTGTACGGTGCAATAATTCCGGTTTCTTCCGGATTTGAAACATATTTGGGTATAATCTCATTTTTAATAACATCTATCTGGCGCTGACTATAATGGTTACGTTCATGATTTCCCGCTACCGTTTTTACTACCGATAAAACATCCTCTTCACCCTTATCCGTTGTCATTATAATCAATTCTCCACGGTAAAATTTCTGGTTACAGAAATTTATTATTTTAGGGTGACACCTGTAATGTTCCCGTAACAATGTTTGTGTTACATTTGGCATAACATCCAAAATGGATTGAAGGAAACTGTTTGTATACTGATATCCTTCACTCACGTTAAAACTGTCAAATATAGCTTTTGCACTGGCTTTTATATCATCTGTAACAACATTAGGAAGTTGCTTGGTATCACCCACAATAACAACATTCCTTGCACAGGACAATGCCAACGCACCGGTTGCAATATCTACCTGTGATGCCTCATCCATGATAAGATAATCATACACCACATCTGAATTCAGGCTGTTTCTTGCTGAAAATGTTGTACTTAATATAACCGGATACTCAGCCAGTACATCGTATGGTTCCTTCCACAAATTATCTTCACTAAAAGTTTTTCTACTACTGTTACCTTCATATTTCCTTGCCAGTTTGTCTTTTAGGACAACCATTGACTGATTGCATAAATCCTCAAGCAAATTCTTATTAACACTATTTAAATACTTTTCAATATCTGCAATTTCCGCAGACAACTCCGCCTGCTTCGCACAATAATACATTGCCTGAAAGGTTGTAATTATCTTTGAAATATCCTGCTTATAAATACTCCAATCGGTTACTCCATATTTAAATAAGGCTTTTATCTTAAACCAAAATCCTATTGCCGTTTTCTCTTCTGAAATCAACTGGCACTCCTGCCACAATACCATCCATTGCTTTGAAGATAGTTTTTTCTTGAACTTAATACTATCTGTATGAACATCTGATTCTTTAACATATTGATTGAAATATTCCTGTTCAGTAACCAACTGTGAAAGTTCCTGCCTTAAACACGCTAATTTTTCCTGCTTATCAAAAACACTTTTTAACTGACTGGATTGCTCTGCTATTCTCTTCTGCAAAATACTTGGATCTTCTTTCGTTTTCCACGACGAAAAATTGGGATAAGTGGCTTTCTGATGCTCAACAAATAATTTCTTGTTTTTAGAACTTCCTAATGTTGCAGCAATAAAACCCAAATTGTATTTGGGAGAAGATAATTTTTCATATACGTTTTCTGTTGCCGAATTATTATTGGATACTATCTGTACCGTTTTCCCTTGCATTAATATATTGGCAATAATATTCAATATTGTTTGTGTCTTCCCTGTTCCTGGAGGCCCCTGTATAACACTAATCTGATTCTCCATGGCATTTTTTACAGCCTTATACTGACTGTTGTTGCATCCAAATGGGAAAATTGGAATATATTCACGTCCTGCTCTTTTTCCTTGCAATGATGATGGATTCAAATACTTTGCTAGAGCTACATCACTACCCACAAAAGAAATCTTGTCAAACCTCTTAGACAATAATTTTTCACCAGTTTCTTCATTCCTAATATTACTCAGACCGGCAATTTGCTTTATATATTCAAATACATTTGATGACTGACTCTGAGTAAGACATGATTCCACAATATTTAACTCATTGCGATGATAATCTCTTTCACTCCCATTGCCAAAACAAATATGCCAATAAGACTCATATCTGCTTCTAAACACATATATTGCTTTAACATCAAAAAACTCGCGTCCTTCTCTGCTAATACGATACATATCAGGATTTAAAACATCTGGCTCAGTCAATTTTTCCACATTCAAATATGCATAAGAGTATGTTTTTCCATTATTGAATTTTACATCCCATTTTTGGGTATTTCTATTGTAACCACATGACATTATTTCGGATGTCTTTATTTCACCCTTGATAATGACCATATAATATCGTGTATTCATCTATTCCTCACTACTTCTTATCCGCACGCTGATTGTCCTTGAATTCCTTCTCCACATAGCAATGTTCATGCTTACCAACCAGCTTATCGCCCATATCTACCTTCAATTCTTCTGCAACAGTATGTGCTATTCTCTTTGCCAAGTTACTTTTGATTTCATCGTTTCGTCCCGGCCATAGTTTTACAATCACATGTGGCCTATTTTCTCCCTCGCAATCTAATGAAATCTACCATTATCAACCTTATCCCCAAATGAATCCGATGCCTTCCCACGTGTTGCAATTGTGACATCATGACCTGCGGTTAAAAGCTCATTAACCATATGTATACCAAAAAATCTTGTTCCACCAATGACTAAAATATTCATTGTTATGCCTCCTTGTCTCTATATTTCACCACTTTCAAACGCCTTTTTCACCTGTTCCAAATCGGAGTACTTACCTTTTATTATCTGCAAAATTTCTTCATCCGGTTGCCACAAATCCGGAACCATGATTGGCTTACACCCCGCTCTGTAAGCCGATATTAATCCGTTTTTCGAATCTTCAAGAGCAATACACTCTTCGGGATTTTCATTTAACATCTCAAACGCTTTTATATAAATGTCCGGCGCAGGCTTAGATTTCTCAACCATGTCTCCACAAACAATTGCTGAAAAATAATCTATAATTCCGGCATCATTTAAATGTTTTTCCACTTCCCAACGCGGTGATGAAGAAGCAACTGCCAACTTGGCATTTGCTTCTTTCAAATACTCCAACAAGACATACAATCCTTGCTTTACGGGAACTTTATTATTTTCATAATAGTTTTTCAGAAATTCTTTTGTGTACTTACGCAATTCTTCCTGATTATACCGATCACCAAACTCTTCGTTCCAAATCTCATAAGAGGCAACAATGCTCATACCTAAAGTTTTATAGACCATATATCCGGCTTTCCCAATACCAATCCTTTCACCAGCATAATCCCAAGCCTTTATAAACACTTTCTCTGTGTCAAACATCAGTCCATCCATATCAAAAATAACATTCATTTTCTTTACCTCCTTTTAAAGTTCTATCAATCCGGCTTCGTCAAAATAATAAATATTCTCTTTCTTATAACCATACTTTGAATCTGGAAATGCTATGTGCGGTTCAAATGTAAAATACTTTACAT
>OMGY01003497.1_pt1 | contig 10544 bp, 6 predicted proteins | sample 1674461 | NCBI WGS metagenome assembly OMGY01 (sample SAMN05578579, study PRJEB25193) | human gut metagenome | biome: Human Microbiome; feature: human-associated habitat; material: feces | host: Homo sapiens | place: USA:Birmingham
TGACCCGGCGCACCTGCCGGGCCGGGGATTTTCTCTTTGGGGAAGCCCCAAACCCTTATATTATGTGAAAGGAGCGATTCAATGAGCGAAGTGTTTTCCGTACTTCTTCATAACCGACAGCGTTATGAGCAAGGCAAAGAGGGCCTTTGGTTTTCTTTGCCGACCACAACCGAAAAGCTGCAAGAAGCCCTGCGGGAAATCGGGATCAGTGCCGACAATCCGCAGGACTTTTTCTTGTACGACTACCGAAGCACGCAAGAGCGTCCCATTAAGCTGCCCCGCGATCTGGTGTTGTCCGCCGATGTGGACGAACTGAACTTCCTTGCCGCGAGGCTGGAAAAGCTGGACGCCGCCGAACTTACGGAGCTGAACGCCGCCCTGACAAGCCCGCAGAGCGATTTTCACAGTATCGGCCAGATCATCGACTATCCCGACAACGTGGACTACTATGTGCATCTGCCGGATGTCACCGGCACGGGCCAGTTGGGTGACTACTATCTGAACCGTTCCGGCATGGTGGATATGCCGGAGGAATGGAAAGCGGGAATTTTCCTGCCCCGTTTCGGCCTGCATATTGCCAATACGGAGCATGGTGTTTTCACCGATTACGGCTATCTGGTGAAAAGCGGCGACGAGTGGCAACGCGTCCATGAGGGCCAGCCAGTGCCGGAGGAATACCGGGTGATGGCCTATCCCGCGCCGGAAATTCTGCGGGACGAGGCCCCGACCCGGACGGTGCAGCCAGAGGTAGCGCCCACCGCCGAAGCTGCGGCCCCGCCGCCCGTCGTCCCCATTACTCTCAACAGGCAGAACAGCGCCGACCGCATGAAAGAAATCACCGACCGGCTGGAAACCGGTATACAGGAACTCTTCGAGAGTGAACGCTACAAAGCCTATCTCACCTCTATGGCGAAGTTCCACAGTTACAGCTTCAACAATACGCTACTGATCGCCATGCAGGGCGGCCAGCTTGTGGCGGGCTACAACAAGTGGCGGGACGATTTTCACCGTAATGTGAAGCGGGGCGAGAAAGGCATCAAGATTTTGGCCCCCGCCCCCTACAAGGTGAAAAAGGAAGTGCCGAAGCTGGACGAACAGGGCAAGCCGGTCATGGACAAAGACGGCAAGCCTCTGACCGAAGTACAGGAAACACAAGTTCCGGCGTTCAAGATTGTGTCTGTCTTTGACGTGAGCCAGACCGAGGGCGAACCCTTGCCCTCTATCGGTGTGGACGAGCTGGCCGGGAATGTGGAGCAATACGAGGACTTCTTCAAGGCGCTGGAACAGACTTCCCCCGTGCCGATGACCTTTGAGGACATCCCCGGTGGTTCTCACGGCTACTACCACCTGACAGAAAAGCGGATCGCCATACAGGAGAACATGAGTGAGCTGCAAACTTTGAAAACAGCCATCCATGAGATTGCCCATGCCAAGCTCCACGCCATTGACCCGGACGCCCCTGTGACCGAGCAGGCCGACCCGCCCGACAGCCGCACCCGCGAGGTGCAGGCCGAGAGCGTGGCCTATGCCGTCTGCCAGCACTACGGACTGGACACGTCCGACTATTCCTTTGGCTATGTGGCCGGTTGGAGTTCCGGCAAAGACCTGAAAGAGCTGCGGGCGTCCCTTGAAACCATCCGGGCCACCGCCCATGAGCTGATTACCACCATCGACGGCCACCTTGCCGAGCTTCAGCAACAGCGGCAGGCGCAGCAGGCCGTGGAGCAAATTGTGGAGCCGACTGTGGAACAGGCCGCCGAGCAGCCTGCCCCCGACAGTGTATTTTCCAAGCTGCCCCCGGAACAGCAGCAGGAAATGACCGACAGTGTGAAAGCCATGCTGCAAACCCTGATTGACGCCGATGTGAAATCCACCGGTGAAGTGACGCAAGGCACGTTGGACGCCATTCAGACACAGGGCTTTGTCCTTTCCGGCGACGGGACGCTGCAACGGGCCGAGGCCCAAGAAGCTGCCTACCGTCTGGAAAGCGGCAATATTCTCTTAATCCAGACCAGCGAAAACGGCTTTGACTATACCATGTACGGCCCTGACTACAAAGAGATCGACGGCGGACAGTTGGACAATATGGAGTATTCTTTGTCGGAGGCCCGCGACGAAATTCTTTCCGGGATTGCACCGCAGGGCCATGTAACTGAAACCATCACCGGCGACGCACTGGAAGATTTTCAGGAGGCCGCAGAACAGGCCAATGCTATTTCCGTACAGCCGGAGCCGCAGCCGTGGAATGGGATTGACGGCCTTTTGAACAACAAGCCCATTATGCCGGAGGCCACCCCCACAGAACGAGCCAACGCCCTGATCGACTGGGCCGAGCGTGATGGACAGCGCATGGGCAACGAGGAACGCCGGTTGATCGTGGAGTACGCCGAGGCCGTGGACAACACGGACAAGGTGGTTGCCCTTATCAATGAGTTTTGCGAACATGGCTATGAAATGCAGCACGGCCATGTGGACGAGTTGGTGAAAAGCCGGATTGACCGGGAAATCGCGGAGGCCAAGGCCGCACAGCAGCCCACTCTTGACCCCACGGCAGAGCCGGTTGTAACGATCCTTTTCACCGAAAGCCCCCATTTGGAAATAGGCCAGCAAATGCCGCTGCATGAGGCCGACGCCCTGTTTGCCCGGCTGGACGCAGAACATCGGGGCGGCGGCTACTATGATAAGACCGACTTCCGCATTGATTTCACATTCCAAGGAGAGCCGCACAGCTATTCCGGGCGGCAGGATTTTGGCGACCGGGACGGTTCCCTGATTGAGCATATCCGGGAGTATCAGACCTTTTATCTGAACGATGAAAAATGGAAAGACCATCTGACCCGGCAGGGCGGCCCGGAGGCATGGGCGGAGGATCACGCCAGCCGGGAAGCCTTTCTCACCGAGATCATCCCCTACATGGAGCTGCATTGCAACCTGTCCCGGCTGGAACAGGAGGCGCAGACCCGTTTGGCGTCCAGCGACACCCTGACGCCGGAGGAAACCGCCTACTATGGGGCGCTGGTGGACTACGCTATGGAGTGCCGTCCACTGCTCAACCACGGAGAGCCTTTGCCGGAAATGCCGAAACTGACCGACTTCGACCAGAGCTTGCAAGACTACAAAGCGCAGGTGGAGGCGGAAATTGCACAGGAGGCCGCCGATGCCGGTATGACCGTAGAGGAATATGCGGCGGCTGGCTATGAGGCCCCGGCCCAGCCGCAGGAGGTCAAAGAGCCACCCCAGCAGGAAGCCCCGGAACAGCAGACAAAAGAACCTGCGGCGTCCGACTACTACTATTCCATCAATGAGGGCGCGGCCCGCCGTGCCAAGGAAATGAACAGCTTTTCCGACTACAAGCCCGGCAGCGCCACAGCCGAATACCGGCATTATGTGGATAAAGCCTTTGCGCTGGCACAGGAACAGAAAAAGCGCGTCGATCCCATGTACCATGAGAAGATCGACAGCCTGCTTGACACCTATGCGCGGAAACTGGCCGCCAACATGAACCATGGCTATGAGATTGACGCCCGTGTTCCGTCCATTTTGATTGCCGGTGGTTCCAATTTCCCGGTACGCCAGAAAGAGAAACAGAACGCGGCCCGCGACAGCAATATGCAGGAATGGCAGTACATCCAAGGGCTGCTTGATAAAATCCGCAGCACCGGCATGGGCGGCATCCGGCAGGACGACCCGCAGGCCATTCCCAAGCTGCAAAAAAAGCTGGCCGGTCTGGAAAAGGCGCAGGAAACCATGAAAGCGGTCAATGCCTATTACCGCAAACACGGTACGCTGGACGGCTGCCCGCACCTCTCTCCTGAAAACCTTGAAAACCTGAAAGCAGATATGGCGTCCGGCTGGCACTATGAAAAGAAGCCGTTTCAGAGCTGGGAGCTGTCCAACAACAATGCGGAAATCCGCCGTGTCCGGCAGCGGATCGAAAGCCTGACCCGCGCAAATGAAGTGGCCTATGTGGGCTGGGAATTTGACGGCGGCCATGTGGAGGCCAACCGGGAACAGGGCCGCTTGCAGGTGTTCTTTGACGGCAAGCCGGAGGCGGACGCCCGCCAGCAGTTGAAAGAACACGGTTTCCGCTGGGCGCCGAGTGTGGGCGCATGTCAGCGGCTTTTGAACGACAATGCCTACTATGCGTCGGACAGGATTGCTTGTATTCAGCCCCTTTCCGGCATCAAGCCCACGGAGCTGCAACGCAACAGCAGCCGAGAACAGCGGGCGCAGGCGGCACAGGAACAGGCCGAGCCGGACTACTTCTACCGGGTACACGCCACCCCCCGCAGCGACAGCCGGGAAAACCTGTATATGCTGCAAGCCTATATCCCGCAGGATAACGGCAGGACCAAGATCGGGGATGTGCTGTATGTCGGGACGCCGGAACGGTGCCGGGAGTTGATGGATCAGCTCAACACCGGGGAGCTGACGCAGGAAGCCGTCAAGGAGCTGTATGCCAAGGAACAGGATCAGCCGACACAGGAACCCACCCCGGAACAGGAACCGGCACCAGAGCCGGAGCCGGAACAAGAACCCGTGCCGGAGCCGGAGCCGGAAGTTACTTCCGACGCCGAGCCGCAGGCGGCCCCTGCCGAAACCCTGACGGAGTTGCAGAAAAAGGCGTTGGAAATCGCTGACCGATACAAAGACCTGCCCTTGCAGGCCAAAATTGATGCGATCGCGCAGGCGTTTGGCTGTAAGACCGGCGAAATCCACACGTCCCCCTGTACCGGCAAATGGCGCGGCACCAGCGATATGACGATCCGTTTTGACAACGGCGCGTCCCTGTTTATCGGCAACCACCTGACGCCGAAAGCCAAGACGGTCAAGGTGCAGACGGAATGTGTCAACCGTACTTTGGTACAGTACAACCCGGAGATCGTCAAGGCCACCAAGGAAGCGGCCCTGCCCGCGCTGTTGCAGCGGGAGGCCAAGGACAACGAGATCGCAGCCCAAAAGGGCTTGAAGCCCTACACGCTGCTCAATGTAGAGTTCAACGAGGGAGCCGACGAAAAGACCGGCGGTTTAATGGGCTGGTACTATGTGACGCTGGCCGTGGATGGCAAAATCTGTACCCATCTGGAAACGGGATTGAACTATGATATTTCGGACGGCAAGGTGAGCGACACCCCATCACGGGCCGACTACTATCCGGCAGGAGCCTTGAAAGAGGCCGATGTGGACTACGTTTTCAACAATGTGGGTTTTTCCTCTGTGTCCACCCTCTATACGGTGCCGCTGCGGGACGATGTGCGGGAACGTGCCGAAAAGACGCTGGCCGAGCGCAGCGCCGCCGCGCCGGAGGCAAGCCGGGAATGGGGCTTTTACATCATTCCCGACCTGAAAACATGGGCCACCAATGCCGAGCAGCAGACCCCGATAGAGCATTTCGCCACCTTTGAGGAAGCCAAGGCCCGGTTCGACGAGCTGCGGAGCCAGCCCTATAACAGCGAGGCCAAGGATTTGAACACCGATGGCCGACCCTACGCCCATCTGACGCTGGGCATGGAAAGCAAGGACGGCATGAGCGCCGCCGATATTCTCCATGTGCGGGCGGGCCAGAATTATCTTGTGGAGGACTTCACCCGCATGGAACGGCTGCGGAGTGATCCCGTGGTACTGGAAAGCCTTTCCCGTGTGGCACAGGAAATCGGCTTTGACCGGGTGCGGCCCTATGTGGTGGAGAACGGCAGCTACAAGGCCATGCCGGATATGCCGTTCACCCAATGGGAAAACCCGTATTTCACCGTCGATCCCCCGAAGCAGGGCGATACCTTTACCATCTACCAGCTCAAAGACGGGCCGGAAACACGGAATTATCGCTATGAGGCTTACGAGAGCTTGCAAGAAGCGGGGCTGGCCGTTGACCGGCAGAATTACGATCTGGTTTACACGGCCCCGCTGGACGGCAAAACCACGCTGGAGGATATTTACCGTACATTCAACATTGACCGTCCCGCCGACTTCACCGGCCACAGTCTTTCCGTTTCCGACGTTGTGGTGCTGAACCGCAGCGGCAAGGAGGAAGCCCATTACTGTGACAGCTTCGGCTTTACGCCGGTGCCGGAGTTCTTCTTGCAGCGGGAAAAACAGCTTACGCCACGGGAATTGCTCACCGGCGAGAGCATCCAGACCCCAAGGGGCAGCTTCCTTGTAACGGATATGAGCCGGGAACAGTTGGAGGCCGCTGGCTATGGTTTCCACCATCAATCCGAGGACGGCAAGTATCTTATCATGGGCAACGGCACGGACGCCTTTGCCATCCCCGCCCAACAGGAAAGCCCCATCAAGGCCGCTGAAATGACGACCGAGCAGAACTACAACATGATTGACGGCGTTCTGAACAATGCCCCGACCATGAGTGAGCTGGAAGCCAAGGCCAAAGCCGGGGAACAGATTTCCTTGTTCGACGTAGCCGAGGCAGCCAAGGCGGAGGCCCAAAAGCCAAAGCAGCCCCAGCGCCCGGCGCAGAAACAGAAAAAGCCGTCCATCCGGGCGCAGCTCAAAGCCGCCAAGGAAGAACAGCAGAAGAAACCGCCGCAGCGGGAAAAAGCACAGGAATTGGAGGTGTGACGCCATGAACAGGTTTGAGAATGTGGATGTTCTGGCCGCGCTGGATCAGCTCATGCGGCAGAACACCGCCTTTCACCGCGACGATTATAACACTGACAAAGAGATCATCGGGCGGGCCACTGTCAGCGACAAGGCCGAGGACAAGACGCTTTTGTGGATGTCCCGCCCATCCGGGACGTACTGTTTCCGGGAAAGTGATGTGTTCCTGCAAGGCACCCCGCAGCACAACACATGGAAGTTTTACGGAGAGCAGACCCGTGACCGGGTGCTGGCCTACGCCGTGGAGCTGACCGGCAAGGTGCGGGGCGTCATTCGCGGCAATCTCTATGAGCTGGACTATCCCCAGCACTTCCGGCACGTCGCAGCCGAGGCGGTACAGGCCGACAACATCATCCTGCACTATGAAAAGGGCGGCCGGGAGCAGCCCGCCGGTTTGTACTTCGACGGGCGGCCCGATCCCAAGCTGGGGGCGTTCCTGCGGTATGAGGCCAAGCCCAATGAGCCGGAACACCTGCGGGAGCTGTTGCGGCAGGAACAGAAAGGCCGGGCGCAGCTTGCGCCCGGCGACTTCAAAGCCCACGTCACGGCGCTGCATGACGGCATGATTTTGGCCGAGGCGCAGCGGATCGTGGCCGGGCTGAAAGATCTGTCCGCCCCCAACAGCCCCAACAAGACGCATTTCATGGTGGAGCTGTCCCCGTACTTCGTCCAGATCGCGTCCAGCAAGGACACTGACCGGCTGTTTTCCATGCTGCCCTATAAATCCCTGTGCTTTACCGGCATGAAAGACCGGCACGGCCTGTATGCGGTGATCGGCAAGGACGAGAACCGGGACAAGGAAGTGCGGCGGCCCCGCGCTTCCATCCGCAGGCAGTTATCCGAAACCAAACAAGCCGCAGCCCCGAAAAAGGCCCCGGCCAGAACCAAGAAAAACGAATTGGAGGTATGACAATGCAGTTTACCGTGGAAGAAGAAAACCTGATCTGTATGTATCACAAGAGCGACCGGCGCAGAACGGCGGCCAACATCCGGGCCGCCCTGCCGGACATGGACGAGAACATGGCGGCGCTGGCCCGCCAGACCGCCGACAAGCTGGACGCCATGAACGACGCCGACTTTGAAGCGCGGCAGTTCCATTTCACGGACGAATAAGCAAAACGTCGGGCGCAGGGGCTGTATTGCCTCTGCGTCCGGCATTTTTATATGGCCTTAAATGCTGAAATCATATCGCGAATATTTTGAAATCTTTTGATTTTATCCGGGTTCAATCCTTTCTCAACAAAAGATCGTAAATTCTGATTCGTAATTTTTTCTGTATTGGTTTTGCCTGTCATTACAAAATAAATAACTCTGGTGAGCGCATAAGTTTCGTGAACTATGCCATAAGTGTTAAACCCCTCGACAACCAGTGCAGGATCATTAAAATAGCCCTTGAACTCTGTATTAACCGTTGTTAGCGTACTATCAGGAATTTTTACAAGTCCAAAATCTGAAAGTTTCACTACAAGAGTATCATCGTACTCTTTTATCAAAATATTTTTAGGACTTATATCACGATGTAGATGTCCTTTTGAATGAAGATAATCAAAGGCACGTAATATTTGTTGGGCAATTCCTTTTCGCTGTACAATTGTTAAGGTGGAGTTATGAGCAGCGATATATCCGTCCAGTGTATAATCCATATATTCCATAATATACTCATTTTTATCTGGATTGTAGCAGTAAACTTCGAGTATGTATGGAGAAGATAGATCATTCATTACATCAAATTCTCTTTTGAAACGGGCAACTTCTTTATCTGTAAGTTCCTTTTTTGCACGCTTCAAAATAAAAGGACGATTATAAAAAGTGTCCTTATATTTATAAACATTAGCATAAGAACCGCTTCCTATCAGTTTCAAATCAAATGTAAAATCTTGTTGCTTATGTGAAATGGTTATGCTACTAAGAGGTAGAAAAATAGGAAGTGTATAATATAATTCGACCTTTGCCATATTGGGCGGCAATGAACTTCCGCCGCTTGAACTAAGGAAATCACGACAGCGTGTGAGTAAATCTAAATAGTATGGGTCTATTTGAAAGGCTAAAGGTGTTTCCTTTAATGAACTTACTAAGCTGAATATAATTTCAATTCTCTTAATTAAATCTCTGCTCGGTTCTGCCCAAAAATGTGCTTCATGTTCCCCGGTTGGTAGTCTTTCGTTCATTGTTCTAAAAAGCCCGACCAGATCATGATGTAAGGTCATAAGAATTTCCCGAAGTTTTTGGTTTCTAAATGATTTATATAAATCGGAGTATTCCGCATTTATTTGACTACACGATAATAGTTCTCTGTATTGTGATTCAATATAGTTTTCAATATTCATACAAGTTCCACCGTTTCCCACTTTGTTTTATTGTATTATATCATGCTATGACATAATCGGCAATTATCCAAAACGCTGGGCGCGGAGGTGTCAAAGCCTCTGCGTCCGGCGCTCTTTTTTCTTATGCCTGCCCCATTGGGAAGTTAGGCAGTTCTTCCAACAGTTTCAGAATAAGGTGCTGCTTCATATCTTCGTCAACGGCCAACTCGTCGATCATGGGGGTGTAGTGTTCGATCACTTTATCTTTAGCCCACTTCTCACCGGCGACGGCGGCCCTGATGGTAGCTGTGTCCAGTAACATTTCCTGTTCGGCCATCGTGTCAACTCCTGTCGTTTTTTGTCTTATTCCAGCATACCACAGAACCGGCGGGAAAACCAGCGCCGAAAAGATTTTCCTACGCATTTCAAAGCCCGTTCCGGCGGGTATTTGATAAATCATTCTGCCACCCCATCGACCACCGCCGAAAAGCCTTGATTTCCGTGGGCTTTTTGCCCCCTAAATGCGTAGACAGGAGGGGCTTTTGCTGGCTTTTGGTTTCATATTTCCAGTGTACTCAGCAATAGAAATGTGTTCTTCTAACATCTAATAATTCATATTTTACGCCTTGTATTCTCTCCTGAAAGGAAATATAATTAAATCTATTAGAGATAAAAAGTGTAGTGCAATGCTGACATAAGGCAGGTGAACATAGAACAACATGAAAATTTTGATTGTTGAGGATGATTTAGAGATCAGCAAATTGCTGGCTGATTTTTTACAGGGAAATGGATATGAGGTGCTTTGTCAGTATGATGGGCTTCATGTGTTAGACTGCATACAAGAACATCAGATTGATCTTATTCTGCTTGATATAATGCTGCCTTATCGGAGTGGTGATACTATACTTGCGGATATTCGTAAATTCTCAACGGTTCCTGTCATAGTAATTTCAGCAAAGGAAACAACACAGAACAAGATTGATTTGTTGCGGCTTGGTGCGGATGATTACATTACAAAACCTTTCGATATGGAAGAAGTTCTCGCCAGAATTGAAAGCAACTTACGTCGGATTCAATTTCAAAACAGCACGCCGTCATCTTTGAAGTGCAATGATTTGGTTTTAGATTTAGACGGCAACAGAGCTATGCTACAAGGGGCGGAGTTACCTTTAACTGCGAAAGAATTTGCTATACTGGAATTGCTTATGAAATACCCGGACAAGATCTTCTCAAAGGCGAATTTGTTTCAAAGTGTTTGGAATACAGAGTATATCAGCGAGGACAACACCTTGAATGTCCATATTAGCAACTTGCGAAACAAGATGAAAGCCATTTGCCCGGATAAAGAGTTTATAGATACTGTGTGGGGCATTGGATACCGTTTGCATAAAGCCGAGGGGTAAGCTCTTGGCTTTATGCTTTTTTTATGGTTTCCAAATAGAAATTAAGAAATTCTTTATGATTTCCCCTTACACTAAAATGTAAAGGAGGATGACAACATGAGTTCTGTTATTTTGGAAGCACATGACTTAACAAAAGAATACCGGCACACAGTTGCCTTAGATCATATTGATTTGAAAATTGAAAAAGGGAAAATTTATGGCTTCATAGGCCAAAATGGAG
>OMGY01003498.1_pt1 | contig 10541 bp, 9 predicted proteins | sample 1674461 | NCBI WGS metagenome assembly OMGY01 (sample SAMN05578579, study PRJEB25193) | human gut metagenome | biome: Human Microbiome; feature: human-associated habitat; material: feces | host: Homo sapiens | place: USA:Birmingham
AAAGATACTACTGACACTTTGTAATTCTTAATCTATAAGTGATCGCTTCTTTCCTCCCTTTGGCTGAAGTAAAATTTTTCTGCCACTGTAGAGGGCTTTATTCAATTCACTATTCTACAATTAAGCATGATATATATACATTTTAATACGCGCACAGCATTTCTACAATCAAACGGGCATCACATGTACTAATAAAGTTCCCTTTTACTTTTTTCTTTTTACCAAACATAAAAAATCCCTCTTTCATACTGTAAAAATTATAATTATTAAGCTCTGTAAGTGAAGAATCTGGCAATTGAATCACCAAAGATTCCCGCTTAATTTTCTGAACAATCCACATATTCATTACTCATTTGACAGCTCTTAATAATTATAAAAAGTTTATAAAAAACGTAATCGCCAAACTGTTAAGAAAGTCTGCAAATAAACTTCCAACCAGTGGAACTAATAAAAATGCCTTGACAGATGGTGCGTATTTCTCACATACTGCCTGCATATTTGCCATCGCATTTGGAGTGGCTCCCATACCGAATCCACAAACTCCCGATGAGAGTACTGCCGCATCGTAATCTCTTCCCATAACATTAAATACAACAAAATATGTGTAAAGGAACATAAGAATCGTCTGTCCAGCAAGCAACGTAATCAGTGGAAGTGCTAAATCAGCAAGCTGCCACAACTTTAAGGTAATCATCGCTATTCCTAAGAAAAGGGAAAGACTGATACCTCCGATGTCATTGATCTCACCCATGTAAATCGTGAACTTTCCTGAATACTCTCCAATATTTCTCATACAGGCTGCTGCAATCATGGCTCCGATATAAATCGGAAAAGTCATTCCTGTAAGTGATAACAGCTTAGAAATGATCGTTCCAATACCAATGGCAATGATAAGCTGAAATACTGCTGCTGGATACATACTTGCATGACGTTCATGCTTTCTCTCATCTTCAATTAAAAGACTATCATCTTCCACAACAACGGTATCTAAAAGATTTTTCTTCTCAATAAGACGCTTTCCAACTGGTCCGCCCATTACACTTCCGGCAATCAGGCCAAATGTTGCTGCTGCTGTACATAACGTACTTGCTCCCTTTACCCCGAAGTCTTCAAGAACCGGACCAAAGGCACCTGCTGTTCCATGTCCCCCTATCATTGGGATAGAGCCTGTACAAAGTCCTACAAGCGGACTGATATGTAAAAGCTTTGCAAGTCCGATTGCAAGGAAATTCTGGCATAAAATAAGTGTGATTACGAGTCCAAGGAATACGATCAATGCCCTTCCTCCACTCTTTAATACCTTTAAATTTGCCTGGAATCCTACTGATGTAAAGAAAAATACCATACAAACTTCTTTTAAAATATCATCAAAAGAAAATTCTGCGATACCTGTTACATAGCAAAGACAGGTAAAAATCGCAAATATAACACCACCGATAACCGGCGCAGGGATACAGAACCTCTCTAAAAGTTCCACCCTTTCTTTTAAAAACTTTCCTAACATCAGAACAACTACCGCTACGGCAATTGTCTGGTACATATCTAATTGAATCTTCATAAACTATTACCTTCGGCCACTAATTGCTCTCTTTCTCTGTTGTTAGTTCTGCTGCATCCATACCACATTCCTCATAATATGCCACAGCTCCCTTATGAAACGGAATCGTGATTCCCTCCACCGCAGACTTCTCATCAAGCGAAATATCTACTGGAAGAGCATACTGTAATTCCTGCTTATTCTCAAATAAAATCTTTGTAATATCTTTTACTGTATCAGCAGAAAGCTTATCACTTGCAAGAAGCACAGCCTTCACACCAACCGTCTTAACATCCTCTGTCTGTCCATTATACGTCTCTTTTGGAATCGTACAGTCCGTATAAAACTTATATGTTCCCTTTAACTTTTCCGCACTCTTCTCATCAATACTCAGAAGACGAATATCACATTTCTTTGCAAGTTCTCCAATAACTGTTGTCTGTGCTCCGGCGGTACAGAAAAAGGCATCAATCTTACCTTCTCTAAGTTCTTCCGCTGCATTGGAATAGTCAAGATTCACCTCATCAACCAGACTGTCATTAAGACCATACGCTGCAAGAATCTGCTTCGCATTCTGCTCTGTACCAGACTCTTCCTCACCAACACTGACTCTCTTATCCTGCAGATCTTCTACCGTATTAATAGAGGAATCTGCCTTTACAACAATCTGACACGCTTCTGTATACAATGCAGCAACTGCACTATAACCTCCATGCTGCTTTTCATTCTCAAAAATACCCGTTCTCTCGTAGGCATCATTTGTTAAGTCTGTCTGTGCAACCGCCATTTGGATATAACCATCCGAAAGCAGACGAAGATTCGCTGCAGAACCAGCCGTTGTCTTCACTTCCATCTTGTACTTCTTATTTTTTGATGTCACCAGATTTGCAAACGTATCACCAAATACACGATACGTTCCACCAAGACCTGCTGCACCAAATTTAATTTTCCCTGTATTTGTACCACAACTCGTTAGTATTCCTGCGAGCATAACAATACACATACACAGAGCAAACCATCTTTTTTTCACCAAAACACCTCTTTATCTCAAATTATTTTACTATCACCTTTGTTGCCTTTATATAAGCCTCCCTTGCCTGCGGCAAACCAGAATTTAAAGTAATAACTCTCTTACCATTTCTCCAGTAAATGTCACCTGTTCCAAATGATCAACTTCAATCTGATACAGCGCATTTGCCACAATATGCTCTGCGGCCTGCTCTAAATCACGGATACCTGTTGTATCAGAGAAAATGTCGATAACAGCATCTAACGCATCGTCCGTCATAATACATTCTCCCTCACGAAGTCCAATTCGTTTCAAAACTTTTGGAAGCGCAAATTTGGAGAAGATCGCTTTCTTTTCTTCTGGCGTGTAATCTGGAATATCAATAACAGCAAAACGGGACATCAGCGGACTGCTAATCTGGCTCTTATCATTTGCTGTTGCGATAGGATAAACACCAACGGTAGGAATCATACATTCCATGTAATTATCAGTAAATCCAAGATTATCTAATAAAGTAAGAAGAACATCTGCTGGATTACCGGTTCCCTTACCAGAATTGGCTTTATCTAATTCGTTAATGATAAATACAAGATTCGATTCTCCGGCCATAGAAAAAGCATCCATGATGATTCCCGGTTTTGCATTGGCATAAATACGGGAACTTCCGGTTAACTGTTCTGGATCATTGATAGAACTCATATCTAAAGTCGTCCATGGAAGTTTTAAAATACGGGCAACAGCATATGCAATCTGAGACTTTCCGGTACCGGCAGGGCCTACAAGTAAAAGACCGTAAGCCGGAAGCGTATGTGTACGGTTAATCTGGATAATGGTTTCGATGATCCTCTGTTTTACGCGCTCCATTCCATACAATTCTTCATCGAGAATTTTTCTGGCCTCTTCCGGATCAATTGATTTAAAATAATCACTTTTCCACTGAATATTCATCATGATGGACAAAGCACGCTGGGCATGACGTCTTTCTTCTGGTGAAACTTCGCGGGAACGGGCAACAGCCAGGTTTCTTCTGGCCCACAGACGGATATTGTCAGGAAGTGTTCTTCCGGCACAGGTCATGAAGTCAGTGATACTCTGGAGACTGGTAAGTTTCATCTCATCGCTGTCTTCCTCCTCCACTTCTTCTGTTACTTCTTCTGCTGGAGCAGGACTGGCAAATAAACGTTCAATCATAAACTGTAAAAATCCATCTTCTGCAGATAACTTTGTTCTTCCACCAAAAGAAATTTCCTGAATTTTGTAAACAGCATATCCCTCTTCAACATTTTTACCAGAAAGCTGAATGTGAATATGATGTTCGCCAAGCCATTTTAAAAGACTGACAAAACGGGCATCAACCTTTAAGATATCTGCGCTGATTGTGCCATCTTCTTCTTCAAATTCAAAAGTTGTCTGTTTATTTGGATTTGCGAAAATACCAAAGGAATGATGTTTCCATTCTCTTTTTTGATTATCGATCACAAGAATTGGATTTTCCGGTGAAGCATGGTCATTATCTGAGTAAACCATCGCGTATGTGCAGCGTACAGGCTCTTTTTTAGCCTGCATATTACTAAAATCAAATACTGGCATGATTGTTCTCCTTTTATATATAGTAAATGTATAATTTGAAGATAATTTTATCATAAAAATGCAAGGATATCAAAGAAAGGAAAGAAAAATTATGTTTTACACAAACACAATTTAAACCCGTTTTCGTTTAAAATAATAAGCAATTCCTATGTAACATATTCCCTTACAAATCATAATTATCTAAAAAATGATGTTTCACTCCATCTTTTTTATAGGCGATAACAGTTTCAATATTTACATTTTCCACACTCTTAAAGATATGTGCTTCAACATATGGATTTTTCTTTTTGATTTCTGCAATAAGCTGCTTTATCTCTACTCTCTTAGACTGATTTTCCTCGTTATTACATGTTGTACAAGTATCTGTAAATTTACATGCACACTGAATAAACCGAAGATCGTTATAATCTCTCCATGCCTTAATATCATCCTCACGGATAAGATATAATGGACGAATCAATTCCATCCCCTCAAAATTCGTACTATGAAGTTTCGGCATCATCGTCTGGATCTGCGCGCCGTAAAGCATTCCCATAAGAATCGTCTCAATAACATCATCATAATGATGTCCCAGAGCTATTTTATTACAGCCCAATTCCTTTGCAAAATTATAGAGATACCCTCTTCTCATTCTGGCACAGAGGTAACATGGAGACTTTTCAATATGATATACAGATTCAAAAATATCAGATTCAAAAATATGAATAGGAATCTTTAATTTTCTTGCATTCTCTTCAATAACCTTTCTGTTTTCCGGACTATATCCTGGATCCATAACTACAAACTTCACCTCGAATGGAAACTTATTATGCAGTTTTAACTCCTGAAAAAGCTTCGCCATCAGCATAGAATCCTTTCCGCCAGAAATGCATACCGCAATACAATCTCCTTCTTTTACAAGTTCATACTGATTAATCGCCTTTGTAAACTTACACCAGATATTCTTACGAAACTTTTTTCGGATACTCTTCTCTACCTGTGCACATACCTCGTCTGCCTGCTGATTCTTCATTTCATTTAACAACCAGGAAGTATATCCGCCTTTTAAACTATATGCATCATATCCTCTATCGCGTAATTCTTCTGCAAGTTCCTGACTAATACGTCCTCGCGCACAGTAAATAATCAGCTTCTTTTCCGCAGAATCTTCTCTTTCTGCCGCCTCTGCCTCATCTGCTTTTACAAGTCCACCCGAATATTTTTCTAAAATTTCTTCCTTGCTCATATGAATTGCTCCGGGAATGATTCCGTGTCCTACTTCTACATCTCCACGCATATCAAGTAATATATAGCTGTCTGGCGTTAATTGTCCTAACTCATTTATTGTAATATCCATCTATTTACCCTTTCATTTTTATAACTTTTTATCATTCTCAAACTTCTATTTTTACCATTAAACAGATTGAAATACATTCTGAAAAACTCACAGAGAGATATTATCACGTTTTTTTAAGATTTTCCATCAAAAATCATAGAATAATACAGGTATTTTTATATTGACATTTCATTTCTCATGGGTTATAATCTAATCACAGTAATAGTTACTATTTTTATTTACAAGAGGTATTATAACCATATTAAAATTTTAGAAAAGGAGAAGAACACATGGCTAAATTTTATCGTACAGAAGACAGAACAGTATTATTAGAATTATTTGGGGCAGGTTCCTCTGTAGAGAACCTTAAGAATTTAAAAGCGAACACAACAGATGCCGCTGTAGAGAAACACGTTCCTGTAGTAACACAGGAAGGTAATAAGATTACCGTTGCTGTTTCCTCCGTAGAACATCCAATGCTTCCAGAACATTATATTATGGGCGTATATATCGAAACAAAGAACGGTGGACAGCTCCATAAATTCCAGCCAGGAGATACTCCGAAGGCTACATTTACATTAGCTGATGGAGATGAATTTGTAGCAGCTTACGAATACTGCAATCTCCACGGATTATGGAAGGATAAATAGGAATTTGCCGGGGTGAGTAAACAGACGAACCCCCAGAGAAAATATACCCTATATCTGTGACTTTAGTCGCGGCGGTTTGAATATTCGCTTAAGTGCTCGTATCCAAACCTTGCTCCGAGGCCACAGATATAGGGTATATTTTCTCTGGGGGTTCTGGTTGTTTCAATCCGGCAAATTTATTAAAAGATTTGGGGAAGAAGACAGGAGAATAAAGCTATCTGGGAAACTAAATTTCAAAGAATTGACACAGAAATCCATAAGAAAAATTATTATTTTTACACATTAAAACAATAATATAAGTATCGAACTCTTATGACTCAACTTTTTAAAAGGCCATAATCTTCTGGTGATTCCCCAATCACTCCAACATGAAATAGTAATTCCATCTCCGGCCAAAACACAGCACCCAAAGAGAGCAGGTATCCTATATTTGTGGCCTTAGAACGAGGATTGAATGTGAGCGCGGAGGCGAACATTTAACCCGCAAGTGATAGAGTCAAAATATAGGATACCTGCTCTCTTTGAGTGTGTCTTCTTGCCTGCGGTAATTATTATTTCACTGACAAATTCCTATTGTACTATATTTTCGCTCTTGACTTAAGTATGATTTCGTACTATAATACCGTAAGTACGAAATCATACTTTTTTTATGAAAGGAATTTTTTATGAAAGATAATTTTTCCACTACTCCATATATGAGTTCAAATTTACGGGAATATAATCGTATTTATAAAGAAGTGAATGATATTTACCGAGATGCTGCTTCAAAATTCGGGCTTTCCAACAGCGTATTTGACATTTTATATACCATCTGCGAAGTCGGGGAGGGCTGCCTGCAAAAAGATGTCTGCGATGCTACTTTTATTCCAAAGCAGACTGTTAACTCCGCTATTCGTAAATTAGAACAAGAAGGTTATCTCACTCTTTCTAATGGAAAAGGCCACAGCAAGCACATTCTTTTGACGGAAAGTGGACATACTTTATTAAAAGAGACTATTTTTCCTATCGTAGAAGCAGAAAATGAAGCTTTTACTGAATTAAGTTTCGAAGAATGTAATTTATTGCTAAAGTTACATAGTAAATATACTACTGCATTGCGGGAAAAGTTTTCAAAACTTTAAATTTAAGAAGTTAGATAAACATTTTACCTTAAATAACAATGTATCAAGGAGTTTTTATGAAAATTCAATTATCCGAACATTTTACTTATAAAAAATTATTGCGTTTTGTTCTCCCCTCTATTATCATGATGATCTTCACTTCGATTTATAGTGTGGTAGATGGACTTTTTGTATCTAATTTCGTTGGTAAGACAGCTCTTGCTGCTATTAATCTGACACTCCCGATTATAATGGGATTATCCGCTCTTGGATTTATGATTGGTACAGGAGGCAGCGCAATTGTTGCCAGGATGCTTGGAGAAAAAAAGAGAGAAAAGGCAAATGAATATTTTTCCATGCTCATCTATGTGACGGCAATCGGCGGTATCCTTTTATCCATTCTTGGAGCAATTTTCATCCCGGCGATTGCTTCCATGCTCGGGGCAAAAGGACAGCTTCTTTCTAACTGCATTTTATACGCCAGACTTTCTTTTATTTCCATGCCCGCCTTTATGCTGCAAAATGTATTCCAGAGCTTTTTTGTTACAGCAGAAAAACCGCATCTTGGTCTTTACGTTGTCATTGCAGCCGGTGTGACAAATATGGTACTTGATTTTCTATTTGTCGGCATTTTAGGATTTGGACTTGCCGGAGCTGCACTTGCGACAGTATGCGGCGAATTTATTGGCGGACTCTTTCCTATTTTTTATTTTACAAGGAAAAATTCCAGCTTGCTCCGTCTTGGCAAAACTCACTGGAACGGTCATGTGCTTTTACAGACCTGTATTAACGGTTCTTCTGAGCTTATGACGAATCTTTCCAGTTCCATTATGAACTCACTTTATAACATACAGCTTATGAAATTTGCCGGCGAAAATGGAGTCGCAGCTTATGGGACAATGATGTACATTAACTTCATTTTCCTCGCAATATTTTTCGGTTATTCCATTGGAAGTGCGCCGGTTATCAGTTATCATTATGGTGCTGGGAATCAGGACGAACTTAAAAATCTATTTAGGAAAAGCCTTTGCTTAATAGGTACATGGGGAATCATGCTTGCACTACTCTCACAGCTACTCGCCGCTCCTCTCTCCAAACTTTTTGTTGGATACGATGCAGAACTTTTTGCCATGACAGAACACGGTTTCCGCATTTATTGTCTTGCTTACCTGATTAATGGCTTCAATATATTCGGTTCCTCCTTCTTTACCGCACTGAACAACGGTGTTATATCCGCCGCAATTTCCTTCCTGCGTACCCTGGTCTTCCAGATTATTATGATCCTTTTACTTCCAACATTATTGGGAATCAATGGAATCTGGAGCGCTGTCGGAATTGCAGAATTAATGACATTATGCGTAACTATCACCTTCTTCATCAAGCAAAGAAAAAAATATCACTATGTTTAGTTTTACTATTTAATTCATTAAGCAAACTACAGACGAAGCCAGTGAAGTTCATAAGCCATATTTGTGGCCTCGGAGCAAGGTTTAGATGCGAGCGCATAAAGCGAGCATTTAAACCGCCGCGACTAAAGTCACAAATATAGGGTATCGGTTCTCTTCTCAGGCGTCTGTTTGTCTAACGAATTAAATAGTAGAATCTTCCATTGTTATATTTTTTGCAATATAGTATAATGGAGAGAAAACTAGAGGAGATTTTTTGTATGAACAAGAATAATTTTTTTACCAGCTTGCCTTTCAAACTCTTAATGGGTGTTTTTCTAGGTATCTGTATTGGGCTTGTGCTTAATTATGCCGATGGCAATGCTGCGACAAGGGCCATTTTAAATGTGGTTGTAACTGCAAAGTATATTTTAGGACAGTTGATTAATTTCTGTGTTCCTTTAATTATCATCGGATTTATCGCACCTTCTATCACAAAGCTTGGCAGCCATGCTTCACGTATGCTTGGTGTTGCTATTGTTATTGCTTACGTTTCCTCATTAGGTGCTGCACTATTTTCTACAGTTTCCGGATATGCACTGATTCCACATCTTTCTATCAGTTCGGCAGCAGATAAACTGAAAACGCTTCCCGATGTTGTATTTGAACTTTCCATTCCACAGATTATGCCGGTTATGAGTGCACTTGTTTTATCTATTTTACTTGGACTGGCTGCAGCATGGACGAAAGCAGATTTGATTGCAGCTTTTTTAGATGAATTTCAGAAAGTTGTTCTTGCTATCGTTTCGAGAATCATCATTCCGATTCTTCCATTTTTTATCGGTCTGACATTCTGCTCACTTGCATATGAAGGAACTATTACAAAACAGCTTCCTGTTTTCCTTAAAGTTATTGTTATTGTTTTAGTTGGTCATTTCATCTGGATGACTTTGCTTTATGTACTTGCCGGAGTTTATTCAGGTGAGAATCCATTAGATATTATAAAAAATTATGGGCCTGCTTATCTGACTGCAGTAGGAACTATGTCTTCTGCTGCTACTCTTGCTGTTGCCCTGCAGTGTGCTGAGAAATGTAAACCACTCAGAAAAGATATGGTACAGTTCGGTATCCCGCTGTTTGCAAATATTCATCTGTGCGGTTCCGTTCTTACAGAAGTATTCTTCTGCATGACAGTTTCTAAAATTCTTTATGGCACAGTACCAACACCTGGAACAATGATTCTTTTCTGCGTACTCCTTGGAGTATTTGCTATTGGAGCACCTGGCGTACCTGGCGGAACAGTTATGGCATCCTTAGGACTTATCACAGGAGTTCTTGGATTCGGAGATTCCGGAACTGCATTAATGCTTACTATCTTTGCATTACAGGATAGTTTTGGAACAGCCTGCAATGTAACGGGCGACGGAGCTTTAACGCTTATTCTTACTGGATATACAAAACGACATAATATAGAAGAACAAACAATTGAACGGATAGATTTGTAAATCCTGATTTGCCGCAGGCAAAATAGACGCTTCCAAAGAGAGCCGATACCCTATATTTGTGACTTTAGTCGCTGCAGGTTGAATGTTCGCTTAACCGCTTGCATCCAACCTTTGCTCCGAGGCCACAAATATAGGGTATCGGCTCTCTTTGGAAGCTGTTTGTTGGCTGCCCATGCAAATTCAGGATTTATTTTGAGAAAGATTTGAGGGAGGCTTCAGACAGTTGTGACCTTACGGGGAGTTGGTATTCTGATATGCCATTATAACAATAGTTTATGTGTCAATCCAACAGGATTTTATTCCCCGAATATTCTATATCTCCTGTCTTCTTTCTCAAATCCCCCAACTGATTTTTCGAGCTGCCAACAAGCAGAACTCCAGAAGCTAAATAAAGCATATTTGTGGCCTCGGAGCAAGATTTGGATACGAGCGTGTATAAGCGAGTATTCA
>OMGY01003500.1_pt1 | contig 10537 bp, 6 predicted proteins | sample 1674461 | NCBI WGS metagenome assembly OMGY01 (sample SAMN05578579, study PRJEB25193) | human gut metagenome | biome: Human Microbiome; feature: human-associated habitat; material: feces | host: Homo sapiens | place: USA:Birmingham
AGACTCAAAAAGAAGAGTATTTATAACAGGCGGAGCGGAAGGAATAGGCAAAGCAATAGTAGAAGCTTTTTGCCTAGCTGGAAATCAAGTTGCCTTTTGTGATATAAACGAAACATCGGGACAGGAGACTGCGAAGGCAACCGGGGCTATATTCCATAAAGTCGACGTAAGTAATAAAAACGCACTTGAAAGTTGTATGCAAACCATTCTTGCCGAATGGAACGATATTGATATTATTGTCAACAACGTCGGTATCAGCAAATTTTCTTCTATCACAGAGACAAGTGTAGAGGATTTCGACAAAATTCTTTCTATTAACCTGCGTCCTGTATTCATCACTTCCCGGCTGCTTGCCATCCACCGTAAAAAGCAGCCCTCTCCCAACCCATACGGCCGAATTATAAATATCTGCTCTACACGTTATCTAATGAGTGAACCGGGAAGTGAAGGTTATGCAGCTTCGAAAGGTGGTATCTATTCTTTGACTCATGCATTGGCTTTGTCTTTATCCGAATGGAATATCACAGTTAACTCGATTGCTCCGGGATGGATACAGACTCATGATTATGATCAACTCCGACCGGAAGACCATTCACAACATCCTTCACGCCGGGTAGGCAAACTGGAAGATATTGCCCGCATGTGCCTGTTTCTCTGCGAGGAAAACAATGATTTCATCAATGGAGAAAACATCACGATTGATGGGGGAATGACGAAAAAGATGATTTATATTGAATAAAAATCTATCACTTTAATGAATACTATCGTATTTGTTAAAGTCTTTTGGGCACGATAACAAATACGATAGTATCCACTATTTATTGCATTAATATTCTTCGAGCAACTTCCACTCCAGTTTTCACTATCGAAGCAGCATGATGGAACTCCAACATATCATACGTATCGCCAGAAATCTGAATTAAGATATCCGGCTGACAACGTTCTATCTGATAACGGGTGATTTGCTGCATCATCATCCTAGAAGATTCTGTCAACAGATTATAAGGAGATACTTTCTTTTTCTTTCCGGTATCAATGGGTGCATTCACATCGACAGCTATCAGAATGTCTCCTTCAGTGCGTTGCACATGACTCAATGGAAGAGGATTCAGAATACCTCCATCAATCAATACCATACCGTCTTTTCTCAACGGACGGAAAAGCATAGGGATAGAAATAGACGCACGAATAGCTTCATGTAAGCTCCCTCTGTCAAACCTGACTTCCTGATCGCGGACAATATCCGTAGCCATCGCTACATAAGGGACAGGCAGGTCTTCGATATTCATGTCCGGAATAATTTGTTTCAGTTCTTTAATAAAACGGTCACCTTTCACTAATCCATCCCGGCTTAAGGTAAGATCCGCCAATTCCCACATTTTGCGTTTGTCCCAACTATACAGCCATTCTTTACATTCTTCCATTTTTCCTGAAGCATACATTGCTCCCACCATTGCTCCCATGGAACTTCCTGCAATGGAAGTAATCTCAAAGTTGTGACAAAGTAATTCTTCAATTACTCCTATATGTGCTATTCCACGTGCTCCCCCCATGGAAAGGACTAATGCTACTTTTTGCTTATCCATATCATATACATTTCTGTTAGCCATCTACAAAATAACACATTTTCTGCGAAAAAGATGTTTAGTAATCGTGAAGAAATAAGTGATAGCAGTGTTTTAGGGGAACTAAAGCATAGCTCTATTATATTCTTCTATTATCCCGGAGATTTTCCGGTTATGTAGGAGGTTAAGGGTTTACCTTCATTTTATTTCTTTCCTTGAGCCTTCTTTTCTGCGTTTCGCTTATTCACATAATCTTTGAACATCTGACGCCAGTTGCGACCATGCTCATTGAAATACTGCTCACATTTGGTTTTATAAATTTCGAAGATAGCAGAAATCTGCTTCATATTCTTGTAGTCAATAGCCTGTTCGCGAGCCAGTTTCAACTGTTCCAGAACGAAAGCCGTTTCCTCCTCCGTCATATTGGGTACAATGGCCTGATAACCTTTTAAGGTAAAAGCAACCTTACCTACCGTGTATTTATCCAGGATTTGTTCAATCTGTTCTTCCGTCAATACTCTGTGTAAATCTTTCATTAGCCTTTCATGCACTTCTTTCGGCATAGCAGAATCTGCAATCATTTCACGGTCGAGCTTAGAAAGCGGTTTGCCTGTCAGGGGATTGATACCCTCGGGGATTGTTGTATAAGGGTGCTCATTGTGCCAGTCACGCACTTTACGAAGATGATTATAAATGGCAGTTACTGCAAAACCTGCCTTTTTATCATCGTTCAACTCTAAAGAAGCTACCCAGTCGATGGCTTTCTTTTCGAGAGAAGCATCTGATTTTAAATTAGCAAAAGCCTTCTTGTCAAAATAAGCAGCTACCTTGTCAAAAGAACGGATGGCGCCTTCAGGAAGCAAAGCTCCTTTTTCACCAAAACTATACATAGCGGATTCCGGTTCAATGGTGACCTTGCTTTCATCCAACATCTTTTTATCCAATTTGAATACTTCTGCGAAGAAGTCATAAACAGCATTCCGCTTATTCGGACCAAAGTCATGTTTCTCTTTGGGAAGATGTACATTCGTTACTTTATCTTTTGCTTGGTAGAATCCGTAGATTCGTTGCAGATAAGGAAATTCAAGAGTAGGAACACTGGCCGTCCAGTCGCCGCCATCCGATACGATCAGTTGTGGACGAGGAGCAAAAGTAGCGGCTAATTCCGCATTGCAGGTTCCTCCTGCAGATAGTTGAATGGACATTCCGCTTTCGCAGGGACAGCCACCGTCGAAGTGAGAAGCCAGACTCACTACCGGAGCTGAAGCGGTGAAACGATCATCCAATACGCTCAATAATACAGTATGGGTACCTCCACCCGAACCGCCATTCGTACCAATACGGCTGGTATCAATGTCCTTACGGGAAGCAAGCATGTAGTCAAGAATCAGTAAGCCGTTCATTGCCTGTATAGTGTGCGCCGCACTGCTACGGTGTGCCGCACTGCCAACTTGCAAAGCCGACTCTCCCCATCCAAACAAATCATAGTCTACACAAACAGCTCCCATACGTGCTAAAGTTCCCATACGTTGTTGTTGGTCTTCCCGATAACGTCCGCCACCAAAATGTCCGTTAGGGCAGATTATCAACGCATGTTTCCCTTTCGATTGGGGCGTATAGATAGAACCGCAAATGTATAATCCGGGAAGTGTTTCAAGCGCGAAATTCTGCACGGTATAGCCATCAAACTTACGTATCTTTGAAAGAATAGGTTTGGATTTGACACATTGAGCCAACAAAGTATCAATACCTAAACGCTGACGTACCTCTTTTTTCAGAGAATCGGCACGAAGTTGAAAAGACTGTCGGTCTGTATAGAGTGTATTCAGATAAGCCAACATCTTCTCTCCATCTGCATCTGTACGACGTGGATACTCGTATGCTTTCAGCTTATACATATTTCCTTTCTGCTTGACAAATTTATAATCGAAAGGTGCCAATACATTCGTCAAGGACTCTTCCACGGAATAAGGACGAATACGGAAATCGGCATAAGGCAGCACTTTTCCCACCGTATCAATGTCATATTTCAAACGGACTCCGAAACGGTTCTGTATATCCGTCAGTACTTCATTCAAGGGACGGGCAAATTCTGTCTCGTATGTTTGCGTCTGGGCTTCGGCCGAAAGAGATGCGGCAAGAAGCATAGTAAAAAGGATTCGTTTCATTTATTTTTAATTTATGCTAGTTGTTTTTTCACCATTGACGATTACGTCATCCATCGTGATACGTTCACAATTTTCGAAGATACATTTCTGTTTCCCTCCCTGAATATGAATATCACGCAAAACGATGTCAGATATCGGCGCTTCTTCCAAGCCCACTATTTTGATCGGAGTCTTTACGTTTGTCACAGTCATTCCACTGATATGTACGTTACGGAATATCGGAGTGCGTTCACTCTTAGGTTCGGCAGGCATTTTACTGTATTTCAAATTTAATACAACAGCTTCATGTTTAATGTTGCTCATTACGACGTTGCTGACACGAATATCTTCAACGACTCCTCCCCTTCCACGGGTCGACTTAATACGGATTCCACGATCTGTTCCGTCAAACACGCAATTGGAAATAGTAACTTTACGCACACTCCCACTCATCTCGCTGCCGATAACAACGCCTCCGTGACCGGAAAGCATGGTGCAGTTGGTGATAGTGATATTCTCGCAAGGTACTCCCAAACGACGGGCCTGCGCATCTCTTCCCGACTTGATTGTGATGCAATCGTCTCCTACTGATATATGGCAGTCGCTGATATGTACGTTGCGGCAGGATTCCGGATTCACTCCGTCCGTATTTGGTGAGGGCGCATTATCTATGGTGATCCCCTTTATGGTTACATTGTCACAAAACTCCGGATTGACCGTCCAGAAGGGAGAATTTATGATTTTCACTCCTTCAATCTTTACTTTCTTACAACGAACGGGCTGAATGAACGGAGGACGGAAAAAGCGACGTTGCAATGTATTTACATAATCCTTGTTCGTTTCAGCATAAATCGCTGTCGTATCGTTTGCCGCATCCCATAGGGGCTGATATTTATTCACATCACGCATGCCATTGTCTTTCAAATCAATCATGACACGAAAGAACTCCATCCACCATTTCTTTCCTTGTCCGTCTAAAGTTCCTTCTCCTTTGATCGTAATATTCTCGGCATCTACCGCATAAATCAAAGGCTGGAAACTTTTCATCATCACTCCTTCGTGGCGAACCTCGACAAAAGGAAGATAGTCATCAAAGTTGTCAGAAAAGAGCAAGGTAGCTCCGGCTTCCAACTCCAGTGTAATATTACTTTTCAGATGGATACTCCCCGTCAGATAAGTCCCGGCAGGAAAGAAAAGAGTACCTCCGCCCCCACGGTTCAGACGGTCAATCGTTGAATTGATTAGTTTTGTATTAAGAGTCTTGCCATTTGCTTTTGCACCGGCCTTCAGCATATCTACACGCTCGGCACGAAGAACTGTGGTTGCACAGAAGCAAAGAAAGACGATAAGAGTTGTTCGTAAATTCATAATCGATATTATTAAAGTATATTTCATCGTTTCCTTCTAAAAAATCATGCTAATAGAATCTTTTTTTCTTCCCAATGTTTGAAGACAATCATTGAGATGTTTTTTTCAAACATGCTACATGATTAAAATAAAGATGCTGCATGATTTTTTATACGAATACATTGTTTTTCATTCTACAAATATATATAAAATGTCTCTTTCATTTTGCACAAACCAATTGATATGTTCCGCTCTGTATCTCTTTCGGTTCTTTTTCGCCCGGGAGGTAAACGACAGCGGTAGTATTCACCGGAACAGACACGTTTAAAGTGAAAGTCCCATTCTCACAAGTCCAGTCCACATTAATGGTACCGTATAAAGTATCATACGACGCTTTGACATATTTCAAATCTCCCACAGGTTGGGGAGCGATGATGAACTTCTGATAACCTTGTTTTGGAGTGGTAGAAGGACGAATACCGACCAGTGAATTAAAGAACCATTCATCAATCTGTCCCATCATAAAGTGATTCCAGGAAGAACCTTGACGGGGGTCCCACTGCTCGGTCAAAGTTGTAGCGCCGAATTTTAACAGGAAACCATATCCGGGAGCTTCTTCATGATTGAACATTTTATAAATAAGTTCATGTTCTCCATTACGCGCCAATGTCTGAATCAGATAACGGTTTCCCACATCACCGGTAGTCAAACGGTTGCCATGTGCTTCCACATCTTTTATCAGATTCGTGAATACTTTCTCATGCAAATCTGCATCCGGTCGGTAGTTACCTTGTTCATCTACATCCTGCGTCATTTGGAGGAACAACGGAAGCGCATTACTGCATTGGCTTCCTGTACCATATTGTGCCGTATCTTTATGAAGAAAACATTTATTAAATGCAGCCATTATATCCTGTGCCAACGAAGTATAATAACGAGTGTCAAAGTCATTACCCACCATTTTCGCGGCTTGTACCAAATACATGACTGTCATGTAATAATGCGCAGTAGCCACCAAAGGAACGGGTGTATTCCGTGAGAATCCCGCACGAAAATCTCCGTAATCATACCAGTCTCCCAATCCGAAAGACAGAATACCTTTATCTGCACGAGTCTTGAGATAATCCACGTAACGACGCATATTCGGATAATATTTCTTAATCAATGAATCGTCTCCATAAGTCTCATAGTACATAAAAGGGAAAATAACCAAAGAACCACCCCACTCCGGAGATTCGGCAAAAGCATCCATACCCGGACCTTCAAAAATCACGTATTCCGGAGCAGTTGTCGGCATGGCCCCGTGATTGCGAATGTCAAGATTGACAAGACGACCGCGGTGCTGGGCGAGCAGATTAAATTCACTGTTTATCTGGACAACGCAACGAAGCTGCTGATGTATGTCGACGGGCAGGTGAACCGCCGCTTTGAGGACGTAACGACCAGCATGTCGAAGTACGAGTTCACGATGTCGTTCTCGTCGCTGGGGAATAATGGTGGCGTCCGTACGATTCAGTTCCAGCCTTACAACGGCACGACCGCGGGCGAAAAGTTTAAGGCGTACACGATTACACTGACGACGACCGTGGTCAACAAGCCGGAAGTCGTCAACTTCACCATGAATCCCAGCCGCGTGAAGCTGAATGTGCCGGTGACGTTCACGGTCAACACCAAGAACGCGACGAAGGTCGTCCTGTATGTGGACGGCAAGGCAAATACCAGCTACCCGACGACTGGCGATGTGACGGTTATCGAGCGCGCCTTCGCTTCGCTGGGCAGCGGCAACGGTGTCCGCACGATTCAGTTCAAGCCCTACTACGGAACGACCGCTGGCGAACTTTCCCCGGCACAGTCCCTGACGCTGTATGTGACCGACGATCCGCTGACAGTGACCGTTCCTGCCGCGAAGCAGGGCGAGGACCTGACGGTGACGTGGACGGCTGCTGGCGGCGCAACGAAGTATCAGCTGCTGCTGACCACGCCCGACGGCACGGCTGCGCTGCTGGGCGAAACGGCGGCGCTGAACTACACGGTGCCGGGTCTGAAGCTGCTGCAGCCGGGCGACTACACCATCACGATTAAGGCGCTGTCCGGCAATACGGAGCTCGAATCTGTCAACAAGGCATTCACCGTGACAGGCGACTTCGTGTTCGCGGTTCGTGACGACTCGACGGGCATTGTGGTCGTCAAGTACAACGGCACGGCATCGACGCTGACCGTTCCGAACACGGTGGCAGGTCTGCCGGTGGTGGAAATCGGCGCGCAGGCGTTCGAGGGCAACACGAAGCTCAAGAGCGTAACCCTGCCCGCGACGATTGAAATCATTGGCCGCCGCGCGTTCGCGGAATGCAAGAACCTGCTGGAAGTCAAGTAATACTATTTCCAGATTCACCTGCGCCATCTGCTTGCGCCTTTTCCCTTCTGGCGTCCGCTCATTCCACTTAGCGTAGCGCTGCTACGCTGCGTTTCATTCACGTTAGCCAGAATGAAAAATTCGCGGCGCATCTTGGCGCATTCTTATCTGGAAATAGTATAAAAATTCATAGGAATTACGAAAGCCGGGGATGCTGGCAAGGCAGTCCCCGGCTATTTTGTGCTTCATACGATTTTTTCAATTCACCTGCGTTATCTGCTTGCCCTTTTTCCCTTCTCCATTTTCCACAATTCTTCCACCGAAAACTCCGCATGGCAGTTCGGGCAGGCAAAATACGGATTGCGGAAGTCAACTGTGCCAATCATCCTGCCGTCTTCCGTGGAAAAATCGTAGTTCTTCGCTTCTTCGGAACGGGAGTTCACCAAATGATGCGCCGTTTCCACTGTGAGTGCTGCCTTGCAGTGCGGGCAGAAATGCTTCTTCATGAACACAAAGATAGGATGCGTGACGGTGTACTTGATATTTTTCATCAGGACAGTCTCCTTCCCCCTTGATTGTAGCAAAAGCAGCAGATTTTCTATTCCCCTGGAAATAATAACGCCAAAATCCCCCGGAAGCCCATACTTCTGGGGGACAAACTATCTTATTCCGCCTTTGCGCTCTCTCTTGTATAATTCAGCAGTCCGCCATAGAGGATGCAGCCCTGCTGGCGCGCGGTCAGCGGCATCAGCACAATGTAATCCTCGTCCTTTGTGTCGTTGTGCAGCACGAACGTGTCGCTGCCGCTTTCCACCGTCTCGCGGACGTTCGGCAGGCTCAGCGTGTCGCCCTGCGCGATGCGGTCGTAATCCGCCTCATTCTGGAACGTCAGCGGAAGAATGCCATTGTTGATAAGGTTCGCCTGATGGATGCGGGCGAACGACTTCGCGACGACGGCGCGGATGCCCAGATACAGCGGGACAAGCGCGGCGTGTTCGCGGCTCGACCCTTGCCCGTAGTTCATGCCCGCGACGAGGATGCCGCCGCCTTCCTTCTTCGCGCGCGCCGGGAACGTCGCGTCCACGGGGGTCAGGCAGAAGTCCGACAGGTACGGCACGTTCGAGCGGAATGGCAGGAGCTTCGCGTCCGACGGCGCAATGTGGTCGGTGGTGATGTTGTCCTCCATCTTCAGCAGCACCTTGCCGGAAATGGCATCCGCCAGCGGCTTGCCCAACGGGAAGGGCTGAATGTTCGGGCCGCGGACAACCTCCACCGTGTCCTCTTCGCCCGGCGCGACCGGAGGGATGACCAGATTGTCGTTGACGGTGTACGTTTCCGGCATCGGGATGTCGAGGTCAATGTCAAGGCAGCGCGGATCCGTCAGCACGCCAGTCAGCGCCGTGACAGCCGCCGTCTCGCAGGAGACCAGGTAAATACCGGCGGACTTTGTGCCGCTGCGGCCGTAGAAATTGCGGTTGTTCGTGCGAACGGAGACGGCGTTCGTGCGCGGCGACTGCCCCATGCCGATGCACGGCCCGCAGGCGGATTCCAGAATGCGCGCGCCCGCCGCAATCATGTCCGCCAAAGCGCCGTTGCGTGCCAGCATCGTCAGCACCTGCTTCGATCCGGGGCCGATGACAAGGCTCACGTCCGGGTGCACAGTCTTGCCCTTCAAAATCCGGGCGACGCGCATCATGTCGGTATAGGAAGAGTTCGTGCAGGAACCGATAAACACCTGATCGACCTTAATCGGACCACACTGCTTGACGGTTTCCACGATGTCAGGCATATGGGGCTTCGCGACGAGCGGCTCAAGCGCGGCCAAATCAATGTCGAGGATTTCGTCATACGTCGCATCCGGGTCTGCGGACAGCGGCACGAAGTCCTGCTCGCGCTGCTGCGCTTTGAGGAACGCATGGGTCACTTCATCCGACGGGAAGATGGAGGTCGTCGCGCCGAGTTCCGCGCCCATGTTCGTAATCGTTGCACGCTCCGGGACACTCAACGTTTTCACGCCGTCGCCGATGTACTCCATCACCTTGCCGACGCCGCCCTTGACGGTCAGCCGGCGCAGGACTTCCAGAATAATGTCCTTCGCCGCAACGCCGTAGGATAGCTTGCCATGCAGGCGCACGCCGACGACACGCGGGCACGCCAGATAATACGCGCCGCCGCCCATCGCGACCGCAACGTCCAGTCCGCCCGCGCCGATGGCAAGCATCCCAATGCCGCCACCCGTGGGCGTATGGCTGTCCGAGCCGAGCAGCGTGTAGCCCGGCACGCCGAAGCGCTCCAGCTGTACCTGATGGCAGATACCGTTGCCAGGCTTAGAGCAGTAAATGCCATGCTTTTTCGTCACCGTTTGGATGTAATAGTGGTCATCCGCATTTTCAAAGCCAGTTTGCAGCGTGTTATGGTCAATGTACGCCACGGACTTCTTTGTCTTGACGCGCTTGACGCCCATCGCCTCGAACTGCAGGTACGCCATCGTGCCGGTGGAATCCTGCGTCAGCGTCTGGTCAATGCGGATGGAGATTTCCGAGCCGGGAATCAGCTCGCCGCTGAGCAGGTGCGCGGACAGGATTTTCTGGGTCAGATTCATCGCCATGAGGAAAGGACTCCTTTCATAATAAGAAAAAGCAGTTGCACAATGCCCAAACGGGCAGAAACAGCCGAATGAACAGCTTCATGATACAGGATTCGGCGCGGTGCGTCAATGCTTTCGGGCGGAAAGAACACAAAAAGCGCAGGCTATGAAAAACTCTCCGGATGTTTTAGACATACAGCCTCTTGACAACAAAGCTCCTATATGGTATTATTTGAAGTAAACTACTATATAGGAGCATTTGCATGAAAATGAACGGCGGATTTCTTGTTACCAAAATAAAACAGCTTGGAGACCGAATCTTTGAGAAGATTCTCAGCGAAAAGAATATTGATGCGTTCAATGGAGCCCAGGGGCGCATTCTTTATGTGCTGTGGCAGGCGGATGGAATCTCGATCAGGTCGCTCTCGATGAAATGCGGATTAGCGATAACATCTCTTACGACGATGCTGGAAAGAATGGAACATCAAGGGCTGATAAGCCGTGTTCAGTCTGAAACGGACAAAAGGAAAACACTCCT
>OMGY01003501.1_pt1 | contig 10537 bp, 8 predicted proteins | sample 1674461 | NCBI WGS metagenome assembly OMGY01 (sample SAMN05578579, study PRJEB25193) | human gut metagenome | biome: Human Microbiome; feature: human-associated habitat; material: feces | host: Homo sapiens | place: USA:Birmingham
AAATGGAAAGCAGGTAACTGTATTGGTAGAGTTAAAGGCACGATTTGATGAGGAGAATAACATTAACTGGGCAAGAAAGTTAGAAAAGGCAGGCTGTCACGTTATTTATGGTTTGGTTGGTCTGAAAACACACTGTAAGATTGCACTGGTAGTGCGGAAAGAAGCGGATGGTATCCGCCGCTATGTGCATCTTGGAACAGGAAACTATAATGATTCCACTGCAAAGCTTTACACAGATACCGGTATGTTTACTTGCCGCGATGTTGTCGGAGAAGATGCTACAGCCGTATTTAATATGTTAAGTGGTTATTCCGAACCGGCAAACTGGAACCGTCTTATTGTAGCACCAATCTGGATGAAAAAGCGTTTTCTTGAGATGATTCACAGAGAGACGAAAAACGCAAAAGAAGGCAAACCGGCAAAAATTATCGCCAAATGCAATTCTCTTTGTGATAGAAAGATTATCCTTGCCTTATACGAAGCTTCCTGTGCAGGTGTACAGGTTGATTTGATTGTTCGTGGAATCTGCTGTCTTGTAGCGGGCAAACCGGGAGTCAGTGAAAATATCCGGGTACGTTCTATTGTGGGAACTTTCTTAGAGCATGCAAGAATTTTCTATTTCTATAATGACGGACATGAAGAAATTTATATGGGAAGTGCGGACTGGATGCCTAGAAATCTTGACCGCCGTGTAGAGATTGTTTTCCCAGTTGAAGAGGAAGAATTAAAAGAAAAAGCAAAACATATTTTGGATGTTCAGCTTAGTGACACATTAAAAGCGCACAGGCTTTTAGAAGATGGCACATATCAGAAAGTGGACAGAAGGGGAAAAGAGGCAATTGAGGCACAGAAGACTTTTTGCGAGGAAGCGATTGCTGCAGCAAATGAATCAAAAAAGAAAGTGGGGGCCCAGAGGACTTTTGCCAAGAAGCCAATGCCGCAACCAAAGAAACAAAAAAAGAAAGTACCCAAAAAGAGAACCTTTGACCCTCGGTTTTCACCGCAGGAGGAGTAATGAAAAGATATAAAGTAATAGTGTTATTATTATGCCTTACCCTGTTTGCGGGAATACTTGCAGGGTGCGGCTCCCATAAAAAGAAAGAAAAATCCGAAGAAAGTACATCTACCTCAAAGGATTCAGGAGAATTAGATGATATTACTTTAGAGGGGATGGTTTCTGATGCTCTTTCAAGTATGACCTTAAAAGAAAAAATAGGGCAGATGTTCATTGTCTGTACCGATTCACTTGATTTTGATGCGGAGACAGAAGTAACAAAGAAGATGCAGCAGAAATTAGAAGAGTATAAACCTGGTGGTGTTATCTTTTTTTCCTATAATCTTAAAGACCGTGAGCAGGTAAAAAGTATGATTGCTGACATTCAGAAAAGTAATGATATTCCATTGTTTATTTCGGTTGATGAGGAAGGCGGCTCCGTAGCAAGAATTGCAAACTCAAAAAATATGCAGACAACTAAGTTCCCTGCCATGTCCGAGATTGGTAAGAGTGGGGACAGTAAAAAAGCCTGCGAAGTAGGAGAGACAATCGGAAAAGAAATCAGGGAACTTGGATTTAACCTTGACTTTGCACCGGTAGCAGACGTGAATACAAATGCAGAAAATACGGAAATCGGAAATAGAAGTTTTAGTTCTGATGCCAAAACCGTAGCAGGAATGGTATCTCAGGAAGTGAAAGGCCTGCAGTCTCAGGGCGTAAGTTCTACTTTGAAGCATTTTCCAGGACAGGGACAGTGTGGAGAGGATACACACAAAGGGTATGTAGATCTAAATGCAACAATTGACCGCCTCCGTGAAGTAGAATTCCTTCCGTTTGAATCTGGAATTGCAGCGGGAGCGGATATGGTAATGATGTCCCATGTTGCTGTGAGCCAGGTAACAGGAAAGGAAACCCCGGCTTCTCTTACAAAACTTATGGTAACAGATATTTTAAGAGAAGAATTACAATTTAATAATGTTATTATTACAGATGCTATGAATATGAAAGTTATCACAAAGTTCTATGACGCAGATCAGGCGGCGGTAATGGCAGTTCAGGCTGGAAATGACATGATTTTAATGCCGGATAATTTTGAACAGGCATTTGAAGGTGTATTAGAAGCAGTGAAAGACGGCACGATTTCTGAGAGTAAGATTAATGAGGCGGTAAGCCGGATTCTTTCCGTAAAAATCCGCAGAGGAATCCTTCCAACAGATTCGAAACTATTTCGTCATAATGCAGGAAAATAATCTGTAAAATTCATAAAAAATACTATATAAAATACACATAAAATTTGTGAATGGTTCTGAAATCTGAGAAATGGCTTGTACGGACACTTATTTTATGTTAGTATACAATCGTTTCAATTATATTCACTAATGAAATTATGGAGGAAGAAAATGGCGTTTGATATGGAAGAACAGTTTTCTGAAGAGTGTGTGGATTCTGGAATTCACGAAGAATGCGGAGTGTTTGGAGCATATGATTTCGACGGAAATGACATTGCTTCAACAGTGTATTATGGGTTGTTTGCTCTGCAGCACAGAGGACAGGAAAGCTGTGGTATTGCAGTTTCGGATACCAACGGCCCGAAAAAGAACATTCAGGTTCATAAAGGAATGGGCCTTGTCAACGAAGTGTTTAGCAGTGAAAACCTTGAGAAATTAAAGGGAAATATCAGTGTGGGTCATGTCCGGTATTCAACTGCAGGTTCTAGTACCAGAGAGAATGCACAGCCGTTAGTACTGAATTATTATAAAGGTACGCTGGCTCTTGCAAAGACAGGCGCTATTTTCCAGACAACGATTGATTCTGAGGTAATCGCTTACCATGTTGCCAAAGAGAGAATTTCTTCCGCAACAGCAGAAGAAGCGGTACTTGCAGCAATGCGTAAGTTAAAGGGAGCCTATTCTCTTATCGTAATGAGTCCGAGAAAGCTGATTGGGGCAAGAGATCCATTTGGTTTCAGACCTCTTTGTATCGGCAAGAGAGACAATACATATTTCCTTACATCTGAGACGTGTGCCTTAGATACAGTAGGGGCAGAATTTGTAAGAGATGTAGAACCAGGAGAAGTTGTTACCCTAACACCGAGTGGAATTGTATCAAATAGGGAACTTTGCTTCAAAGATTCTTCTAAGCAGGCAAGATGTATTTTTGAATATATCTATTTTGCAAGACCGGATGCAGTCATTGACGGGGTTGGTGTTTATGCCAGCCGTATTAAGGCAGGAAGATTCCTTGCTATGGATTCACCGGTAGAAGCAGATATGGTTGTTGGTGTTCCTGAATCAGGTAATCCGGCAGCACAGGGATATGCTATGGAATCTGGTATTCCTTACGGAACAGCTTTCATTAAAAATTCTTATGTTGGAAGAACGTTTATCAAGCCAAAGCAGAGCATGCGTGAGAGCAGTGTACAGGTAAAGCTTAATGTGTTAAAAGATGCTGTAAAGGGTAAGAGAATTGTTATGATTGACGATTCTATCGTTCGAGGAACAACTTGTCATCGTATTGTTCGTATGTTAAAGGATGCCGGAGCAAAAGAAGTTCATGTAAGAATCAGTTCTCCTCCATTTTTACACCCTTGTTATTTTGGAACGGATATTCCTTCCGAAGATCAGTTGATTGCCTATGGTAAGACTTTAGATGAGATTCGTGACAGCATTGAGGCAGATACATTAGCTTATCTTGGAATGGAACGTTTAAAAGAACTTAACAACGGACTTCCATACTGTGATGCATGTTTCAGCGGTAACTATCCGATTGAACCGCCAACACAGGATATCCGTGGAGAACAGGGATAAATTAACTAATAGAAAATCAAGTGGCAATTATAAAAAATCAGGAAAGGAAAAGCTATTTAGATGCAAATCATCTAGCATATACACATTTGTATATGTTTTTAGTAGCAGGTATAAACAATGTACGACAAATATCAGAGTCCTCTCTCAGAAAGATATGCAAGTAAAGAGATGCAGTATATCTTTTCTCCAGACAAGAAGTTTAAGACATGGAGAAAGCTTTGGATCGCATTAGCAGAGACAGAATATGAGTTAGGTCTTGACAGTGTGACAAAGGAACAGATTGAGGAGTTAAAGGCCCATGCCGATGACATTAATTTTGATGTGGCAAAAGCAAGAGAGAAAGAAGTACGTCACGATGTTATGTCCCATGTATATGCATATGGTGTACAGTGTCCAAATGCAAAGGGAATCATCCATCTTGGAGCAACATCCTGCTATGTAGGTGATAATACAGATATTATCATTATGACAGAGGCTCTCAAGTTAGTAAGAAGCAAGCTGATTAATGTCATTGCAGAGCTTTCTGCATTTGCTATGAAGTACAAAGACCTCCCTACACTGGCTTTCACACATTTCCAGCCAGCGCAGCCAACGACCGTTGGAAAGAGAGCTACATTATGGTTACATGATCTTATGCTTGATTTAGAAGACTTAGAATATGTTATCAGCACAATGAAGTTGTTAGGCTCTAAAGGAACAACGGGAACTCAGGCAAGTTTCTTAGAGTTATTCAACGGAGATCATGAGACAATCCGTAAGATTGATGGAAAGATTGCAGAGAAGATGGGATTTGATGCATGTTATCCAGTTTCCGGACAGACATATTCCCGTAAGATTGACAGCCGTGTACTTAATGTACTTTCTGGAATTGCACAGTCTGCTCATAAATTCTCTAATGATATTCGTCTTTTACAGCATTTAAAAGAAATTGAAGAACCATTCGAGAAACATCAGATTGGTTCCTCTGCAATGGCTTATAAGAGAAATCCTATGAGAAGTGAGAGAATTGCCTCTTTAGCAGATTATGTAATGTCTGATGCGATGAATCCGGCATTCGTAGCATCTACACAGTGGTTTGAGAGAACATTAGATGACTCTGCTAACAAGCGTCTTTCTGTACCAGAAGGTTTTCTTGCGATTGATGGTATCCTTGACTTATATCTGAATGTCGTAGATGGTCTTGTAGTATATCCAAAGGTAATTGAAGCACATCTTATGAGAGAACTTCCATTTATGGCAACAGAAAATATCATGATGGATGCAGTAAAAGCTGGTGGAGACCGTCAGGAACTTCACGAAAGAATTCGTCAGCACTCTATGGCAGCAGGTCGTGTTGTAAAAGAAGAAGGTAAAGAGAATGATCTTCTTGAAAGAATCGCAGCAGATTCAGCATTTGGAATGACAATGGAACAGCTTCAGGCCATCATGAAACCAGAAAACTTTGTTGGAAGATCTCCAGAGCAGACAGTAGAGTTCATTACAGAATACGTTCAGCCTGTTCTTGACGAGAATAAAGACATTCTTGGAATGAAGGCAGAGATTAATGTATAAAAATACAGAAACTTCGGATTGACATGCTAGAAAGAAATCCGTATAATACTAAGGGTTATCGGCAACGATAACCCTTAAGTTATGTAATTTATAAAAACAGGAGAAAGAATAACCCTTAAAGTTTGGAAAGGTGGTTGTCAGTTGAGTAGCAAAGATACAAAAGAAACGAATGTACTTGCCCAGGCTTCAATATTGATGGTGGCAGGTATCGTGACAAGGATTATCGGTGTATTATATCGAAGTCCGGTTACAAGTATTATAGGTGATGAAGGTAATGGATATTATAGTATTGCTGTGAATATTTATACGATGATATTATTGATATCTTCCTATAGTATTCCTATGGCAGTTTCCAAGGTGGTTTCGGCCAAGATGGCGATACATCAGTATAAGATTGCACATAAGGTATTTAAATGTGCACTTATATATGTTCTGGTAATAGGTGGAATTGCCAGCCTTATTACTTTTTTTGGAGCCTCTGTATTAATTCCTTCGAATCAGCCTAAGGCGATTCCTGTACTTCGTATTTTAGCTCCAACTATCTTTTTCTCCGGATTTTTAGGGGTATTCCGTGGATATTTTCAGGCACACAGGACGATGATTCCGACTTCGCTTTCTCAGATTGTAGAGCAGGTGGCTAACGCAGTCATTAGTATTGGGGCTGCTGTATTTTTTATTCATGCATTTGCAGGTGGGGATGCCGATAAGATTCCAGTATTTGGTGCGATGGGAAGTGCCGCAGGTATTGGGGCAGGTGTTATAACCGGTCTCTTATTTATGTTGTTTATTTACTCCTGTAATAAAAAATATTTTAAAAAAGAAATTCAAAAAGATGATACGGGTGTTGACAGTTCCTATAAAGATATCTTTAGGATTATCTTTATGATGGTAACACCGGTAATTTTAAGCACGTTTGTCTACAATATCAGTACGGTAGTTGACCAGACTTTATTTATGGATATTATGGGATTTAAAAGAATGGCTTCTGAAACAGCGGCCTCTTTATATGGCGTGTTCTCTGGAAAATACTGGGTGCTCATCAACGTGCCGATCGCGCTTGCAAATTCTATGTCTACTGCTATGATTCCTGCAATTTCCGGCAGTTATGAGTTGAAAGACTATAAAAAATGCAGGGGGCATGTAAGGCAGGCAATTCATTTTACAATGGTTATTAGTATTCCTGCTGCAATTGGAATGGGGGCGCTTGCCTATCCAATTATGGAAGTGCTGTTCCCACAAAAAGCAACGATTGATCTGGCAGTAAGTATTTTACGCACTGGCTGCATCAGTATTATATTTTATGCACTGTCTACAGTAAGTAATGGAGTATTGCAGGGAATTGGAAAGGTAAATATTCCGCTTCGTAACGCAGCGGTTTCCCTTGTCCTTCATGTTGTTCTGCTTACACCGTTGTTGTATTTTACAAACCTGAATTTATATGCGCTTGTATTTGCTACGATGTTCTATGCTTTCCTTATGTGTCTGCTGAATAATTTGAGTGTACGCAAGTATTTAGGATATCATCAGGAAATGAAACGAACATTTATGATTCCATTACTTTCTTCTGTAATTATGGGAATACTCTGCTATGTATTTTATCAGGGAATCTACTTGATCTTATCAGGAATATTCGGAAGTTTTATTCATTTAAGAATTCTTGTATTTATATGCTTGATGATTTCAGTAGGCTTTGCGGTTATCGTATATTTCGTTCTGGTACTTAAGTTAAAGGGAATTACAGAGGCAGAACTTCGTAACTTCCCGAAAGGAAATATGCTTGTCAGAATGGCAAAGAAAAGTAATTTATTGTAATTAGAATTATTCTTTACTTATAAAAGAAAGTAAGTTATAATGAAATGTGTTTGGGCACTGGGTCAGGCCATGCCCATAAAATACTAAGTTTTTAAAGCTGGGAGGAATGAGCTAATGGTAAAAGCAATCGTAGGCGCAAACTGGGGAGATGAAGGTAAGGGTAAGATTACTGATATGCTCGCACAGGATTCTGATATTATTATCCGTTTTCAGGGTGGTGCCAATGCAGGCCATACAATTATAAATGATTATGGAAAGTTTGCACTCCATACATTACCATCAGGTATTTTCTATGGACATACAACAAGTATTATCGGTAACGGAGTAGCACTGAATATTCCTATTCTTTTTAATGAGTTAAAAGAGATAACTTCTAAGGGGGTTCCTGCACCAAAGATTTTAATTTCTGATCGTGCACAGATTGTTATGCCTTATCATATTCTTTTTGATGAATATGAAGAGGAGCGTCTGGCAGGTAAATCTTTTGGTTCTACTAAGTCTGGTATCGCACCTTTCTATTCTGATAAGTATGCGAAGGTTGGTTTCCAGGTTAATGAATTATTTGAAGAAGAGGCAGTACTTCGAGAAAAGATTGAGCGTGTTATCGTACAGAAAAATATCTTATTAGAGCATCTTTATCACAAACCATTAATTGATGCAGACGAACTGTATAACACATTAATGGAATACAAAGAGATGGTTGCTCCTTATGTATGTAACGTATCTGCGTACTTAGATAAGGCAATCAAAGAAGGTAAAAATATTTTATTAGAGGGTCAGTTAGGAACATTAAAGGATCCAGATCACGGAATTTATCCAATGGTAACATCTTCTTCTACATTGGCTGCATATGGTGCAATCGGAGCAGGAATCCCACCATATGAGATTAAGAAAATTGTTACTGTATGTAAAGCATATTCTTCTGCTGTTGGTGCAGGCGCATTCGTCAGCGAAATCTTTGGCGAAGAAGCAGATGAATTAAGAAAACGCGGTGGAGACGGCGGAGAATTCGGCGCAACCACAGGACGTCCAAGACGTATGGGATGGTTTGACTGTGTGGCAAGTAAATATGGCTGCCGCATGCAGGGAACAACCGATGTAGCATTTACCGTGTTAGATGTTTTAGGATATTTAGATGAGATTCCGGTTTGCGTAGGATATGAAATCGACGGAGAAGTAACCACAGACTTCCCTGTAACCACAAAGCTTGAAAAAGCAAAACCTGTATTAAAGAAACTTCCGGGCTGGAAGACAGATATCCGTGGAATTAAGAAATACGAAGACCTTCCGGAAAACTGCCGTAAATATGTAGAATTCATTGAAGAACAGATTGGATATCCGATTACCATGGTTTCTAACGGACCGGGAAGAAATGATATCATTTATCGTTAAGAATAAAGGCAGATTGTGATGATAAAAAATGTAATCTTTGACGTAGGAAATGTACTGGTAGACTTTTGCTGGGAAGAAGTATTTCATAAGCTCGGTTTTGAGGGGGAAACTTTTGAATGTGTGGCGGATGCTACCGTCCGTTCCGTAACCTGGAATGAATTCGACCGGGGAGCAAAGCCGGATGAAGAGATTATTGCTGCATGCATCAAGGAAACACCGGATTATGAAAGAGAAATAAGACTCTTTTATGACCATGTAGGAGAGACGATTCGTACTTATCCATATACGGTGCGGTGGATACGAAGCCTTGAGAAAAATGGATATCATACCTATATATTATCTAATTTTCCAAAGAGCACTTATGAAAAAGCAACAGAAGAACTTTCTTTTGAAAAGGAGACTACCGGAGCAATCTTTTCCTATCAGGTGAAGTGCATCAAGCCGGAAGTGGAAATTTATAAGCTATTGCTGGATAGATACCATTTAGTGCCACAGGAATGTGTATTCATAGACGACCGTCCGGAAAACATAGAGACGGCAGAAAAGCTTGGCATTACAGGCATACAGTTTCAGAATCAGCAGCAGGCAAAAAGAAGGCTTTTGGAACTTGGTGTCGTATCCGGTAGTTAATAAGTAAAGATTATGTAAAAAAAGAATAATTGTCTATTCGTTTCTTGCATTTCAATAGCGAAATGCTTATAATGAGCGTAAGCAGACGGGTAGCAACGCAACTGGCAGGAGTTACTCCTGCCAGTTTTTTTACAGTTACGCAGTAAGCAGGGAGAATACAATGAGGATAACAGGTTTAAAGAAAAAGCTGATAAGTCTCATAGTGGCTGTTATTATGACGGTTTCAGGAATGTATGTTGAAAATATCAACATAGATTCTCCCTTTGCATGTGAAGATACTGCGAACCAGAATTTCACACAGGCAGCACATTTATCCAGACCATCAGAGAGCTGTACCGAAGAACTTTTGGGAAATCGTGAGACCGGCAGGATTGCAGCAGGATACCGCAGACTGTCGGAGAAAAACAGCAATTTGGAAGGAGCAGCATTATCACCGGAAGCAGTATTGCCTGAAAATCAGGCAAAAGACGGCTGGAACTTTGAATTACGGAAATCAAAGGATGTTTTGGACAGCAGGAGTGTCATTATAGGCTATATCCATCATCAGGATGGAGCGAAGGGCTGACTATCACAAGTTAGAAGCAATTTACCTGTGCGCAGAGGAGCATAGGTTTCTTTGCGTACAATATCAGGTCATAACTGTGATAGGAGGATAATAAAATATGGCACAGGATATTGTAGTAGCGCTTATGGGCGTTATGGCAGCGGCAGCAGTTGCTGCATGCTGGTGGTATGAGCATCATGGCAGAGAAGATGAGACTTCTTCTAAAGAGGAACAGGAAAAGACGAAAGAAGTATAAAGGAATATAAAGGAATAAAAGAAGATAGAGGGCTTGTAGCAGGAAAGGACAGAATATGAGAAAGACAAAAATTATATGTACATTAGGACCGGCAACAAAGGATGATGAAGTATTAAAACAGTTGATGGAAAATGGAATGGACGTGGCGAGAATTAACTTTTCCCACGGCTCACAGGCAGAACATAAAGTAACCATGGATCGTGTAAAAAAGATGCGTAAGGAACTGGGCAGACCGGTTGGAATTCTCCTTGATACCAGTGGACCGGAAATTCGGATTGGACAGCTGGAGGGCGGCAGAGCAGAGCTGCTTCCGGGAGATACCTTTAAGCTTACTACCAATGATATTATGGGAAATAAAGAGCGGGTCTCTATTACTTACAAAAATCTGGTACATGATGTCAAAGCCGGAACCAGAATTCTGATTGATGATGGACTGATTGAAATGCTGGTAACCAATGTGACAGAAACTGAGATTACCTGTAAAGTAGAAAATGGTGGTGTGATCTCAGACCGCAAAGGAATTAATGTACCGAATGTAAATCTGTCCATGC
>OMGY01003502.1_pt1 | contig 10533 bp, 7 predicted proteins | sample 1674461 | NCBI WGS metagenome assembly OMGY01 (sample SAMN05578579, study PRJEB25193) | human gut metagenome | biome: Human Microbiome; feature: human-associated habitat; material: feces | host: Homo sapiens | place: USA:Birmingham
GTATCCTCCTTGGTCTGGGCGGTGCGGACGCGGCGCTCCTCCACGAAGTCGGCGTCCTTCTTGTCGGTGCGGCTGTCAAAGACGGCCACGGCTGTCTTCACGCCCTCCACCTGCGCCTGCTCGATGTGGAGCAGGGCCGTCCGGGCCGGGGCGGAGTAGCTGCTCTTCTCGTGGCTGAGGTAGAGCTTTTCGCTGTTCTTGTCGCGGCCCATCATGAGGACGCTGCGGGCGATGTCCCAGATGTCGGAGCTGTCGGCCAGACGGGCGCGGCCCGAGACGTTGGCGCGCTTGTTGGTGTGCATCGAGATGAGGGCCGCGCAGCCGTGCTTGGCGCAGAGGGCTTTGAGGGGTAGCAGGGCGCTGCGCATCTGGTTGCGGCTGGCCATCTCCACCCCCGCGGGCAGAAAGCTCTGCAGCGGGTCGATGATGACGAGGGCGGGCGCGGCCTTCCCCACGTACTTTGCAAAGCTGGTGTCCGGGATGCAGAGCGGGCTGCCGGTGCGGGCAAAGTAGGCGTCGCTGGTGACCACCATCACCCGGCTCATATCGGCCCCTGCCGCCGTCAGGCGGGCTTTGAGCACCTTGCCGGGGTCGTCCTCGCCGGAAAAGATGAGGACGCTGCCGGTCTTCTCCGGCGGCTGGGGGAAGAAGCCGGAGGTCCGGCCCGCCGTGACATAGGCGATGAGCTGGGCCTGCCAGATGCCCTTGCCGGTGCCGCCGTCGGCACCCAGAAGCGACACCTCCCCCATGGGCAGCAGCCCATCCACCAGCCAGCTCACGTTCTGGATGGGGACGTTCTCGAGGCAGTCGGGGGTGAAGTTGAGGGGCGCGGCGCGGCGGCGGTCCCGGAAGCGCGCCCGGGCCGCGTCGGCCTTTTCCCGGTAGGCGGCGTAATCCTCGGCGATGCGGCTCCGGAACTCCTCCCGGCCCACCGCTTCCAGCTCGCTCTTGCCGTCGGTCAGCCAGCGCTCCATCCGGAAGGTCAGGCCCTGCCAGAAGCCCAGCTCCTTCGCCCTCGCCTCCACCAGCTCGGAGCGGCTGAGGACGTCCTCGGGGCGGTTCTGCCCGGCGAACCAGTAGGTCAGCCGGGAGAACAGCTCCTCTTCGGTGCGCACCGTGCCGAGGTAGGCCACGAAGTCGTCGTAGCTGCCTGGGGTGCGGTCGGTCATGTTTTTCTGCATAAAAGCTCCTTTCATTTGTGTTTGATGCATTGAGCATAACACAAATGAAAGGAGCGGAACAGTACATACTTTTTGGGGATTTTGAGGGGGGGCGAAAGTTCGTGTTTTGCGACAGGGCGTTAATTATCCGGTGATTTGCGAAGAAAACTCATCCAAATCTCCCCCTCCGCACAGAAATGTCTCAGGACAGCTTTTTGACTTCCTCTTCGAACGCGCTCTCCGTCATGTGGGCGCGGCTCGCAGCCTCCCGGATGCTGAGCACTCCGTCTTTTACCAGTCCCACAAGGACTTCTACAGCACCCTTCGTCTTGCTTTCATTCATCATGTCCTCGACTGCTTTGCACATATCGACCACCTCCGCGTCCTCCGGAATATCCAGAGGCGTATTCGTAACAGCCTTGATGACCCTCGCCGCATTTGCCTCGATGAGCATCCGCGGATTTTCTTTCAAAAACTCCGACAGCTTCTTTTTATCTTTGGAATATTTGATATATCCCATGACCTCCCGCAGGCTCGTTGAGAATTTTGTCAGTTCCTCCTCGCTGAGTCTTGCCGGGTCGATGAGATGGACCTGATAGTCCTGCACGAAGCGCAGGAGCTCTCTATTTTTCACATTCATCATCTCGTGGAGCGACAGCGGCCCATTCCATTCGTTCGCGCCAAAGTGGAGTGCCAGTGTGATGACCGGCGTGAGCCTGTCGTCTTTATAGAACCCCGAGAGGTATTCGCCCCGGCTGTGGGCCTTTGAACTCGCATCCTCCCGGCGATGCTTTTTCGCAATATCGGCCACCTGTCTGCCGTATTGGAGCGCGTCGTAGACCGCGTTCCTGACCGGCATCGCATAATGGATGTCCGTCTGGTTTTCGATTCCCAGCAGGATATAAGCGGCCTCGCCGTCTTCTTTGATGACGGCAGATTTCAGCACGTCCCGGTACTTCTGAACTGCATCTTCCTGCGGCTTTCCGTCCTCATCCTGTGCCCCGAACGGCAGTGCGATCTCTGTCGTGTCCAGTTCCTGCAGCTGTGCCGGGTCTACGACAGCCCTGCCCCTGTAGAGCAGATAGTTGAATGCATCTGCAAACACGGTATTTTCTTTCATGTATGCTTTCGTCACAGTATCCGCTGCACCCATCGGCTTCCACCTCCCTGCTGTATTTTTATCTTATCATAAAGTTTTTATAATATCAAGCTCCCTGCAAAAAGCACCGCCGCACGGCCCAAGTCTCCCCGGGCCGCGCAGCGGCTTTCCATTTCTTTCAGTCCTGCGTTTCTTTCCGGATGCCGAACAGCCTCCGGAGCAAGCCTCTCAGGCACTTGGGGCTTTTGAGAACGACCACCTGCATAGAGCCGACCACCTTTCGTCGCTTGATACGCCATTATAGGCGGTCTGCGCCCGGAATGTTCCGGTTCAGCTCAGGATCGGCCCGTCCGGCACCGTCTCCACCACCACCAGCGCGCCCTTTTGGGTGGAGATGGTGATGCAGTCGGAGCCCTCGGCATACTCGTTGCTGACGCCGAGGGGGTAGCCTGCGGTGAGGACGGCGTCGGTCAGCTCGTAGAAGGAGCCCCGCTCCGAGACCCCCTCTGCCCTGCCCTCCATCGGGAAGACCGAGAGGTAGAAATACCCGTCTTTCGGGTAGCGGCGGGTCTCGCCGGGCATCACGAAGGTGATGCGGCTGCGCTCATCCAGAAGCGTGGCGCGGACGCCCCGCTGTTCGAGGCCGAGGCCGGTGCAGAGGTTGGCCAGCGTATGCTCGAGGCGTCTGCCGCCCAGTACACCCAGCAGCAGCGCCTCGTCGAAGCCCTTCTCGGAGGCCAGCTTTGCCGCGTACTCGGTGTCGGTGTCGTCCTTGACGTGGGGCAGGATGATGGTGTCGCCGCCCTCCTGCGCCGGGCAGGGCGCGGTGTCGAAGTCGCCCACGATGATGTCGGGGCGGCAGTGGAGCGGCCCGCAGTTGCGGTAGCCCGCGTCGCAGGCAATGATGGTGTCGCCGGGCCGCAGGGCCGACGCCAGCGAGGCGCTGACCGGGCAGGCGGAAATGATAACACAGCGGGACATTACAACCCCCTCCTCTGCCACTCCTTCACATCCTTGACCTCATCGTACATGGCGCAGTAGCTGTCGTAGCGGGTCTGGGAGAGCTTGCCTTCCGCGAGGGCGGCGCGGACGGCGCAGCCCTTCTCGGAGCGGTGGGAGCAGCCGGTGAACTGGCACGTGCCGAGGTAAGGCCCGAACTCCGGGAAGGCGTGTTCCAGACCCTCTTTCGGGATGAAGCCCGCCCGGCTGGCCTCGAGGCTGGCGAAGCCCGGGGTGTCGGCGATGCGGCCCCCGAAGGCTTCAAAGATGGTCACCTCGCGGGTGGTGTGACGACCTCGGCCCAGCTTCTGGCTGATGGCGGCGGTCTGACGCTCCACGTCGGGCAGGAGCGCGTTCAGCAGGGTGGATTTGCCCACGCCGGAGTTGCCGCAGAAGGCGCAGAGACGGCCATTGATCCAGTGCCTGATGTCGTCCAGACCCTCGCCGGTGGCGTAGTCGATGCGGATGAAGGGCAGGGTCGATTTTTCGTAGGCGCTGCGCAGAAACTCCGCCTCGGCGAGGTCGCTTTTGGTGCAGACGATGACGGGCTGGACGCCCTTGTCCACCGCGATGGCCGAGAGCTTATCCAGCACGAGGGTGCTGGGGGTGGGCTGGGTGGTGCTTGCCACGAGGAACAGCACGTCGAGGTTCGCCATGGGCGGGCGGACGAAGACGTTCCGCCGGGGCGCGATGGCCGCGATGACCGCCCCGCCGTTCTCGGTCTCCAGCGTCACCACGTCGCCCGCCACGGGGGTGATCTTCTGCTTGCGGAAGATGCCCCGGGGCTTGCACTCCACGATGCCTTCCGACGTCTTAACGTAATAAAATCCGCCGATGCCTTTTGTGATATAACCTGTCATACCTTCTCCTTTAGCCCAGCCAGGACGTCCACCAGTCGCTGAGACCGCCGCCGGTGGAAGAGGACGAGCTGGCACCGGTGCTCTCGCTGGAAGAGCTGCTGCCCCCGAAGAGGCCGCCCAACCAGCCGCCGGAGCCGTCGCTGCTGGCGGTGCTCTCGCTGGGTGCTTCGGGTTCCGGTGCAGGCTCGGGGCCTGCGCTGACCACGACGCTGACCCGGGTGTTCAGCTTGGCCGATGCGCCCTCGCCGGGGCTCTGGCTGATGATGCTGCCCACGGGCTGGTCGCTGTACTGCTCCGTCTGGCTGCCCAGACCCAGCTTCCGCTGCACCAGCAGGGTGCGGGCGTCCTCCACGTTCATGCCGATGAGGCTGGGGACTTTGGTGGTGGTGGCCACCTGCGGGCGGCTGACGTAGATCACCACCGTGGTGCCTGCGGCCACCTGACTGCCTGCGGCGGGGTCGGTGCGGATGATGGAGCCTGCGGCCACCGACTCATCCACGGCCTGAGTGACCAGCACCGACACGCCCAGGTCCTTCAGCTGCTGTTCGCCGTCGGCCTGCACGTAGTTGGTCAGGTCGGGGACGGTGACGTAGTGGATGCCGAGGCTGACGGTGAGGGTCACGCTCTGGCCCTCGCGGACGGTGCGGCCCGCCACCGGCGACTGCTTGTAGACATGACCTGCGGCGTAGTCGTTGTTGTACTCCTCTTCCCAGTTGACGACCACCTGACCGGAGGCCACCTGCTCAGAGGCGTTCACCTCGTCCTGGGTCATGCCGCTGAAATCGCCCAGCACGATGTCGGCGCGGTCGGTCATGATGTTGCTGGAATCGTTCAGGATGGTCCAGCACAGGGCCGCACAGGCCAGCGCAAAGGCCGTCGTGATGCCCAGCAGCACCGGCATAAAGGCGCTGCGCTTCTTCTTTTTCGCCTTGGCTTTGGGGCGGGCGGGATTCGCCGCCGGTTTCTCCGGGGGTCTGCGGATGCTGCGTTTCTGCGGCATGGGGTCATTCACCACCTTTTCAGGTTCTTCTTTTACATATTGATACTGGAACGTGACGGAGGGGTCCTGCACGTAGGCGTCCAGCGCTTCCAGCATCTCTGCGGCGCTGGAATACCGGTTGACCGGCAGCTTCGCCATGGCGCGTTCCGTGATCTGGACGAGGCCCGGCGGCACGTCCGGGGCAAGCTCGGCCAGCGGCTTCGGGGTGTCCCGTATCTGCTTGCGGGCCACCTCCACCATGTCGTCGGCGTCGAAGGGCAGCCTGCCCGAGAGCATCTCGTACATCATGACGCCCACGGAGTAGATGTCGCTCTTGGGGTCGGTCTCCTCCCCCTTCGCCTGTTCGGGGCTGATGTAGTGGACGCTGCCCATGGTCTTTTTGCCGTTCTGGATCTGGTTCTCGGCCCGGGAGATGCGGGCGATGCCAAAGTCCATCATCCGCAGCTGGCCGTTGTCCAGCAGCATGATGTTCTGGGGCTTGATGTCCCGGTGGACGACGCCGTTGCGGTGGGCGTGGTCAAGGGCGCGGAGGATCTGGGCGATGAAGTGGACGGTCTCCCGGCTGGTGATCTTGCCGCCCCGCTCGTTGAGGTACTCCCGGAGGGTCATCCCCTCCACGCACTCCATCACGATATACTGTAAGTTTTCGCTGACAGAGACGTCGTAGACCTTGACGATGTTGGGGTGGTTGAGCAGGGAGATAGCCTTGGACTCGTTCTTGAAGCGGCGGACGAGGTCGGCGTCATGCATCAGCTCCTGACGCAGCACCTTGACGGCCACCACCGTGCCTTCCGGCACAGGCCCGCCGGGGGCAGAGACCACGGCCTTGTAGACGTTGGCCATGCCGCCTGCGCCGATGAGCTCCTGAATGGTGTAGAGCCCGTCCAGCGTCTTGCCGATGAGATTATCCATGCTTCACCTCCAGCGGCTCCACGCCCAGCAGCAGCGCGGTGATGTTGTCGGGGCCGCCGCCCGCGTTGGCGGCGTCCACCAGCCGGTCGGGGATGTCGTAGAACCCACCCTTGGTGAAGATCTCTTCGATCTTTTCCTTGGGCAGGACGTTGGTGAGGCCGTCGGTGCAGAGCAGGAGCATATCGCCCTTCTGCACCGGCACGCTGGTGAACTCGGGGTCGAGGCGGTAGTCCACGCCCAGCGCCCGGGTGATGATGTTCTTCTGGGGGTGATGCTCGGCTTCCTCGGCGGTGATGGTGCCGCAGTCCACCAGCTCCTGCACATAGGAGTGGTCGTGGGTGAGCTGGGTGAGCTTACCGTCCCGGACGAGGTAGGCCCGGGAGTCGCCTGCGTGGCAGATAAAGGCGTTGCCGCCCCGCACGAGGGCGCAGACCGCCGTGGTGCCCATGCCCGCCAGCTCCTCCTCCCGGGAGGCTTTCTGGAAGACGAAGCGGTTGGCGTTGATGAGCGCCCGCTTCAAAAACTTTTCCTCGTCGCCGGGCAGGCACTGGGCGTACTGCTCGTGGAAGCTGTGCTCGATGACGTCGCAGGCGCTCACGGAAGCCTCACGGCCTCCCCGCGCACCGCCCATGCCGTCGCACACGAGGCCCCAGGCTGCGTCGCTGTTCAGCTCCCCTGCCCGGTAGTCGTCCTGATTCTCGGGGCGGACGCTGCCGACGTCTGTTTTTCCTGCAAGTTTCATAGGATTCTCCTTCTCAAACTTTGCCGTTCATCTCGTCGCGGCGGAGCTGGCCGCAGGCGGCGCTGATCTCGCTGCCCAGACGGCGGCGGACGGTGGCGTTGACGCCGAGGCTTTCCAGCTTCTGCTGGAAGCGCCGGACGTTGGCGGCGTCGGTGGCCGAATAAGGGCTGCCGTCCACCGGGTTGATGGGGATGAGGTTGACGTGAGCGCCCATCCCCCGGATGAGGTCGGCCAGCTGCCTGGCGCAGGCGTCGGAGTCGTTGACCCCCCGCACCATGGAGTACTCGAAGCTCACTCTCCGGCCCGTCGTCTCCTGATACCGGCGCACGGCCTGCATCAGCACCTCCACGGGGTAGGCGTCGTTCACGGGCATCATGCCGCTGCGGATGTCGTTGTTGGGGGCGTGGAGGGAGACGGAAAGGGTGAGCTGGAGCTTCTTCTCGGCCAGCTGGTCGATCTTCGGCACGAGGCCGCAGGTGGAGAGGCTGATGTTCCGCATCCCGATGTTCACCCCCTCGGGGGACGAGATGTTCTCGAGAAAGCGCATGACTTCGTCGAAATTATCCAGCGGCTCCCCAATGCCCATCAGCACGATGTGGGAGATGCGCTCCCCGATGTCCTTCTGGGCGGTGTAAATTTCGGAGCATATCTCCCCCGCCTCGAGGTTGCGCACCCGGCCCGCCTGGGTCGAGGCGCAGAAGCGGCAGCCCATCCGGCAGCCCACCTGGGTGGACACGCAGACCGTGTTGCCGTAGTGGTAGCGCATGACGACGGTCTCGATGCAGTTGCCGTCGGCCATCCGCAGCAGGTACTTCACGGTGCCGTCCTTGGCCTCCTGCCGCCGCTCGATGATGGGCGCGGCGATGTAAAATGCCTCCTCGAGCTTTGCCAGCAGGGCTTTGGGCTGGTCGGTCATGGCCGAAAAGTCGGTCACGAGCTTCTGGTGGACCCAGTGGAAAATCTGCTTGGCCCGGAAGCCGGGCTGGCCCATCGCTTTCAGCTCCGCTGTCAGCTGTTCCAGCGTCAGGGAGGATATACAGCGTTTCATCTCCATGAAAATCTCCTTTTGTCAGGAATCACGTTTCTGCATCGCGCAGAGGAAAAAGCCGTCCATGCCGGTGCGGGTGGGGACGGAAAGCGCCCCCCAGTCCCCCACCGTCATCCCGGCCGGGAAGCGGACGTCCGGCGTCACCACCCGGAACTCCGGGTGTCGGCCCACGAAGGCCCGCACCTGCTCTTCGTTCTCGGCAGGGTCGATGGTGCAGGTGGAGTAGACCAGACGCCCGCCCTCTTTCAGGTGGGCGGCGGCTGTATCCAGAATGGCCGACTGGGTGGCCAATAATTCATCGTGACGCGCTTTTTCGAGGGTCTTGTAGCGGATGTCCGGCTTCTTGGCGAGGATGCCGAGGCCGCTGCAGGGGGCGTCCACCAAAATAGCGTCCGCCATGGGCAGGTGGTTATCTGCCTTTGTGCCGTCGGAGACCCGGGGTTCCACGTTCCGGAATCCCATCCGCTCCACGGCCTTGCGGATCAGCTGGACGCGGTTCTCGCTGACGTCGCAGCTCACCAGCCGCCCTTCGTCCCCCATCTCCTCGATGAGGAGCAGGCTCTTGCCGCCGGGGGCGGCGCAGAGGTCGAGGACGGTATCGCCGGGCTTTGCCTCCACGCAGAGGGCGGCAAGCTGGCTGGCCTGCCCCTCCACGTGGAAATATCCGTCCCGGAAAAGCCCGCTCTCCGCCGGACTCCCCTCAAAGCGGGCTAAGACGCTGCCCGGCACAAGGCCCGGGGCGGCGGTCTTCGCGCCCGAGGCCAGCAGCTTTTCGCAGAGGGCTTCCGGCGTCCCTTTCAGGGGGTTGGCCCGGAGGCTGGTCAGGCCGCTGTCGGCGGTGTGGGTCAGGATGTCCAGCGCCTCGTCGGGGTAGTGTTGGTGGAGGAACGCTGCCACGTCCCGGCCCGCCGAGCCCAGCACCATCAGCCGCTCCACCTCGTCGGCGAAGACGGCAGAGCCGAGGTCATAGCCGATGGCCCGGCGCAGCACGGCGTTCACAAGGCCGGAGGCGCTGGCTTTTCGGAAGGTGCGGGTCAGCTTGACGGCCTCATTGACCGCCGCCGAAGCAGGCACCTGCATATAGCGGGCCTGCGCCAGCGCGGCGCGGAGAATTTCCCGCACCTGCGGGTCGAGCTTTGCAAGCCCTTTGGGCAAAAACTGGCTCAGGATATAGTCCAGCGTCCCCTGATGTTCCAGCACGGTGTAAAATATCGCGCTGGCAAATGCTTTCTCGCGGCCTTCCAGCTTCTGGCGGCGCAGCTCTGCGTCGAGGATGAGGTTCGAAAAACCGTCCTGCTCCTGCCGCACCAGCGCCGCCACCGCCGCCGCGCGGGGGTTCGGGCCGCTCACAGGCTGTCCCCCGCCTTGAGGCGGAGACCGGCGGCGAAGGAGGTACCATCCATGGGCTTCTTGCCCTCCGGCACGACGTGCAAAAGCTGAACAGCGCCCTCACCGCAGGCCACAGTCAGGGGCTTGGTGGCCAGGACAGTGCCAGCGGCTTCGCCGTGGCTTTCCGCGACGCGGCACTCCATGACTTTGACCTTCTTGCCGCCCGCCGTCACGAACCATGCCCCGGGCCACGGGTTCATGCCCCGCACCCAGTTGTGGATGTGGTCGGCGCTGTCGGTCAGATGGAACTCCGCCATCTCCTTGCTCAGCATGGGGGCGGTGGAAGCGTTCTCGTGGGCCTGAGGCTCTGCCTTGAGCGTACCGGCTTCAATCGCAGGCAGGGTCTCGCAGAGCACCCGTGCACCCACGGCAGTGACCCGGTCGAACAGTTGGCCGCTGGTCTCCTCGGGGTCGATGGCGATCTTCTCGCAGGCCAGCACGTCGCCGGTGTCCAGCCCCTCGTCCATCTGCATGATGGAGACGCCCGTCTCGGCGTCGCCGTTCAGCACCGCCCACTGCACGGGGGCGCTGCCCCGGTATTTCGGCAGCAGGGAGACGTGGAGGTTGATGCAGCCGTATTTCGGCGCTTCCAGCACCGACTTGGGCAGGATGCAGCCGTAGGCCACCACGACGATGAGCTCAGGAGCCAGCGCGCGGATGTTCTCGTCCTCGCCGCCGTCCCGCAGGGTGCGGGGCTGAAAGACGGGGGTGCCGTGGGCCAGCGCCACTTCCTTCACCGGGGGTGCGGTGAGCACCTGCTTGCGGCCCACGGGCTTATCGCGCCGGGTGTAGACCGCGCAGATGTCGTGGCCCGCCTCATACAGGGCTTTCAGGCAGTCCGCCGCAATATCCGGCGTCCCCATGAACAGAATGCGCATCAGTCGTTCTCCTTCTTCTTGGCGGCAGCGGCGCGGCCTTCCTCGGTGTCCTCATAGAAGAACTCGCTGGACTCCATGATGGTGATGCCGTCCAGATGGTCGTTCTCGTGCTGGATGCAGCGGGCCAGCAGGCCCTCGGCTTCCAGCTCGAACCACTCGCCGTGGCGGTCCTGTGCGCGGACCTTGACGGCTGCGGGGCGGGTCACGGCGCCGTTGTGGCCCGGGAAGGACAGGCAGCCCTCGTAGGCGGTCTCCTCGTCCTCCGACACGGCGAGAATTTCCGGGTTGACGAAGTCGATGAACTTGTACTCGTAGTTTTCGGGAATTTCTTCCGGGGCGTCGGTGGTGTCCCACACCACGAAGACGCGGCGCAGCATCCCCACCTGCGGGCCTGCGAGGCCCACGCCGTCGGCGGCGATCATCGTCTCGCGCATATCGTCCAGCAG
>OMGY01003503.1_pt1 | contig 10530 bp, 11 predicted proteins | sample 1674461 | NCBI WGS metagenome assembly OMGY01 (sample SAMN05578579, study PRJEB25193) | human gut metagenome | biome: Human Microbiome; feature: human-associated habitat; material: feces | host: Homo sapiens | place: USA:Birmingham
ATGAAGGAAATCTTTCTTGGGAAGATATGGATGATTCTAAAAATACCAGCTGGCATATTTCTTTACGGTCTCGAGACAAACTGACTATAATATATAGAGAAAAATTTAATGAGATATACAGTTCTGAGGGTCAATATTATTTTGAGCGGGAATCGAAATGATGATATGTGTACAAACTCCTTATATCGGAAAAATTATTTTTCGACGTATGAAGAAAAGTCCGATTATAAAATGATGCAAGAAAAAAGCCTCCGAAAAATCGGAGGCTTTTTTCTTGGAACAAATAGGAACTACAATAAATTGCTGGCTAATTCGGAGAGTTTGCTTCGCTCACCTTTTACCAGATTGACATGCCCGAAAATTTCTTGCCCCTGCATACGGTCTATCATGTAGGCCAACCCATTGGACTGGGTATCGAGGTAGGGGGAGTCGATTTGATAAACGTCGCCGGTAAATACCATTTTTGTACCTTCGGCTGCACGGGTAATAATGGTCTTTATCTCATGCGGGGTAAGGTTTTGCGCTTCATCGATGATGCAGAAGGTATCGGAAAGACTCCGACCGCGAATATAAGCCAATGCTTCTATTACCAAACTTCCTCCGGCCTGCATCTCCTGCAAAGTACGATAGTCGTTGCTGTCGAGCGAAAATTGACGTTTGATGACATTGAGATTATCGAAAAGCGGTTGCATGTAGGGCGCAATCTTTTGTTTTTCGTCTCCGGGAAGGAATCCCAAGTCTTTATTCGACAGTGAGACGATGGGGCGGGCAAGGAGTATCTGTTTGTACAGACTGTGTTGTTTCAGTGCTCCGGCGAGAGCCAACAGTGTTTTTCCTGTTCCGGCCTTACCGGTAATGGCCAATAACTTGACTCGATCGTCATTCAGCAAATCGAATGCAAATGCCTGCTCGGCATTACGAGGTTCGATACCGAAATTTTTTTCTTTGGTTACTTTTCTTACCATACCGTCTGCCGTAACATACCTGGCCAACACCGAAGAGGTACCGCTATCGAGGACAAAACACTCGTTTGTACGTAATTTCACTCCGATCTGCTCTGCCGGTATGCCGTTTTTAGAGCTGTATATGGCATCGATTACGTCGGGGGCAACTCCGGTAATGGTACGGTGTTCATTTTCGAAGAGGTCATCGCTTTTGACTTTATCGTTGGTGTAATCTTCGGTTTCGATACCCAGTGCCCGAGCCTTCATACGCAAGTTTATATCCTTGGTAACAAGGATTGTATGCATACCTTTATGCTGCTCGGCAACTTCGATGGCAGCCGAGAGAATACGATGATCGGGCTTATCTTCGTGGAAAGCCTCCTTTACACGTTTGTTCAACGAACTATTAACGATGATGGACAATCGCCCCAAGTCTGGTCCCAATTTGGCTCCGTTCTCAAAAAAATCTTTATCGGTGTATTTGTCGAGTTGGCGGGCAAATTCCCGGGCATTGTAATTGATTTCTTCATTCCCTTTTTTGAATTTATCCAATTCTTCCAATACGACTATCGGGATAAAAATATCATTCTCCTCAAAGTTGAAAATACATTTGTGATCATGAAGGAGAACATTTGTGTCTAAGACAAAATTCTTTTTTCCCATGGCTTTAAAAGTTTTAAGGTTAGTTTCGTATTACACGAATTATTCAAATATAGGAATATTTTGTGAGAAATAAAAGGAGAGAAGCAGATAAAATTGTTTTATGTGCCTTATTCTTTCTGTCGTTTGTCCGGATATAGCCTTTCCCATAAAGTTAACAGCCCGAATACCGGCCTTTTTCGACACGGATTCGGACTGTTGGATAATTGGCCGGGAATGGTTTATTCAAGAATAATATCGAACGGCATTCGAGCCTGCAAACGATCTATTTTATCGATGTTTTTCAGGAACAGCAAACTTTCACCGAAGTCTCCGAACATATTCTCTACCTTATTATGAATATAGCGATCGGGACTTACATTGGAAAGAATGTTTGTAAGGAAGTCGGTCTGGCTGGGGTATTTCACGATGCGATAATCTTCCAGTTTGGCTCGGTCGGCCGCTGCCTCTATTGCATCGTCGATTCCGCCTAACTGATCGACCAGTTTCAATTCTTTGGCCATCTCTCCGGTCCATACACGCCCCTCGGCAATTTTTTTTATTTCATCGATGGGCATTTTTCGGCCGTCGGCACAGCGGCGGGTAAAGAGTTCATACCCGTCGTTGACCATATTTTGAAACAGTGCTCGTTCCTCGCCATTCAAAGGTCTACCCATCGCTCCCATGTCGGCAAGACGGTTTGTTTTCACTCCGTCGAAGTGAAGATCGAGAGTCTCAGTCAGTAATTTCGATGGGTCGGGTATCATTCCGAAAATACCGATAGAGCCGGTGAGTGTAGTCGGTTCGGCAACAATCCAGTCGGCAGCACAAGAGATATAATAGCCGCCCGAAGCCGCATAATCGCCCATCGATACGATAACGGGTTTCTTTTCCTTCAAAAGAGAAACCTCGCGCCAGATTTGTTCGCTTCCGTAGGCGCTCCCACCCGGAGAATTTACACGGAGTACGACGGCCTTTATATCCTTATCTTCCCGAAGTTTTCGGAGATCGAGCATGACTTTTTCCGAATTTATACCCTCAGTACCGAATGTACTCATGGAATTGTCTATCGAACCATAAGCGTAATAAACGGCTATTTTATTTTTGCTTTTGTTTTTTTGCTCCTTGTCTTTGACATTGATCATTTCTGCCAAAGTTATGGTACGAAGACTCTCTTTTTCATCTTTTATACCCGACATTGTTTTCAGATAATCGAGGACCTGATCTTTATACATCAATGTATCGGCCAGTCCGCAACGGATATACTCCGGAGCAGGAGAGTAGTCCATATTCTTATCGGCCATTGCATTCAAAGAATCGGCCGGAATATGTCGGGACACAGATATATCGCTTACCAGTTGATTCCAAATCGATTGTATATAAGCCAACGTTTGCTCTTTGTTTGCCTTGCTCATTTCATTGGCGATATAAGGCTCTACGGCCGATTTATAGGTTCCTACACGAAAAACCTGCATTTCGACACCCACCTTTTTCATCAGATCTTTGTAAAACATAAGCCGGCTCGCCATTCCGTGCCAAGAGATATTTCCCGACGGATTGAGTATCAGTTTGTCGGCGACACTGGCCAGATAATAGGTACTCTGCGTATAGCTATCGCCGTATGCAATGATGAATTTACCGCTTTCCTTGAAATCGGAGAGCGCACGACGTATCTCTTGCAAAGAGGCTGTCGAACAAGCGAAGCCCCCGGCATTGAGATAGATGCCTTTGATATTTTCGTTTTCTTTTGCTTTTTTAATAGATTCGATAATATCGTCCAGCCCGTTGACAGTTGTATTGTCTCCGAATAATTGACCAAACGGATTTTCCTGACTCCGTTCCGATACAAGCCCTTTGAGTTCCAAAACATAAATGGAATTATTTTTAACAACAGTCTCGGTCTCGGACGTTGCCCATATCCCGATTAAAGAAATGATTCCGAACCCGACGATAACGGCTCCGGTAACGAGTATGCCGACAATTGTGGCCAGCGTAAATTTAAAAAAATCTTTCATACGTATATACTTTTATGTTTTTGATATTTTCCAAGCCTTCTACCGCTATTCATCGGCCAACTCTATCACTTCGAGATCTTTGAATTGCCCTTCTTCGATAGAAAAACGCACCAATGTTCGCTGTTTATGGAATCCATACTTACCAGCGGCTCCGGGGTTGATATGTAATAGTTGTAATTTCTTATCATACATGACTTTGAGAATATGGGAATGTCCGGAGATAAAAAGACTTGGCGGATTCCTGAATATCTCCGGTACGACAGCTGTGTCGTACTTGCCGGGATAACCGCCGATATGTGTAATCCATACATCGGCCCCTTCTATTGTAAAACGCTGGTTCTTCGGATATATGGCACGCAGTTCTTGCCCGTCGATATTTCCGTAAACAGCCCTTAGCGGTTTAATGGCTTCAAGCCGTCGGGCCATTTCGAGAGAACCGATATCTCCGGCATGCCATATTTCGTCGCAAGACTCGAAGTAGCGAATATACCGGTCATCCCACCATGCGTGTGTATCCGACAATAATCCAATGCGTTTCATCTGTACGAATTTAAGTTCTACAAATGTACATTTTTTTTCAGAATAAGAACCTTGTCTTCAAATAAAACCCACCTTTCCGATAATAGGAAGATAGGTTTAAAAATACCGAGTCCGGTAAAATAGCTATTCGGCATTATCTTTTAATTGCCTCCATCCCGAAATTAAAACAGAGAGATAAGTATCATACAGCAGGAACGAGCATATAGTACCATGAAAATACGAGAAAATATAATTCCCATGAAAAAAACGGCTTTCTATTCGAATTTAACGGTCCTTGCCGGACGAATACGCGAAATGATATAAGAGGGGCCAATGAGCATAAATATCGAAACAAGAAATGCTGCGATATTCAAAAGTATGAGATAACCGATATGGAAAGTTATAGGTACAGCCGGAATATAATAAACCTCGGGATCGAGTTTGATAATCTGGAAATAATATTGGACTAAACATAGCGATATGCCGCACAGGTTTCCCCATAACATGCCCCGTCCTACGAGAAATGCAGCAACATACAAAAATATTTTACGTACCGATATATTACCGGCTCCAAGAGTTTTCAAAACGCCTATCATGCGAGTATGTTCGAGAATGATGACAAGAAGACCCGAAATCATGGTAAACCCTGAGACAAGCGACAAAAGTATGAGAATGACCCATACATTCATATCGAGAAGGTCGAGCCAGTTGAAAAGCTGTGGATTCAAATCTCTTATCGTATGGGCAAAATAGGGATTGTTGTAACGGTCTTTCATCAGCAACAATGCCATATATAATTGGTCGTTGACATTTTGGATAGCATCGATGTCATTCAATCGAATTTCTACTCCGCTATATTGGTCGGCAGACCATCGGTTGAGTCTCTGTATATGGCGGACATCACCAAAGATGAATAACCGGTCGTATTCCGTCAAATTGGTCTGATAAATCCCCGAAACGGTAAATTTACGGGCACGTATGTTTTCCTCCACAAAATAGCAGTAAATGGCATCACCTACGTTCAGACGCAGTTTATCTGCGATATAACGGGATATAAGTATTTCATTTCCAGCCGATTCTTCGACAAGCTGCGGCATACGGCCGTTTATCAGGTACTCTTCAAGGAACTGGGTCGGATACTCGGCAGTAATTCCCTTCAAGGTAATACCGAGGAAATCGGTATCGGTTTTCAAAATCCCCGGTTTTGTGGCAAACAAGGCGTAATTGTCGATTTGCGGGAATTGTGCCAATAATGTATCGAGAGCAGGAGAGAGGGCGATGGGAGAGGTTTCATAAGAGTTCTGATAGGGAGATCCCGTGATCTGTATATGAGAACCGAAACCTATGACTTTACTGCTGATTTCTTTTTTGAACCCGATAACAATCGATACGGACAGAATCATAATGGCCATACCCAAAGCGACACCCCATGTCGCAATGCGTATGGCCGGAGGTATTTGTCCCGAGCCTTTCTTTTTCCCGGTTCGGGAATATATACGTCTGGCAATAAACAGCTCTACACTCATAAGATGCGCCCGGGGTAGGCTTCGAGTGCCTTTTGCAAGACAACCAAAGCCTTAGCCAAATCGTCTTTTTTCAAGACATAAGCCATCCGCACCTCATTCTGTCCCAATCCCGGGGTCGTATAGAACCCCGATCCGGGAGCCATAAATACGGTTTGCCCTTCGTACTCGAAATGTTCAAGACACCAGGCACAAAAATCATCGGCGTTATCGACCGGCAACTTGGCCATTGTATAAAATGCGCCCATAGGAATGGGAGAATAACAGCCCGGTATACGGTTTATCCCATCAATCAGGAACTTTCTCCGTTCGACGTATTCATTGTAAATTTCCGACATGTATTCGGAAGATGCATCAAGAGATGCTTCGGCTATAATCTGCCCGATCAAAGGTGGACTGAGACGGGCCTGACAGAATTTCATGACATTTTTTTTGAGATCTTCATTCTTGGTAATCAGCGCTCCTATACGTATTCCGCATTCGCTGTATCGTTTCGATACCGAATCGATAAGTACGACATTATTCTCAATCCCTTTCAGATGGAATGCCGAAATATAGGCTGCACCCGTATAACAGAACTCACGATATACTTCATCGGAAAAAAGAAACAAATCGTGCTTTTTTACGATATCGCGTATCTGGTTCATCTCTTTCTGCGTATAGAGATAGCCTGTCGGATTATTGGGATTACATATTAAAATACCTTTGGTGCGAGGAGTAATCAACTCTTCGAACTTCTCGATGGGAGGAAGTGCAAATCCCTCGTCAATCGAAGATGGCAACGTTTTGATGACAGCTCCGGCCGAGATAGCGAATGCCATATAGTTGGCATACGCCGGCTCGGGAACGATAATTTCATCACCCGGATCGAGGCATGCCATAAAAGCAAAGAGTACAGCTTCCGATCCTCCGGTCGTAACGATAATATCATCGACTGCGACATTGATATTGAATTTGGCATAATAACCGACCAACTTTTCTCGGAAACTGTAAATACCCTCACTCGGACTATATTCCAAAATTTTACGATCCAAATGACGTGCTGCATCAAGCCCGACTTCGGGTGTTGGCAGATCGGGCTGGCCGATATTCAAATGATAAACTTTTATTCCGCGTTTTTTGGCTTGATTGGCTAATGGAACAAGTTTGCGAATAGGAGAGGCGGGCATGATTTTCCCCCGCTCGGATATTTTTGGCATAATAAATTTGTCGCTATAATTTTTAATGTGGCAAAGTTATAAGATTTGCTGCACAAAAATAAGAAAAAAGAGAATTAAAAAACGAAAAAATCGAAAAGGCTATCATCTGATAGCCTTTTCGATTTTAGGTACTCAAACCTGTCAATCTGAGATATTATGCTAAGAAACACCTTATTCAGAAATTTGTCTCTTCAATGTATTTTCATATGCCGAAATAATTTGTTGCATACCTTCGGTCGGTTCCTGCGGAGAGATAACGACTTCCAACTTACCGACAGTCGAGTTTTCACTCCGTCTCCTTTTAGCGTTCGGAAAGTCGATAAGCAACTCATCGTTTTCAACAGAAAGTTGAAATTCTGCAGTAAATGTTGCTTTTTCTATTTGGGTGGCAGTAATAGGTACAAGAGAAATAAGAGGAACTTGTATATTGCATTTTACAACTGCACCTTCATCGTTCAAAATCGGATAATCAAGATTTATTGTTTTCGGATGTAGCGTTTTTTCTTCGCTTATGCCATTATCATCATTAGGGTATTCATAGAAATACTTGTCAAGTATCTGTCTGTTTTTTTCGCATAAGACGTCGGTCGCCTCCGAAATAGCTTGATAAATAGCTTCGACAAACGATTTAAACAAAATCATAAAACGTTATTTTTTCAGTTGTTCCAATTTGTTCATAGCTTCAGACACTTGTGATCGACTGTTGTCACCCAATCCAATAGCAGCATGACAGTTCGGACAAATAAATTTCATTCCGTTCAAAAGTTTCTCTATCTCAAATGGAATCGGTGTCTTACACACCGGACAAGGTATACTTTGCATTTTATATCTCTTTTTACTGTAATTATTTATTCGCAGGACGAGGTTGGATCGCATTCGTGTAAAGATCGATTATCGATAATACGCCTTTGGGTAATGGTAGGGGTCCAGCAGTGATTTCAACATTAAAATTGGTCGATTCTTTTTTATTTTCCTTACCTTTTTTACACATGTTACCTCCGGGAGAAATTCGTCCTTTTAGAACGGCTTTTCGTTCTATTAAATTTGTTTTTAATTTGGCGGCATAGGAACTGATGGAGGTTATTTCCATTCCGAAATTCAATTTTACCTCGTTGACAGCGAGAGAGTTCATGGGTAATAAACAAAGTAACGGTACTTGAAATACCAATTCAGTCTGCCGAAAATTCTCATCATCATTTTCATCTATCACACTTTTCGTTATCGTCATCGGAATCATAACTGGTTTATATATCCCGTTTTCGAGAGAAAAACAATAATCAAGCAAGAATCGGGCTTGCCCGCTCAACATCATGACGTTGGCTTTAGAAGCTGCGACAAGAGGAGCTATGAGAACTGATTCTATATTCAACTCCGCATGAAACTTCGGTACGTACCTTTCCGAGTCTTTTACCATCTATATATATGATAAATAACTTATTGTGTAGATTACTGGGTGGCAGGCATTTCAATAGGCTGTATCGCTTGTGTAAACGCTTCTATAATGGTATTTACACCTTTTGGAACAGGCAATTGTCCGGCATGTACATTCACAGTATATTTGGCTGAATTACTCTTTTCATAATGAGTATCGTGTGTAGCCGAGTCCTTAGAAGAATAACTGGCGGATCCTTTGATAGAAACAGAGAGTGGACCCCAACCCAATTTCGTATCAATCGATGCTTCCCCCTTCTTTTCTGTCTCTGTCGAAGTTTTCTCTGATTCAGAGAAACTCGATTTTACTTCCATTTCAAATCCGATATCGACAGTATCTACGGCCAAAGAATTGATAGGAATAATCGTCAACATCGGTAAATTGAATTTTGTCGTAACCGTCTGAATAACTGGTGCCATTATTTCTATTTCTTTGCCCTGATCGTCCTTATCCTTCTTTTTCTCATAACCTAATACACCTCTTTCCAGACTCATTTCTATCATGACGGGTTTATAATTGACCTGTTTGGGTGTTGTGTTTGTTGCGGGAATTTCAATTCGTTCAAAACACGTTTCAAGTAAAAATTTTGTCTGAGTAAGAGCCATTGCTGCATTAGCCTTTGCCGCTGCATTTAAAGGACCTCCGATCAAATCTTCCATGGGAAGCCCAGAAAATTGTTGGCTCATCGAGAGAAGAGCATTTTCCATAATTCGATATGATTTAGTTTATAAATAATTCTCCATGTCTTCCCCGTCCACCAATCCTTTTTTGATGTACTTTCACGTGGATAAAAACGAACAATAATAGGCTCTGACATGCAAGATAAATCTGTGATGATTTACAAATATAAATATTCAAAGGAAAAAATCAAAATTTATTTTAGATTTTTGCGGTTAAAATAAAAAATTAATTCAGTCTGTAATTTATACAAATTAAATAAGAAGGGGGTGCACCGGGAACATTTGTTCCGTCATACAAGAACTGGTTCAAATTATTTACGAAACTGAAATCTTGATTTGTACAATATGGGAAATAATAGTTTCTTTGACGATTAAGAAAAATACCTCCATGATTGGCACCGACAACCCAATTTTGTTTTAATTTCACAACAAAATGGCGCATTTGTATATTTCCCCCGGCTGGATTGTAAACTCCTAATAAACAGCCGGGAGGAAGGGCTAAAAAACTAAGATAGTTCAAATAATCTACAGCTGTATAAATAAGTCCATTTTGCTGGAATATGGTATTTATTTGATTAATTCTTTTACCAGTCGCTATCTCTATTAGCCTGGCGGCAAAAGCTGCGCAGGGTGATAAATCATTATAGACCGGATTTGACATCAATTATTGTAATTCAGACCTTTTTCTAATAACAAATTCTGATATTTTACGAGAATCTTCTGGCTCAATCATAACAAACAGCATTTTATCTACCGTATTTTTCTCTCAATAAATATCTGAAAAACAACATATTTCCAAGCAAATAACGTCTCCACATGCGACGGGGTTCTTTCAATAGGCGGTAGGCCCATTCCATACCATGTCTCTGCCAGACTTCGGGAGCCCTCTCTACCGTTCCTGCGAAAAAATCGAAGACGGCACCAATTGTTCCGATATGACCTTTCACGTCGAGTTCGTCGTAGTGTGTATAGGTCCATTTTTCCTGTTTGGGAGCAGTCATACCCACCCATAATAAATCGGGACTGACCCGATTTACGGCATCGATCATTTCTCGGCTTTCTTCATCAGAAAACTCCGGCTTATAAGGTGGGGAATAGGTTTCTACCCGAATGTTGGGATATACTTCACGGGCTTTTTCTTTAATAAGACCGAGTGTCTTTTCACTGGCTCCGAGAAAAAAGCATGTACCGCCTTTACGATTGAGGCGCTCCATTTCAAACTCGAAAAGATCCCAACCCGGAATGCGTTCGATTGCTTCTTTACGCAACCACCTAAAAGCCAATACGATACTCTCTCCGTCGGGAATAAGGGCCCCGCCATTTGATAAAGCCTCAGCAAAAAGCGAATCTTTCTGCGCATTGTTGTAAGAGTGGGCATTTATGGTATTGATCAGCAATTTACCTTCGGGTAAAGATGCCAATTCATTTCTATATCTTAACAGAGAAATTGTTTTAAGTTTTATCATGTAAATCCAATATTAGAGCTTTTATCGAGGGACCTTTATCACGATTGAATGGCATATCGATTGAGAATATCTGTCATTTTACGTTCAAAAATCGATAATGTAAAATACTTTTT
>OMGY01003504.1_pt1 | contig 10529 bp, 8 predicted proteins | sample 1674461 | NCBI WGS metagenome assembly OMGY01 (sample SAMN05578579, study PRJEB25193) | human gut metagenome | biome: Human Microbiome; feature: human-associated habitat; material: feces | host: Homo sapiens | place: USA:Birmingham
CTACCGTCCTCGCTGGTGCAGTAAAGGTAGTACCGCCCATCGACAGCACGCAGGATAAATGGATCCGCCGCCGGGAAAGACAGCTGCGTTGTTTTTGACATAGCGTTCTCCTTGTTACCAATTCACCTGCCAACGGCGGCTGTATCGGCCGTCGGGGTGCTCTGTATCGGTCTTGGGCTTATAGGCGGAGGTCTTGACCCGCTCGGCCAGCAGCTTATCAAACAGCACGGTATCCGGCGGCAGCGGCATGGCGGCGTTGCCGGTCCACTGGGAGAGATAGGCCGCGTTGGAGATGGCCAGTTCTTTTAGGCCGTCCTCGCCGGGGCTGAGCAGCGGTGCGCCGTGCAAAATCGCATCCGCGAAGTTCCGCAAAATGCCGATGTGCGCGGATTCGGGCGCGTCGGGGGTGAGCTCCTGATAGTCGCAGTCCGGCGTCACAAAGTTGTCGGAGCTGGCAAAGCGGATGGCATCCTCGGGCGTTTTCAACCGCCACCATTTCAGCACACCGTTCTCCAGGACAAGCTTACCCTTTGTGCCGGCAATTTCCAGCCGGTTCGTGCCGGGCATCTCGCCGGTGGAGGTAATGAACACACCAGTCGCACCGTTCGGGTACTTGGCAAAAATCGTCGCGTCGTCCTCGACCTCTATGTGGTGGTAGCGAGCCACGTCGCAGTAGCCGGTCACGCTCTCAGGCATACCACAGATCCATTGCCACAGGTCAAGATTGTGGGGTGCCTGGTTCAGCAGCACGCCGCCGCCCTCGCCCGCCCAGGTGGCACGCCACGCACCGGAATCATAGTAATGCTGGGTGCGATACCAGTTTGTAATGATCCACACCGACCGCTTGAGCTGCCCGAGTTGCCCACCCTGCACGATGGCCCGCGCCTTGGCGAACAGCGGATTTGTGCGCTGATTCAGCATCAGGGCAAACACTTTGCCGCTGGCTTTGGCCTGTGCACACAATGCCTGTGCGACCGAAAGGCGGACGTCCAACGGTTTTTCCACCAGCACGTGCAGCCCAGCCGCTAACGCCAGCGAGGCAATTTTGCTGTGCAGCGGATGGGGTACAGCAACGATGGCCGCCTGCACACCGCCTGCGGCCAACAGTGCGTCCTCGCTGGCATAGCAGGCCACACCGGGCCAGGCTTTGGCGGCATAGGCCAGCCGGGCAGGGTCGGTGTCGCAAACTGCGGCCAGCGCCAGGCCGGGCACACGGTCATCCCACAGGCTTTGGGCGTGTGCCGTGCCCATGTTGCCAATGCCGATGACCGCCGTTTTTACCTTTTCCATTTTATTTTGCCCCGCCACCGTAGCTGGACGCAGTGTCCATGACCACGTCAGTGTCCTCTTTCAGGCGGGAGTGAGCGCGGCGCTCGTTGAGCAGGTTCAGGAACTTTTTCTCATCGATGGGCAGCGTGACCGTCTCGCCCAGCCAGGACGACAGGTGGATGGCGTTGGAGAGCATCAGACCGTTGATGCCCTCGCGGCCGTCTGCCACCAGCGGTGTGCCGGTCTGGATGTGGGCGGCAAAGGCATTCAGCACGCCTGCGTGCTGCGGGTTTTCGCCGTCGGTCTCGACCTCGACACGCTCACAGCCGGGCTTTTCAAAGCCCTCCTTGCAGGTGGCGCACCAGATGCGCTCGTCCTCTTTCAGGCGGTCGTAGGTCAGGCCGTTTTCGTCGCAAATCAGGCGGCCTTTCGTGCCGGTGATTTCCAAGCGATTCGTGCCGGGGGCGTCGGCGGTGGTGGTGATGAACACACCGGTCGCACCGTTGGCAAACTCCATGTAGGCGGTCACGTCGTCCTCGACCTCAATGTCGTGCCACTTGCCCTCATGGCAGAAAGAATGCACGCGCACCGGCAGGCCGCACAGCCATTGCAGTAGATCCAGCTGGTGGGGGCACTGGTTCAGCAGCACACCGCCGCCCTCACCGGCCCAGGTCGCACGCCATGCACCGGAGTCATAATAAAACTGGGTGCGATACCAGTCGGTGACGATCCAGTTCACGCGCTTGAGCTCACCCAGTTCGCCCGCGTCCAGCATCTCCTTCATCTTGCGGTAGACGCAGTTGGTGCGCTGGTTGAACATCATGCCGAAGGTCAATTCAGGGTGCTTGTCGGCCTCGGCGATCATCTCCCGCACCTGTAAGGTGTAGACGCCCGCGGGCTTCTCGCACATGACGTGCTGCCCGGCGCGGAATGCCTCGATGGCCAGCGTGGGATGCTGGTAGTGCGGCACGGCGATGAGAACCGCGTCGCAGCATTTGGCGGCGATAAGGTCGCTGCCCTCGGTGAAAATGCGGGCATCGGGCAGTTTTTCGGCAGCCCACTGGCGGCGGCTCTCCTTGCGGTCGGCCACGGCCACAATCTCGATATTCGGGCATTTTCCGTCCAGGACATTTTGGATGTGGGCGGAGGCAATGTTGCCCGCGCCGATGATGCCAAGTCGAAGTTTCATTGACAGTTCCTCCTACAATCTTGCCCGGAAAAGGGCACAGCTTTCTAGCTTTGATTGTAGCACGCGCCCCATCCCCAACGCAATGCAAAAAACCTATGTCTGAAATTTGGACTTTTTCGACAGACGTGAATCCGCAGTGATTCACGCCCGAGGAATGTATGAATTTGTATGCGCGCCATGATAGCCACTGTTTTGGGTAGACGTGTTTTGCTAGCATAGCATGTGGTCATCCACATGCACATTTCTGGGGTGTACCCCAGACCCCCTCGCTGCTCTTGTGTGGCAATGCTTTTTGTCGCAAATGTGCTGGTCCTGCGCTACACCCTTGACAATCAGGAGCTTCCCAACCTCTCGCTCTCCCGCACCAGCCAGGCGCTGGGCAGCAAGCTGCTTTGACGGATTTCTTTCCTCCCAAAAATCACATTTCTGGCCTGTTGAATGTGTAAGGGCGGCCATTGGCCGCCCGCCGGCTTGGCGCAGCAGCGCGTTTTCCGGGAAGGTTTTTCACAGACAAACGGGCACGGACGAGCAATGCTCGCCCCTACAAGAGTTTTTTTGCAGCCTGAAAAAAAATTGCAAGCCGGCGATCTGCTGGCTTGCAATTTTTTTATCCCCCGCAGAGGGTCTTTTTCGCCGTTCCCTGCCTTTTACTGCCCGGCCAGCGCGATCTGCTCGCGGGTGATGGGCAGCTCATAGAACCGCTTGTGGGTGGCGTGGTAGATCGCATCGGCCACGGCGGGCAGCGGGGTGTTGATGACCACCTCGCCGATGCTCTTGGCACCGAAGGGGCCGGTGCCCTCGTAGCTGCTCTCAAATACGACATGGATATGCCCGATGTCGTTGCGCGCCGGGATCTTGTACTGCATCAGCGAGTTTTCCTGCGGCATGCCGCGGTCATCGTAGGTGACATTCTCGGTCAGCGCCATACCGATGCCCTGCAGGATGCCGCCCTCGGCCTGCACCCGCGCAAGGTTCGGGTTGACCGGTGTGCCGCAGTCAACGGCCGCCTCATAGCGGATGACCTGCGCCTCGCCGGTTTCCAGATCGACCTCGACCTCGGCCGCGCCCACCATGAACGGCGGGGGCGAGATTTCCGAGCTGTGGGTCACAACTGCCTCCAGCGCCGTATTGCTGCCGCACTGGGAGGCTGCGGCGATCTGCGCCAGCGTGGCGCGCTGCGTGCCGTCCTCGCTTGTCACGGCATCGCCCGCAAAGACGACCGCACGCTCATCAAGGCCCAGCAGCCCCGCGCCGACCTGACAGATCTTCTGCTTGAACTGCTCGGCGCACTGCTCGACCGCCTTGCCGGTGACATAGGTCGTGCTGGATGCGTAGGAGCCGGAATCGTAGGGCGAGGAATCGGTGTCCGCGCCGAGGACCGTCACATTGTCGAGCGGGCAGTCCAGCACCTCGGCGGCAATCTGCGCCAGAATCGTGTCGCAGCCGGTGCCCATGTCGGCCGCACCGATCATCAGGGTGTAGAAGCCGTCGTCATTCAGTTTCAGGGTGGCACTGCCCACATCCATGCCGGAAATGCCAGATCCCTGCATTGCCATGCCCATGCCGACAGCGCGCACCTTGCCGTTGCCCATATCACGGGCAGGATACTTGTGCTCCCAGTCGATCATATCCCGCACCTTGACAAGGCAGCGGTCCAGCGCGCAGCTGGTGTTGACAGCCCCATAGTAGGCGGGCATCACATCGCCCTCCTGTACGGTGTTTTTCAGCCGCAGCTCAAAGGGGTCCATATTCAGCTTATGAGCCAGTTCATTGACAGCAGATTCTACGGCAAACAGTCCCTGCGTTGCGCCGTAACCGCGGTAAGCACCGGCAGACATGTGGTTCGTATACACGACATCACTGATAAAGCGGAAAGCCTCTGCCTTGCCGTACAGTGGGATAGATTTGTGGCCGGAAAGGCCTACCGTTGTGGGGCCGTGCTCGCCGTAGGCGCCGGTATTGGAAAGGGTGTACAGATCAATGCCCTTCACAACGCCGTCCTTCGTGGCACCCAGCCGCACATGGATCTCCATTTCGTGACGCGGCGAGGATGCAATCTGGCTTTCCACACGACTGAAAATGATCTTGGAGGGCTTTTTGGTCTTCCAAGTCACAAAAGCCGGATACACCTCACTGACCGCCGTCTGCTTGGCACCAAATCCGCCGCCGATGCGGGGCTTTGCCACGCGCACCATGGATTTGGGAATATGCAGTGCGTTCGCAATATTGCGCCGTGCATGGAACACGATCTGCGTGGAGCTGAGCACATTCAGCCGCCCATAGGTATCAATGGAGCAGTAGGTGCGGAAGGTCTCCATCATGGCCTGCTGGCAGGCCTTGGTGTGGTAAATGTGGTCAATGACTACATCGCTGGCTGCAAGCACTGCATCGATATCGCCGGAACCACTCTCATCGTGGGCGCAGAGGTTGCGTTTGTTGTCGGCTCCCACCGGACACAGACTGGCCCAGTTGTCCTCCGGATGCACCAGAATGGGGTTGTCCTTGGCAGTGTGATAGTCCAGCACTGCTTCCAAAACCTCATATTCCACCTTGATGAGCTTGAGAGCCTTATCCACGCACTTTTCGTCCTTACCGGCCACAATGGCCACCACATCGCCCACAAAGCGCACATGGCGGTCAATGAGCAGGCGGTCACGCGGACTGGCTTCCGGATAGGTCTGGCCAGCCTGCGTGTAGCGCGGCGCATCCTGCGGCACATCCTCCCATGTAAAGATTGCCTCGATGCCGGGCACCTTTTTTGCTACAGCCGTATTGATAGTTTTGACGATGGCATTTGCGTGCGGAGAGCGCAGCAGCTTTACAATCAGGCAGTCCTGCGGGATCACATCGTCCATATAGACGGGCTGGCCGGTGACCAGCTGCATAGCATCCTTTTTACGGAAAGGCTTGTTGATGGTACTCATTCTGCGGCCTCCTTCTGCTTTTTCCATGCCAGAAAGTTCATGATGCCGCGCAGCTGGCCCTCATAGCCAGAGCAGCGGCAGAGGTTGCCGGAGAGATATTCCTTCACTTCTTCCTCGCTGGGGTACGGATTCTCGCGGAAGAGGGCCAGCGCGTTCATGATAAAGCCCGGGTTGCAGAAGCCACACTGCTCTGCGCCCTGATCCGCGATAAAGCCGCCGAACTCCGCGGCTTCTTCCTGCAGGCCTTCCAGTGTGGTAATGCTGTGGCCGCTGGCACGCGCTGCCAGTACCGAACAGGACAGCACCGGTTTCTCGTCCAGAAATACCGTGCACAGACCACAGTTGGAGGTCTCACAGCCGCGCTTGACGCTCTTGCAGCCGTGGGCACGTACAAAATCGATCAGCAGCATATCTGCAGCCACATCCTCTGTGACCTTGATGCCGTTCAATGTAAGAGTGATCTGCATTTAATTTTCCTCCTGTGCCGTGCGTGCTTCTAGTTCCAGAACAGCACGCTTTGTCAGAACGCCTGCCAGATGGCGGCGGTACTCGGCATTGCCGCGCATATTGGAGCCAGTGACAATTTTTTGCTTTACTTCATCGGCAAAGTTCTGCGCCAGTTCCTGCGCAGAAACACCCGCCTTTGCCGGCAGCTCAAACAGCACAGCCTTGAGCGGCCGCGCACCGATCGCAATGCGATAGCTGCCGTTTTCCAGACGGGCGGCAGCGCAGGTAAGCACCGGGATATCAGTCTGGCTGTTGCGCACGGACTGATAGAAAAATTCTGCTTCTTCCTTTTTAACGATCAGCCGCACAAGGATGTCCCGGTCATAAGGGCGCTCAGCATACTCCTGCAGGGATATGATCCCACCCTTATACAACTCTACCGAACAGTCCATGGCCATAAACAGCGTGAGCACATCAGAAAAGCCGAACCGACTGTAGATGCTGCCACCCACAGTTGCCAGATTGCGCAGCTGCACGCCCACGATATGCCGCAGCGCTTCTTTTACTGCGCCGCGAGTATAGGCGGCAAGGCCGGGATGCTCTTCCAGCTGCCGCAGTGTGACCATAGCACCGATGGAAAAACTGTCCTCGGTCTCCTCTATGGCGTCCAGTCCCAGACCGGACAGGTCGATGGCTGTACCGACATTGATGTTCTCCATTTTGAGCCAGATCATGCCGCCCAGCACACGGTTGGCCTTTTTCTGGTTCAGCTGCCACGCTTCTTCCAGAGTTTCGGCCCGCTTATATTCTCGGATCGTCATCATAGCTGCAGGTTCCTCTCTTTTTTCTCTGTTCTTTTATTTTAACACAGATTTCGATATAATACTATTGTCAATTCGTTTCAGAAGGAGTGGTACTATATGAAAGAACTTCTTCCGGTGGGCTGTGTCATCATGGCATCCGGTCTGAGCCAGCGCTTCGGCTCCAACAAACTCCTTGCGCCGTTCTGCGGGGAACCGATGCTATGCCGCGCATTTGCGGCGACCGATACTCCAAAGCTTTCGGCCCGCATCGTGGTGACACGTTCGGACGAAGTTGCGCAGCTTTGCCGCTCCCGCAATGTTCCGGTGCTGCTGCATGATCTGCCTGGTCGAAACGATACGGTGCGGCTGGGTCTTTCTGCGCTGCTGGAACAGGTTCCGGAGCTTTTTGGCTGCATGTTCCTGCCGGGAGACCAGCCGCTTTTGTGCCGCGAGACAGTGGAAGCCATGGCAGGCATCTCCGGGTGGGATCAAAGAACTCGGCTGGAACGGCAAAAAGAAACAGAACGGGAGATCTTCCGTCTGGGATTCCGGGTCCGTAACGACCCGTCTCCCCTTACCGGAAGTCCCGTTCTGTTTGAAAAAGGACTTTTTCAGGAACTGCTCACCTTGCCGCAGGGCATGGGCGGCAGCGTTCTGCTTCGGAAATATCCCGCGCATGTTCACACCGTTTACATTGCGGATCGGAATGAATTGGCCGATGCCGACACGCCCGAAGCACTTGCGCAATTGGAAGCGCTGGCCCGGCAAAAGCTTTGAGCTTTATACTGCCTTGTCATCCTTCGGCAGCAGCACATTCAGCAGGATTGCCACGAACGCAGCCGGAACGATGCCGGACTCGCCGCAGATCAGCTGGAAAGCGTGCGGAGCCTGTGCCAGAATGCCGCTGTTGGCACCCATGCCGTAGCCAACACCCAGAGCCACCGAGACGATGGTAAGCTGACGCGGGGTCATCTTTTCCTTGGTGATGAGCTGGATGCCGCTGACCACGATGGAAGAGAACATCATAACGGCAGCACCGCCCAGAACGGCCTGCGGCATAATGGAGATCAGTGCGCCGAGCTTGGGGATCAGGCCGCACAGAATCAGGAAGATGGCACCGGAGGCCAGAGCCATGCGGTTGACCACCTTGGTCATGGCCACCAGACCCACGTTCTGGCTGAAGGAAGTGTTGGGCAGTACACCGAACAGAGCCGCAAAGGAGGAGCCCAGACCGTCACAGATCACACCGCCGGACAGCTCTTTATCGGTGGGCTCACGATTCATGCCGCCCTCCATGACACCGGAGATATCACCCACAGTCTCAACAGCGGTAACAACGAACATGATCATCACCGGCATAATAGCGCGCATATCAAACACGATCTTGACCGGCATCAGCTTGGGAATGGCAAACCAAGAGGCCTGTGCCACCTTATTCCAGTTGAGCACCCATGCCTTGGTAAACTCTACACCATCGGCAGTGACACCGGTGGTGGGCAGCACCAGACCCATGACAAAGGCCGCAACGTAACCGGCCAGAATGCCGATCAGGATCGCGGAAGAGCTGAGGAAGCCCGTGGTCCAATGCTTGAAGATCAGAATGACCACCAGAACGAACAGGGCCAGCAGCAGATTTTCCATGGAGCCGAAGTCTTTGGCGCTGTTGCCGCCGCCAAAGGAATTGATACCCACCGAGATCAGCGAAAGACCGATGGAAAGCACAACCGTACCGGTGACGACCGGCGGGAAAAACTTGCGCAGAGGCTTGAGGAAGAAGCCCAGCACGCTTTCAAAGATGCCGCCGATGATGGATGCACCCATAATGGCACCATAGGCCAGCACACCGCCGCCCATACTGCCGACAACACTGTTGAACACGCCGATAAAACCGGAACTGGTGCCCATGATGATGGGCACGCTGCCGCCCACGGGGCCGATGGTGAACAGCTGCACCAGTGTGACCACACCGGCCACGAACATGGCACTCTGCAGCAGCGTGACCTGCAGATCTGCGAACTCACCACCCGCAATGCCGCAGGCACTGGTGATGATCAGCAGCGGGGTCAGGTTGCCCACAAACATGGCGCAGACATGCTGCAGACCCAGCGGGATCGCCTGTTTCAGGGACATTTTTGCGTCGAACTGATACGCCGACTCTTCGAGCTTGACTTCCTTCAAATGTTCCACTCTCCTCAAATCTTGACAAAAATCATTCTTTTCGACTGCTTTACCAAAAAAGCGGATTTATTATAGCAAAACTGCGTATCCTTGTAAATTAAGTATGACTTTTTCGTGAACGGCTGTTTCCCGCTGAGAAACACAAAAAGCAGGGCGCTTTGTGCGTTTTTTCCGCTTTGGTCGGAAGAATTTCGCGCAGAACTCCTGCTTTTTTGTTTTGTTTTATTTGATTTTTGTGCGATATGGAAATTTTACAGCATTCTCAGCCCGTAATCTTTTAAACAGCGCTGGATGCCCTGCTGCGTGGTGTCGAACCGGATGCCGAAGCGTTCCAGTTTTGTGGTGTCCATCACAAGGTTCCGGCCCCAGCTTTCTTCCTCGATCTGCACAGCGATTCCCAGCGTTTCGGCAAACTGCCGGGCGGTGCATACCATGTTTTCGGCATTGCCGCTGCCAAAATTGTATACGCCGCCGGGCAGCGCCATGGCAGGCTCCAGATTTTCGATCACCTGCCGCACATAGGTCACGCCGCGGTGGTCGTTCCGGGAGAAGCGCAGAGCCTCTCCCTTCAGCGCGGCACGCAGAAGATTCAGCGGAAGATTGCCCCGGATGGGCAGCCCATAGCCAGGCAGGTCATACATCCAACTGGCACGCAGATGGACCGAGTCCGGGCAGAGCTCCAGCACGCGCTGCTCTGCTTCCAATTTATACTGGCCATAAATGTTTGCCGGATGCAGATCCAACGCTTCTGACAACGGGCCCTGCTGCTTCGTTCCCGCATAGACCTGATCTGAGCTGAATGCCACCAGCTTTGCCTTCGTCTGCTGCGCAGCCCGTGCCAGCCAGACTGGCAGCTCCACATTGGCACGGTAAGCTTCTGCCGGATGCTGCGCACAGTAACTGGTATCGGAAAGAGCGGCGGTGTGCAGGATCACATCCGGATGCAAAGCTTCCACCTGTGCACGGGTGAGAGCTTCATCGGCTGTACAGAAAAAGCCTTTTGGAAGGGCGCAAAGCTCGTACTTTCCCTGCCACTGCTGCAAAATGCGGGAGCCGACAAAGCCGCCTGCACCGGTGATAAGAATTTTTTTCATGATAATTTCCTCCTGCAGGGCAATGAAAAAGTGCCCAGCAGCATGACAGCCTGCCGGGCACAGAAATTTTAAAGGAACAGTTCCAGCACGAACACGACGGCACAGCAGGCCACAGATACCTGAAACAGGCTTGCGCCGAACCAAGCAGCTGCAATGCCTACCACCAGCGCCATGGCACCGGCAGCCGGGCTCTGGGTCGCGTTGACAATGGCCGGGAAGGTCATGACCGCCAGCGTCACATAGGGCACATAATACAGAAACGACTGAATGAAGCGATTTTTGATGGGCTTGCGGATCAGTGTGAGCGGAAGGATGCGGATGGCATAGGATACCAGCGCCATCACTGCAATGTAAATGTAATGATTATGCGTCATGCTCTGCCTCCTGCTCTTCTGGATTTACCGGAAAAAGAACTGCTGCAGCGCTGGAAATGAGCACTGTGAGCAAAATGGTGCGCGTGCCCTCCGAAAGAGCGGAGATACCCGGCAGGTAATTGCACACAAAGCTCAGTGCAAAGCTGATGGCAACAAGTGCAGCTACCACCCTGCTCTTACGCGCTGGAGGAATGATGATGGCAAGGAACATGCCGTAAAGGGCAACGCTCAGCGCACTGACAGCCCGCAGC
>OMGY01003510.1_pt1 | contig 10521 bp, 9 predicted proteins | sample 1674461 | NCBI WGS metagenome assembly OMGY01 (sample SAMN05578579, study PRJEB25193) | human gut metagenome | biome: Human Microbiome; feature: human-associated habitat; material: feces | host: Homo sapiens | place: USA:Birmingham
TAGTTGCAATTATCGCTCCTGAAAAATATCCAGAACCACATGCTAACCCAATCCCTCCACATAACCAAATAGTAGCAGCAGTTGTTAAACCTTTTATATCTGTTCCATTTTGAATAATTGTTCCTGCTCCTAAAAAACCTATACCTGAAACAACTTGAGCCGCTAATCTAGCAGGATCTCTAGTTGCTCCACCAAATCCAGGAGCCGAAACTGAAACAATCATTATTAAACATGAACCTAAAGAAACTAGAATATGAGTTCTAAGTCCAGCTGCATGACCATTACTTTCTCTTTCATATCCTATAAAGCTTGAAAATAATGTAGCACAAAACAATTCTATAAAAATTAGAATTATATGGCCCCACCAGCCTAAGTTTTCAAAAAAATTAATAATTATTTCATCCATAGTTTTATTTTATAATATTTTTCTTTCAATTAAAAGAGGGCGAATTTTATCTGATTCAGCAAAATTCTTTTCTTCTTTTGCTTTTAAATATTTTTTATATAAATCAATATCTTCATTTGTTAAATGAGGTATATCAAATTCAAAGCCTAAAATAGATAACATATCTTTAATAGTAAAGAAAGCTTTTCTAATTTTTTGTAAATCTAAAGGTTTATTTCTTAAAGCAATATTACCTTCTTTAACTATTCTATATAATTCACTCATTGCATTTGCAGTATTTAAATCATCACACATTGCTTGTAAAAAATTATTCATGTCAACATCATCTTTAGAATAATCTTCTAAACTAATATTATTTAATTGCAAATTAACAGCAAGTTTAATATAAGTTGAAGAAATTTTATCTAATTCTTTTTTAGCAGATTCTACTAAATCATTAGAAAAATTAACAGGTACCCTATAATGAGTATTAACAAGCATAAATCTTACAACATTACCACCATATAAATTAATATAATCATTAGCTAAAATAACATTACCTAAAGATTTAGACATTTTAACATTATCAACATTAATAAAACCATTATGCATCCAATAATTAGCTATTTTATGCCCTTTAATAGCTTCTTCTTGAGCAATTTCATTTTCATGATGAGGGAATTTTAAATCAAATCCACCTCCATGAATATCAATTTTTCCACCAGGCACTAATGAATTAATCATGACTACACATTCACTATGCCAACCTGGTCTTCCTTTTGACCAAGGAGAATCAAATTGAATGCCTTCATTAGTTTTCTTCCATAAAGCAAAATCTAAAGGTGATTCTTTTTTAGAATTTTCTTCAATTCTAGCTCCTACTAATAAATCTTCTATTTTCATATTAGATAAGCAACCATAATCTTTTATTTTACTTACTCTAAAATATACATCACCATCAATATTATACGCATATCCTTTATCTATTAATTCTTTAACAAAATCAATAATTTGATTCATTGTTTTAGTAACTCTTGGTTGATAAGTAGGTTTTAAAGCATGAACCCCTTCCCTAGCTTCTTCAAAAGCTTTAATATATTTTTCAGCAATTTCAGCTTCAGTTAAATTTTCTTTTTGAGCTTGTTTAATAATTTTATCATCAATATCTGTAAAATTAGATATAAAAGTAACTTTATAACCTAAATACAAAAATAATCTTCTTAAGACATCAAAAACTACAACTGGACGCATATTACCAACATGTACATAGTTATAAACTGTTGGTCCACAAACATAACATGTTACTTCTCCTTCATGTAAAGGATGAAAAACTTCTATCTTATTTGATAAACTATTATATAATTTAATTTCCATATCGTTCTCCTTAAAAACTAATAATTCCTAATCCATTTAATAAAATCTTTAAGCCAATTAATATTAATACTACTCCACCTACAATTTCTGCTGGTTGTTTAAATTTAAGACCAAATACATTACCAATAAATACTCCTAATGAAGAAAGAATAAATGTTATTCCACCAATAATTAATACTGTCCAATAAATATTAATAGCTAATTCCATTGTTGCAAAAGTTATACCCACTGATAAAGCATCAATAGATGTTGCAATAGCTAAAACAAACATTGTTTTAAAACCAAAATTACCATCAACTTCTTCTTTAGCAAACGATTCTATAATCATATTTATACCAATAATTATTAATAAAATAAATGCAATCCAATGATCATATTTAGTAATAAAATTGCTAATTGCCTCATTTTGTTTAAATAATTTAATTAAGAAATAACCAATAAGAGGCATAATAGCTTGAAATACACCAAAATATCCACCTGATATCAATGATTTTTTCCAATCCATTTTTTTTAATGTTAAACCTTTACATATACTTACTGCAAAAGCATCCATTGCTAAACCAAAAGATAATAAGATGATTTCAATAATACTCATAAATAATTTCCCATTAGTTTATATATTTTATCTCAAAACCATGTTCTTTAGCAATTGTATTTATAATATTATTAATTTCTAATTTTTCTTCAAACTTATTCTTATATTCAATTTCTATTACATTACCATTCTTTTTAGCGTAAAATATAACTTTTGCTTCTCCATTTTTTAAAACTAAATAATGATAATGTAATCTTATATAATCAATTGTTATTTTTTTATATTCTTCTAATTTATTAGCCTCTTCAAGAGAATTTTCTAAAGGTGAATCATCTAATAAACTTCTAACAATTTGATAATCATCTTCTTCAACAAGGCGAATTTTAATATCATTATTAGTTGTTTCAAAATATATTTTTTTAACTTCTAATTTGCATATAATAAAAGCAATAAAAGATAATACTAAACATATATACACTACAAGTGATAAAATAATATGTTTTAAATCTGTTTCAATACACAAAAATATTGTTTGAATAATAGATAATATTAAATCTATAACCAAAATTGTTTTAATAACACTTAATTGCTTTTTCATTTTTCCCTCACAATAGATAATAATTCATCATACTTATTAAATATTTTTTCATTATTTTGACTTATTTTAATTCTTCCATAACCATTTGAATATATAGCAACATCAACATTAATATTTTTAGCAAACTTAATATCAACATCCATATCACCAACATATAATACTTTATCTTTATTAAATTTATATATTTCTACCATTTTATAAAAAATATCTGGATATGGTTTTGTTCTTACTCCTTCTTGTTGACCAATAACAAAATCAAAAATATCTTTAAAATAATCATCTAAACATCTTTTTACATCATTATTTGGCTTATTAGAAATAACACCTAATTTAAATCCTTCTTTTTTTAATTCAGTTAAAGTATTAATTACTCCATCAAATGGTTTAGTTTTGATATTTACATGTTTAGAATAATTAACTATATATAATTTAAAAAATTCATCTTTTAAATTCTCATTAATCTTATAATAATCAAAAACTCTATCAATTAAAACATGTACTCCCATACCAATAAAATTTCTAGCATTTTCTTTACTACTTTTATAAGGCAAATTCATTTGTTTTAATGTATCATTTATTGCATCATTAATATCTAATAAAGTATCAAGTAATGTCCCATCTAAATCAAATATAATTGTTTCATATTTCATATATAATTTTTCTCTTTCAAATAATCAACAAATTGTTTTAAAGCATTTCCTCTATGAGATACTTTATTTTTTTCTTCTTGAGTTAATTCAGCAAAAGTTCTATTTAAAGGTGGATAAAAGAAAATAGGATCATAACCAAAATTATTATCTCCTCTTGGAGAAGATAAAATTTCTCCATAAGTTTTACCAACAAAATATAAAGGAGTTTTTTCTAAATTAATAACACATAAAGTACAATTGAAATTTGCTTTATTATCTTTATTTATTAACATTTTATTTATTTCAACAAATTTTTCAACATATGGATGTCCTTCCATAAATCTTGCTGAATGCACTCCAGGAAAACCATTTAATGCGTGAATCTCTAATCCAGAATCATCTGCTACAACTATACAATTAGTGTATTTACTAACCTCATTAGCTTTAATAAAAGCATTATCTTTAAATGTTTCTCCATTTTCTTCTGGATCTACAACAATATTAGCATCTTTTAATGACAAAATTTCAACATCATATCCTTTAAAAAAAGATTTAAATTCTTCAATTTTATGCGCATTATTTGAAGCAACAATTATTTTCATATAATTCCTCCTACACAATAACATAATATCAAATTCTTCATTATTTCGAATTATAAATATTGAAAATTTTAAAAATTATGTTATTATCATTTTGCTAAGCACATATTATCTATTGGGGCTGACAAGGTTTCGACAGGGATATGCAGGGTACAAAGAGCAGTCGGTTTGTCGCGTTAAAGACTAAACGCCTATAAATGGCAACACAAATCGTTTAGCATTTGCTGCTTAATTAAGCCAAGTCCTTTTTGGAAGCAAATCATCAATTATAGAATGGATCTCTCGGTCTATAATTGGTGTAATTTAGAGAGAATAAGTATTGATGATATCTATAAATCAATAACGAAAAAATTATAGGTTAGTAAGAGTTAGATTCGTTTATTAATCTTACCTCTTATGAATTTTATTAGTAAACTAAACTTGTAGTGCTTTGTATGTGGCTATTTCTGGACCTGGGTTCAAATCCCAGCAGTTCCACCATTAATTGAACAAATGACAATACGATAGAAAGTATTGTCTTTTTTTGTGTTTAAACTACACTTTTTATATGTTTAAATGTGCTAACGAGTTAAAAATTAGTATCGTTTACCATTAGGGCTTTGGTTTGTAAAGCAATCTTATCCACTTACCATTTAGCCTCATCAAGTTTCTATTCGTAGGCTCAAGGATTTTGCTACACCTCTTCCTTCACCCATAGGATTACTCCTAACGGCTTGAGGTTCGCTACACTTGGCGATAAATACCTGTGACTAGACTTTCACTAGTAAGATTAATGACATGCCTGACGCACTTTAAAAATGGCATCATCATTCTTACAAACATTAAAGCGATTAATCTCTTACTTTAGCCATTATAATAAGCGATTATTTGTCTGAGTAAGCGATTTAAATATTTACGCAATAATTCCTTTCAAACATCCTCATGTAATCTAAATACAGTTCTTCTACCATCATTTAATTCATTTGTAATATCATCCCAAGCTATGAATCTTTAATCTTCTCTTCGAGTGATTTTCATGATGCTGTTTCTGGTGGAGTTGTTTTACTTAATGTAATCTTCTCACCATCAATTTCGGCTTCTACATAATCAACGCTTTTGAAACCAGCTTCTTCTAACCACTTACCTTTTAAAATGATAGTAGGAACTTGAGTATAGTTATTATCAATAATTAAAGTTAATGATTCTATATTAAATCATTTATATGTCATAAACTTAAAATAATTTTGAATTTATGACACTTATTTATGATAAATATAAATCCTTTTTATGCAAAAGCCACTCTTCAATATTTAAATGGATTATTCCATCTTTTGACATATCCATATCATCCAAGCTTAATACGTATTTAGGAGACGAATCTCTAACCGATTTATAAGCACCGAATTCTCTTTCAATTACATCATCACTTATTAGCATATAAGCCACCTGTATAAAGCATTTTTTGTTATCTTTCATTACTACAAAATCTATTTCACCTTTATATGTTTTACCTATCTTTACATCATATCCCCTATAAATTAATTCATTATACACTAAGTTTTCTAATGCGTGTGAAGATGATACTTGATTGCTTTCATTTACAACAAGTAAAAATCCAGGATCAATAACAAATTGTTTTTCTATAGATTTTAAATTTCTTTTACTAGCAATATCATACCTATTAACTCTATTTATTAGACAGGCTTGTTCAAGTTTATCTAAATATCTATAAACATACTTGCTCGAAATTGAATTTGTATTTTGTTTATTAAAATATTCTACTATCTTTTCAGCAGAAAATTCTTTTGAGGAATTGGCTATTACATATTTAGCTATTGGAAGAAATACCCCTTTATTTATTTTTGATTTAGAATTACAGATATCTTTATCAATTATTCCATAAAAAATATCCCTTAAATAAGCTTTAATGTCTTCTTCATTTTTATAATCAAATCTTTGAGGCATACCACCAAACCTTAGATAATTATTAAAAGGTCTACTTGACAATTCTAAATTGTTTTCCTTATAAAAATCCATCATTTCAGAATAACTAAAAGGCATAATTTTAAATTCTTTACATCTACCAACTAATAATGTTGCTAGTCTACCAGATAATAACTTTGAGTTACTTCCTGTAACAAATAAAGAAACATTTTGAGTGGCTTTTAATGATGCTAATACTTTTTCAAAGGAACGAACATGTTGAATTTCATCTAAAAATATATAATATTTATGATCATCCGTTATTTTCTTTAAAATGTAATTATTTAATTTTTCGCTTGTATTTAATTTAGCAAATTTTAAATCTTCAAAATTAATCCAAATTATATGCTCATCGTTTAAAGAAAAACTTTCCTCTATTTCATCTTTAATTTGAGACAATAAAACACTTTTTCCGCATCTTCTAATACCTGTTATAACTTTTATTAAATTTGAATCATAATATTGTCTAATGTGATTTATATATATTTTTCTTTTTATAAACATAATGTATCACCTCATAAATATTATATCATAAATTATGTTTTAAATGTCACAAATTAAAAATTTTTTTAAGTTTATGACACTTAAATGCTCATAATGAAAAAATAAAAGGCTTAATACTTATTTTCGTATTTTTATACCTATTTTTGATCTTCAAAAATGATGTACAGTAACACAAAATTTACATCAATGTGTTAATTGACTTGACATTTATAAAAATGCTTGTATTACATCTAGAGATAGAAAATTCAAACATTCCTTCAAAATTATCACCAATAAAATCTTCTGGCATGTTTGGATCAGGATGATATTTATTCCAAAATTCAATAATATGGAATTTCAACAATATTTAACATGAAAATGAATATTTTAATCTTGTAAAATTCCCAAATACTTATCAAGTCTCTCATTAATATATTTTGCAAGCAATTTTTCCATTGCGGATAAATTGTGTTTTACGTGATATTCATCAAAAGCATTATAATATGCAAGTCGATCCATATACTTGATATCAATAGGAGGATATCCAGCTTTCATCAATTCCAAATTAACCAAAAGTCTACCAGTTATACCATTGCCATCGATAAATGGATGAATTGCCTCAAATTCAATATGAAAACGTGCTAATTTAGTTACTATGTGTTCGTTGCTATTCTTAAAATCAATTAAAAGTTGTTCCATTTTAGGCTGAATTAAATAAGGCTGTACAGGTTCATGTGCAGCTCCCATTATATGTACAGGAACTCTACGATATACACCTCTATCATCTTTCTTATCAGCTAAAACTAAGAAGTGAATTTTTTTAATAATGTTTTCACTTAGTGGAATATTATCTTTAACTAATTCTCTAACGTAATCAAATGCCTCTTTGTGCCCTACAGCTTCCATATGATCTTTTAATGGCTTTTTGTCAATGGTAAGTCCTCTAAGAACTAAATCAGTTTCTCTTAAAGTTAAAGTATTACCTTCAATGGCATTTGAATTATATGTATACTCAACTACAAATTCTTCATTAAGCCTTTCAACTTCGCCATCAGTTAGAGGCCTTCTAGTATCCAATTCTTTTTTCTTTTTGTCTATAATTAATAAAATACTTTCCTTTGATTTATATCTGCCATCAGCAGGTTTTAAAGCATTAGCAGGTATTTTCCAACCACGTCCTTCTTGATAAACTCCGTTAATTTTACCTTGAGCACAAAGAACACGAATTCGTCTTTCAGAAATACCCCATTTTTCAGCAGCTTGTTTTACGGTTATATACATTTGTACCTCCGATTTTTTATTTATTATACCAAATTATCGGAATAATATCAAATACTTGCGGAATAACATTTTGATGCTTAGCGGAATAATACATACATTTTTCTATATTAAAGGAATAATATTACAAATACGGAATATTGTAATTATATTTATCGAAACAAAATGTTGGATTGCATGTTTGATGGAAAATAAATACTCATAATGTCTATAATCATAAATTAATTTGTTATATCTTAGCATGTTGATTTTTGAGGTGCAAATACAAATACTACACACATTAAAGCAATTTATTTCGCCATATTATTGATTTATTAGTTATTATTCTGGCACTTTCATCACACATTTCCTTATCCAATTTACACATATATTTATTTAAATTGACCCATTTTTGTAAATAAAACTGACCCATATTTTATATTTAAACTGATCCATATTTTGAGTAATTAAATTAACAAATCTAAAAAAAGAAACTATATTAGTTATAAAATATAATTTCTCTTTTTTTTAATTCTTTTTAGTATTTGAATAAGGTGGTTTTCCAATAATTTTTATATAATTTCGATAAAAAGTTGAATATTCTTCAAAACCATATTCATAAGCGACTTCATTTATTTTAACATTGCCTTCTAATATTTTTTGGTGAGCAGCAATAATTTTTTTATAACGAATATAAGTCATAACAGGTATTTTCATAACTCGAGAAAACTCATTAGAAATATGTGCTCTTGAGAAATTTAAATCATTACAAATATCAGTTAAAGTAATATTCTTTTTGATATTTTCATTAATGTATGCAATAACTTTAGAAACAACAGGATTATGATAAACTCCTATTAATTCATCACTTAATTTTGATTTGTTTTGCATATTAATTAATATTTCAGATAAAGTATTAACCATTAAAATATATTTATGTTCATCTGAATAATTATTATAAATATTATCTAATTTAGTAAATAATTCTTTTAATGCAGGATAATTCCCAGAAAAACATGTAAAATCTTGAATTTCTTTAGCTAGAGTATCATTAATAAGTCTTAATGGGAATTTTAAAACATATCTTTCATATTCAACATCAACATTAGCGACACCATAATGAAGTAATCCAGCAGGAATTAAAATAATATCATTAGATACTAATTTTTTTGATTTAGATTCAATCATATAATCAACATCTCCATGCACAAAAAATATTAATTCATAAAAATCATGCATATGTTTTTTAAAGTCGTCAGATGGTAATGTATGCCCATTTAATTTATGAGCAAAATCTATTTCTTTATAATTAAAATTAAACATTTTTATCTATCCTTAATTATAATTATATGCAATATAACAATTAAATCAATGCAATTTATATTTTATCATTTTTAAAAGTAGTTTTTTATCATAGAAAAAATATATTTTTTGCAATATATTGTTAAAATAAATGCAATTTATGTTTTAATATATATATAGTACAATTTATTTGAAAGTGAGGGCTTTCATTATGGACGAAAATGCATCAAGTGTCATTAATAAGAGCTAAACCTTGATAAATTGCTCTTTTCCCATTTAATAACACTGCAACTAATGTATATTTTGCACTCTATACCTTTTTTAGTTATTATGCTTTAATGTATTTAACTGGCAGTGCATCAACTTCATTAATAGTTTCTGTTGTCTCTGCTACATTAGTTATTGCAGTTAGTAAATTTACATTTGTATGGAAAAATATAAATTATCAAAACATAAAATGGTTAAAATTCAAGCAGTTAACGCTGTTAGAAAAGATGCGATTAAAAATGGTATTAGTTTAGATAAAGCTATGTCAACATAGCAAACTATTGACCAAATACCAGAAAAATATATCATAAAAAAACAAGATTAAGAAAACATTTTAGATAAATGTTATAACAAAATTTTCAAAGATAAAGAAGAAAATATCAATCATTCACAAATAGAAATAAAAGATATTATTCAAAAGGAGGATTCAAATGAATAAGAATGATTTACCATTTATGGTTGACTTAAAAGACAAAGTAGTCGTTATTACAGGTGCAGGTGGAGTTATTTGCTCTAGCTTAGCTCAATCAATAAGTCAATGTGGAGCAAAAGTTGCTTTATTAGATTTACATCTAGATAGTGCTCAAAAATACGCTGATGAAATTAATGCAAATGGCGGTATTGCTAAAGCTTTTGAAGCAAATGTTTTGAAAAAAGATTCATTAATTAAATGCCATCAAGAAGTATTAAAAGAATTTGGAAAATGCGATATTTTAATCAATGGAGCAGGTGGAAACAATCCTTTAGCTACTACTGATAACGAATTTGCTGAATTAGATGACAATTTAAAAGATATGAAAACATTTTTCAAATTAGATGAATCAGGTGTTGAATTTGTTTTCAATTTAAACTTTATAGGAACATTATTACCTACTCAAATTTTTGCTGAAGATATGATTGGTAGAGAAGGTTGTTCAATATTAAATATTGCTTCAATGAATGCATATACACCACTTACAAAAATTCCAGCATATTCAGGTGCTAAAGCAGCAGTTAAAAACTTTACAAGTTGGTTAGCAGTTCATTTTTCTCATATTGGTATTAGAGTTAATGCAATTGCTCCAGGTTTCTTTGTTACAAAACAAAATCAAGCATTATTATATAACAATGATGGCACACCTACAGCTAGA
>OMGY01003512.1_pt1 | contig 10520 bp, 8 predicted proteins | sample 1674461 | NCBI WGS metagenome assembly OMGY01 (sample SAMN05578579, study PRJEB25193) | human gut metagenome | biome: Human Microbiome; feature: human-associated habitat; material: feces | host: Homo sapiens | place: USA:Birmingham
TAAGAAAGAACATAACAGGAGCCTGCGGAATTTGGTCCGGCGACGAAACCATTACACCGAAGGGCTTTCGTAACCTACATCCGTGAACTATAAAGATAACGTTTTTTCATTCAGTAGTTTACAAAACGGACACAAATTGATACAATGAAGAAAAAAAAGGAGATAAATTTATGAGCGGAGTTACTATTTCAGCATTAATTAAAAAAATGAATTTGGAACTTTTGACAAAAGAGATAAATACAGATAAGATCAAACTGTACCATCCGGATGTTAATCGTCCGGCACTGCAGCTGGCGGGCTATTACGAGCATTTTGATCGTGAGCGTGTTCAGCTGATTGGTGTTGTTGAGTATACCTATATGCAGCGCATGACAGAAGAGCAGCGTCTGGAAAATTATGAAAAGTTGCTTTCAAGCGAGATTCCATGTATCATCTTTTCCACAAATAATAGACCTGGTGAGACATTTTTAAAGATTGCAAGCAAATATAAGGTTCCTGTTATGCTTTCTGATAAAAAGACCTCTCCTTTGATGGCAGAGATAATTCGTTGGTTAAATGTTGAGCTGGCACCGACAATCTCAATTCATGGTGTGTTAGTCGATGTTTATGGTGAAGGTGTGCTGATTACTGGAGAGAGCGGCATTGGAAAGAGCGAGGCAGCGCTTGAGCTTATAAAGCGAGGCCATCGTCTTGTATCTGATGATGTTGTAGAGATACGTAAGGTAAGTGATGAGACATTAGTTGGAAGTGCACCAGATATCACAAGACATTTTATCGAGCTTCGAGGCATAGGAATTATCGATGTTAAGACATTGTTTGGTGTCGAGGCAGTTAAAAACACGCAGGCAATCGATATGGTTATTAACTTGGAGGATTGGGATAAGGATAAGGAATATGATCGTCTTGGTCTGGAGGATCATTATACAGAGTTTCTTGGAAACAAGATCGTCTGCCACAACATTCCGATTCGTCCGGGCAGAAACCTTGCGATTATTGTAGAGTCAGCGGCTGTCAACTACCGTCAGAAGAAGATGGGCTATAATGCAGCTAGAGAGCTGTATAATCGTGTACAGCAAAATCTTGCCAGGAGAGATGACGATTGATGGAATTTATGGAAATGGAAAGACAATTACAGGATAATGTTACAAAGAGGCTTCAGGCTATTTTAGAACCAGAGGATCTTCTTTTTGATGAGCCGATGAAGGACTACACGACTTTTCGAGTTGGAGGACCGGCAAAATGGATGGCAGCTCCGCAGGATGAGCAGCAGCTTCGCGTAATTTTAAAAATTTGCAGAAAACTGCAGATTCCATGCTTTATTCTTGGACGCGGCAGCAATCTGCTTGTCAGCGACAAAGGTTTTGACGGTGTGATTGTAAACTTACGAAAATATTTCAATAAAATTGAAGTAGATCGCGAAAATAAAACAATCACAGCAGAGGCAGGCGCATCACTTCCGGCTGTGTCACAGGCGGCACTATCTGCAGGACTTACAGGTCTTGAATTTGCTGCTGGCATTCCGGGAACAATGGGTGGCGGTCTGTTTATGAATGCAGGTGCGTATGGCGGCGAGCTAAAACAGGTCGTAACAGAAGCAGCTGTAATGACAAAGGACGGCATGATTTTACATGTGCCGGCAGAGCAGATGACACTTGGTCATCGTCTTAGCAGCTTTATGCAGACTGGTGAGATTATTCTTTCTGTTAAGATGCAGTTAACACAGGGAAATCCAGTTGTAATTAAAGAAACTATGGATGATTTTAACAGTAGGCGAAGAGAGAAGCAGCCGCTTGAATACCCAAGTGCAGGAAGCACCTTTAAGCGTCCAGCAGGTTATTTTGCCGGAAAGCTGATCGAGGATGCAGGCCTTAAGGGATTTTCAGTCGGTGGAGCACAGGTTTCAAAAAAGCATGCTGGTTTTGTAATCAATACTGGTTCTGCAACTGCAGCTGATATTTGGAATCTTTGCAATGAGATACAAAACAGGGTTCAAAATGAGTTTGGTGTAACGCTGGAAATGGAAATTCAGAAGCTTGGTTCATTTGAGCAGCAAAAAACAAAGGGTTAAAAAATGAGAATTGTAATTGTAACAGGAATGAGCGGTGCAGGAAAAACAACTGCACTCAAGATGCTTGAGGATATGGGTTTTTACTGCGTTGACAATTTGCCAATTCGCCTGATTGAAAAGTTTGTTGAGCTGATTAAGGGTGGCGGCACTGAGGCAAATGATATTGCGCTGGGCATTGATATTCGTAATCCTGAGTTTATTGGACTTATGAACGAAGTCATTACGCAGCTAAAGCAGGAAGAAATTGACTGTAAGGTTTTGTTTCTTGAAGCATCAGATGAATGTCTTATTAAGCGTTATAAGGAAACACGCCGCAGCCATCCGCTGTCACAGGGACAGCGAGTAGAGGTTGGAATTGCAAAAGAGCGAAAGTTAATGGCAGAATTGCTTTCTAAGTCCGATTATGTCATAAACACGTCGCAGCTTCTGACAAGAGAACTTAAGGCACAGCTAGAAGATATACTTTTAAAAGGCTTTGATTATAAAAATCTTTTTGTGACAGTGCTTTCATTCGGCTTTAAGTATGGAATACCTACAGATGCTGATCTTGTCTTTGATGTGCGATTTTTGCCAAATCCGTACTATTTTGAAAACATGAGACCGCTGACAGGAAATGATGCACCTGTTCGCGACTATGTTATGAGTTCAGACACGGCAAAAGTATTTTTAGAAAAGCTTACCGATATGGTGACATTTCTGATTCCCCATTATATTGATGAGGGAAAATCCCAGCTAGTCATAGCAATCGGCTGTACAGGCGGCAAGCACCGCTCTGTTACGATCGCCAATGCACTTTATGAAAAATTAAAGGGCAAAGAGGGCTATGGGCTGAGACTTGACCACAAGGATATTGAGAAAGATGGAAGAAGAAAATAAGAAAGAAAAAGAAGGAGCCTCCTTTTCCATGCAGGTAAAGGAGGAGCTTTCCTACGTAGAAGGAACATCACGCCACTGTAAGCTGGCAGAGTTAGCAGCGTTAGTTCTTTGCTGTGGACGGCTGGTGGACAGGAAAAAAGATGATGGTTATAAAGAAAGTTGTATTAGTAAAACGTTACTTTTCGAGTCAGAAAATGAAACAGTTTTAAGAAAGTACTTTACTTTTGTACAAAAAACATTTAATATAGAGTTAATGCGTGTATACAAGGGAAACGGATATGCTTTAGAGCTGAATGAACAAGACACAAAAACGGTTTTGCAGGCAATAGAGCTTTCTGAAGGGGAGCCCCTGGAGAATTGCGTTGCAGACAGCAGACTTTTGCTTCGAAATTGCTGCCGCAGGGCTTTTGTCCGGGGTTGTTTTCTGGCATCCGGCTCAATCAGTGCGCCGCAGAAAGGGTATCATTTTGAAATCGTTACCGTTTCAGAAAAGCGAGCGCAGCAACTGCAGCAGATCATCCGCACTTGTGGGATTGATGTAAAAACAGTGGTACGAAAAAAGTATCATGTAGTTTATGCAAAAGAAGGAGAGCAAATCGGAGATCTGTTAAGTTTGATGGAAGCACCAAAAGCCAGAATGAATTTTGAAAACATTCGCATTCTAAAGGATGTCCGCAACAGTGTGAACCGCAAAGTAAATTGTGAGGCTGCCAATCTGAATAAAACGGCAAATGCCTCATTGGAGCAAGTTAGAGATATTGAATATATCAGTGAATATTACGGCCTGGAGAGCTTACCTGAAAATTTAAGACAGGCCGCACGTCTGCGTCTTGAAAAACCAGACGCCTCTCTGACAGAACTGGGAAAAATGATGGACCCGCCAGTAAGTAAATCAGGTGTTAACCATCGTTTTAAGAAACTAAAGGCATTAGCGGATCAGATGAGAGAAAAAGGAGGAAGATTATGATAACAAAGACAATTACAGTAGAGATTCCAGCAGGACTAGAAGTACGCCCGGTGGCTGTTCTCGTTCAAGTGGCAAATCAGTACAAAAGCAGCATTTACGTAGAGAGTGGAAACAAGAAAGTAAATGCAAAGAGCATTATGGGACTGATGACATTAGGACTTCGTGCAGGTGAGTCTGTTACTGTACATGCAGATGGTTCAGATGAGGAAGACGCTGTAGCTAAGATCGAGGCATATCTGACAGGAAGAGCAGTTATCAATGCAAGAGCATAAATAATAATTCTGATAAAAAAAGCCGTGTGAGCATCACTGCCCACACGGTTTTCTTGTTTTTATTCATAATCAGCAGTATTTGTTAGGAGTTTAAAGCCGCCCCAATATCTAAAGATTGCTTTTGCCAGAATTTTGTCACGTGCAACATAAGTATTATTCCAGTATCGCGAATCTTTTGAGTTATTTCTGTTATCACCCATCATAAAATAGCAGCCCTCGGGAACCTGAAATTGCATACCATCGTTTGCAATAACCCATTCCTCCTTCAAATAATCCTCTTTTAATGGAGTGGTTGAGTCATTTATATATACCTTGCTGTCTTTTATTGTGACAGTCTCACCTGGAAGTCCAATGATTCGCTTGATGTAGTTTATAGATTCGTTGTCAGGATACTTAAAGATTACTATGTCACCACGCTTTGGATCATCCATAAGATAAGAAAGACGAAAACCGAACAATCGATCACCAGTCATGATTGTGTTTTCCATTGAGCCAGATGGCACCTTTGCATTTAACAGAATAAAATTGTTAATCAAAAGTGCAGCAACAATGGCAATGCCTATGCTGATCACATATTCAAGAATAGTTTTTGCTGTTGATTCTTTTTCATCCGTTTTCTTATTGTCTTTTTTTTCATTCGTTTGCAGGTCATTTTCCTGCTCAGAAATATTGTTTTGCTCCATATGAGTACCTGTACCTTTCTCTTTGCTGTAACACTGCTGCAGCTGAAAATTTGCGTAAACGCTTTTGTAGAAGTATAGCATAAACGAAAGGAAAAGTCTATTGTCAATTGGCGCTTTGCAACTAATGTTTGCTTTTCGCACGGAAAAATGATAAACTATGTTATAGTTCGCGTGATCTTTAAAAGGAGAATCTCGTGAGCAGGAATTGTGATGAGAATTGACCACAAAAGAAGGAGGCTTCTATGGCATTTACACATCTTCATGTGCATACAGAGTATAGTCTGCTCGACGGCTCATGTAAGATAAAGGAATTAATTGACAGAGCAAAAGAGCTGGGGATGCAGTCTCTGGCGATTACAGATCACGGCGTCATGTACGGCGTGATTGATTTTTATAAAGCAGCAGTTAATGCAGGTATAAAGCCCATTATAGGCTGTGAGGTTTATGTGGCACCGGAATCAAGATTTGACAGAGAAGCAGGCGGACAGGGAGATGATCGTTATTATCATCTGGTGCTGTTAGCAGAAAATGATACAGGCTATCATAACCTGATGAAGATTGTTTCAAGAGGTTTTACGGAAGGCTATTATTATAAGCCGCGTGTAGATAAAGAACTTCTTGAAAAATATCATGAGGGCATAATTGCACTAAGTGCATGTCTGGCAGGTGAGGTGGCAAGAAATGTCACAAGAGGTCTTTATGAGGACGCAAAAAAAGCAGCGCTTTCCTATGAGAAAATTTTTGGAAAGGGAAATTTCTTTTTAGAACTGCAGGATCATGGAATCAGTGCACAGGCAACTGTTAATCAGGCACTTCTTCGTATGAGTGAGGAGACAGGGATTGAGCTTGTAGCAACAAATGATATTCATTATATAAATGCAGAAGACGCAGAGCCTCATGATGTACTTTTATGTATACAGACCGGAAAAAAGGTAAACGATGAGAACCGCATGCGCTACACGGGAGGCCAATATTATTTAAAATCTGAGCAGGAAATGCGTGATCTGTTTCGTTATGCACAGCAGGCGATTGACAATACAGCAAAAATTGCAGACAGATGTAATGTTGAGATTGAGTTTGGAAAGACAAAGCTTCCAAAGTTTTCTGTGCCGGATGGCTACACATCAGAACAGTATCTTGAGAAGCTTTGCCGTGAAGGATTGGTGCGCCGTTATGGTGAGGAGGCATCACAGGTAGAAAAACGTCTTGACTATGAGCTTGGTGTTATAAAAAGGATGGGCTATGTTGACTACTTTTTGATTGTGTGGGATTTTATTCATTTCGCAAAATCAAAAGATATAATGGTTGGTCCGGGACGAGGTTCAGCAGCAGGAAGTGTAGTTGCGTACAGTCTGGAGATAACAGATATTGAGCCGCTTCGCTATCAGCTTCTGTTTGAGCGTTTTTTAAATCCAGAGCGTGTATCTATGCCAGATATTGATGTAGACTTTTGCTTCGAGCGCCGTCAGGAAGTAATTGACTACGTTGTAGAAAAGTATGGCAAAGATCAGGTCGTTCAGATTGTTACATTTGGTACGCTTGCTGCCAAAAACTGTATCCGCGATGTTGGACGTGCACTTGATTTGCCATACTCGCTTTGCGATATGATTGCTAAGCTTATTCCAGCTGAATTAAATATGACAATTGACCGTGCATTAAATGTCAACCCAGAGCTTCGGTCTCATTATGACAGCGATCCGCAGGTTAAAAAACTTATTGATCTCTCAAAGAGGCTTGAAGGTCTTCCGCGTCATACATCAATGCATGCGGCTGGAGTTGTCATAAGCCAGCGTGCCGTAGACGAATATGTGCCGCTCTCAAGAGGAAGCGATGGTGCAGTTGTCACACAGTACACTATGACAGCCTTAGAAGAGCTAGGTCTTTTAAAAATGGATTTTCTGGGACTTAGGACGCTTACAGTTATACAAAATGCAGTAAATAATGTTAAGCGAAGTCAGGGCATTGCATTAGATATCAGTAACATTGATATGAATGATTCACAGGTACTTGCCTCAATTGGAACAGGTCACTGTGAAGGTATTTTCCAGCTTGAGAGTGCAGGAATGAAAAACTTCATGAAGGAGTTAAAGCCAGACAGTCTTGAGGATATTATCGCTGGAATTTCTCTATATCGCCCAGGTCCTATGGATTTTATTCCGAGATATTTAGAGGGAAAAAATAATCCGGAAAAAATCACATACGAATGCCCACAGTTAAAGCCGATTCTTGAACCTACGTATGGATGTATAGTGTATCAGGAGCAGGTTATGCAGATTGTTCGTGATCTTGCAGGCTATACGCTTGGACGAAGCGATCTTGTGCGCCGTGCAATGGCTAAAAAGAAAGCAGCTGTGATGGAGAAAGAGCGTCAGAATTTTGTGTACGGCAATGAAGAAGAAGGTGTTCCGGGATGTATTTCACGCGGAATTGATGAGAAAACGGCAAATCATATATATGATGAGATGATTGATTTTGCAAGATATGCGTTTAATAAGTCACATGCTGCAGCATATGCGGTTGTAGCATATCAGACGGCTTATTTAAAATATTATTATCCTGTTGAATATATGGCTGCACTTATGACGTCTGTAATTGAAAATTCTGGAAAAGTTTCTGATTATATTCAGGTTTGCCGTAAGATGGGAATTTCAATCGTTCCGCCTGATATAAATGCCGGTGAGTGGGATTTTTCTGTGCGCGATGGAAAAATCTGTTATGCATTATCTGCCATAAAAAGCATTGGACGAAATGTTATTTTAGCGATTGTGCGTGAGAGAAAAGAAAATGGAGCATACACAGATCTTCAGAATTTCTTAGAGCGCATGTATGGCGGTGAGTTAAATAAACGAGCCGTTGAAAATCTGATAAAGTCAGGTGCGATGGACTGCATTGAAGGCAACAGAAGACAAAAAATGGAAGTTTATTCCTCTATTATGGATGAATTAGCCAGAGAACAGAAACATTCTATGACAGGACAGTACAGCCTGATGGATTTTTTAGAGGGTCCGCAGAAGGATGACTTTAAGATTTCATTCCCAAAAGTACCAGAATATGAGCCAGGAGCACTTCTCGCAATGGAAAAAGAGGTGCTTGGAATTTATATCAGTGGTCATCCGCTAGAGGCTGACAGAAGTCTCATCGAGAAAAATATCACAGCAGTCAGCAGTGATTTTATTCAGGATGAGGAGACTGGAATGGCAAGGGTGCGAGATCAGGCCATTGTTACGGTGGCAGGAATGATTGCAGCAAAAACAGTTAAGACAACAAAGACAAACCAAATGATGGCATTTCTGATGCTTGAGGATTTACGAGGAACTCTTGAGGTGATTGTTTTTCCAAAAGATTACGAAAAATATCGCGCAATTCTCAGTCCAGATCAGAAAATTTTTGTTAAGGGCCGCGTGTCACTTGGAGATGAGGTGCAGGGAAAACTGATCTGTGAAAAGATAGTGGCATTTTCTGAGATTCCGGGTGAGCTGTGGATTCAGTTTCAAGATCTTGAAAGCTACCAGATGAATGAAAAGAAGCTTCTGTCTATGTTGGCACCGTGGGATGGAAAAGACACAGTAGTGGTTTATCTTTCCAACACAAGACAGTACCAAAAGCTGCCGCCAAGCCGATGTGTCGGCATTTGTCCACAGCTTATTGACCAGCTTGACCAAGTATTTGGAAAAGAAAATATAAAAACATTGAAAAAAATCAAGGAAAAGCTCTAAATTGTATTGAAAAACTTTGCAAAATCAATTAGAATAAGTATTGGTAAATTTTTAACACACTTTACCAGACAGCAAGAAAAACACAAAATGCAAGGCAAAAAGATAAGAAACATGTCAAGACAGCAAGGAGGAAACGTCATGGCAAATAAAGTAAAGACAATTGGTGTATTAACAAGTGGAGGAGATGCTCCAGGCATGAACGCCGCAATCCGCGCCGTTGTTCGTACCGGTATTGCGAAGGGTCTGAACGTAAAGGGTATTATGAGAGGTTACGCCGGACTGCTGAAAGAGGAGATCGTTGATATGGATTCTCGCAGCGTATCTGATATCATCCAGAGAGGTGGTACTATCCTTTATACAGCAAGATGTTCTGAGTTCCGTACAGAGGAGGGTCAGAAGCTTGGTGCAGAGATCTGCAGAAAGCACGGAATTGATGGTATCGTTGTAATTGGCGGTGACGGTTCCTTTAATGGAGCATGTAAGCTGGCAAATCTGGGAATCAATACAATTGGTCTGCCGGGAACTATTGATCAGGATATTGCTTGTACAGATTATACCATCGGTTTTGATACTGCAATCAATACCGCAATGGAAGCAATTGATAAGGTAAGAGATACTTCTACATCTCATGAGCGCTGCAGTATCATTGAGGTTATGGGAAGAAGCGCAGGTTACATCGCTTTATGGTGTGGTGTTGCAAATGGTGCAGAGAATATTCTTCTTCCAGAGTATTATGATGGCGATGAGCAGGCACTGATCAATCAGATCATTGAGAATCGTAAGAAGGGTAAGAAGCATCATCTGATTATTAACGCAGAGGGTGTTGGTCATTCCGCAAGCATGGCAAAGAGAATCGAGGCTGCTACAGGCATTGAGACCAGAGCAACCATTCTTGGACATATGCAGCGTGGTGGAAGCCCGACCTGTCTGGATCGTTATTATGCATCTATGATGGGTGCTCGTGCCGTAGATCTTCTGTGTGAAGGTGCAAGCAACCGTGTAGTAGCATTCCGCGATGGTAAGTTCGTTGATTACGATATTAACGAGGCACTTGCTATGAAGAAGACTATCTCTCCATACGAGTACGAAGTAAGCAAGATGCTTTCCAGATGATATAAATGAAATACAAATAAACAATAAAGTGGTCCACGGTCTTGACTGTGGACCATTTTTATAGGAAAATAACTTTAAAAAATAAGAAAAGAGGGCGATTTATGAATCAGCAGCAAAAATATATTTTGAATTTACAGAGAAAATCCAGGGAGAGAAAGCGTGAGCAGGCATTTGTAATTGAGGGAAGAAAGATGTTTGAAGAGGTACCGGCAGATCGTGTAAAAATGATTGTGGCATCAGAGTCTTTTTGCAAGAGTAAGGAAGGTGCTGCGCTTCTAAAGGGAAAAAAATTTGACGTAGTAAGTGATTCAATTTTTGAGACGCTTTCAGATACAAAGACACCGCAGGGTATTCTTGCAGTAGTAAAGCAGCAGCCGTATTCATTTGAAGAGCTGTTGGGAAAAGAAAAAGCATCATTTTTGCTTATCTTAGATCATTTACAGGATCCGGGAAATTTAGGAACAATCATGCGTGCAGCTGAGGCAGCAGGAGTGACTGGTATTCTAATGAGCAGTGACTGTGTTGATATCTACAATCCAAAGACAATACGAAGCACTATGGGTGCTCTTTACCGCGTGCCGTTTGTCGTATCAGAAGATTTTGCAGGCGATATAGAGCGCTTAAAAAAGGCAGGTGTAAGCACATACGCCGCTCACCTAGGCGCAACAATCAGCTACGAAGGAGCAGACTATAAAAAGCCTTGCGCATTTATGATTGGAAACGAGGCGAACGGTCTGTCAGATGAGGTAGCAGCGCTTGCAGACTGTAAGATTCTGATTCCAATGGCAGGACAGGTAGAATCATTAAATGCAGCCATGGCATCAG
>OMGY01003517.1_pt1 | contig 10510 bp, 6 predicted proteins | sample 1674461 | NCBI WGS metagenome assembly OMGY01 (sample SAMN05578579, study PRJEB25193) | human gut metagenome | biome: Human Microbiome; feature: human-associated habitat; material: feces | host: Homo sapiens | place: USA:Birmingham
TCACCTGTCATGGCAAGATCTGCACGTACTTTCTTTCCTGTCACTGCGGAGAGGATGGCTGTTGCCATTGTAATTCCTGCTGACGGTCCGTCTTTCGGTACCGCTCCTTCAGGAATATGCACATGAATATCATGCTTCTCGAAGAAATCTTCTGCGATTGCATATTTTTTGCTTACAGATCGAATATAACTGATTCCGGCACGGGCGGACTCTTTCATTACATCTCCAAGCTGACCGGTAATAATCATCTTGCCTTTGCCCGGAATCAGTTTACTTTCTATAAATAAAATTTCTCCGCCCGCTCTGGTCCATGCAAGTCCGGTGACAACACCAGGCTGTGTGGAAGTTAATTTCTGGTCATGATGCAGTTTCTTACGGCCGAGATAGTCTTTCAGATTCGATTTATTTACTGTCAGAGTCTGCCCCTCTTCTTTTACAAGACGTACAGCAGCGGAACGACAAAGCATATCAATCTGTTTCTTAAGTCCACGGACTCCGGATTCCATCGTATAATCTTCAATGACCTTGCGCAATGCACCATCCGTTATTTTTAACATTTTCTTCTGGATTCCCATAGCGTCCATTGCCTTTGGAAGTAAGTGCTTTCTGGCAATATGGAATTTTTCCACCGCCGTATATCCTGGAAAATCGATCACTTCCATACGGTTCAGAAGCGGTTCAGGAATCGTATCTGTAGAATTCGCTGTGCAGACGAACAGAACATTGGATAAGTCATATGGAACATTCATATAATGGTCTGTAAATGTACTGTTATGTTCCGGGTCAAGCACCGCAAGCAATGCACTTGCCGGATCTCCGCCATAATCTTTCGCAAGCTTATCTACTTCATCAAGAACTACAACAGGATTGGAAACGCCGCTGCGTTTAATCCCTTCCATGATCCGTCCCGGCATAGCGCCGATATAAGTTCTTCTGTGACCGCGGATCTCAGCTTCATCTCGGATACCGCCGAGACTGATGCGGACATATTCGCGGTTTAACGCACGGGCAATACTCTGTCCGATACTTGTCTTACCGGTACCAGGCGCACCGACAAAAAGGAGGATGGAACCATACTGTTTCCGGTTCAGTGCCATAACAGCAATCTGCTGGATGATACGTTCTTTGACTTTCTTAAGTCCATAATGATCTTCATCAAGAATCTCTTCTGCCCGGTTTAAATCAATCGGTGTAAATTCCGGATGCTTCCAGGAAAGACTGGTGACAAAATCAAGATAGTCATAGAGAAGCCCATATTCATGGCTGTCTTTTCCTTCCTGCTTCATACGATTCAGGACTTTGTCCGCTTCCTTACGGGCATCTTCATTCATGCCGGATTCCTGGATCTTTTTTTCAAAAGCACGGACATCGGAAATATTTTCCGGGTGCATCTCATCTAATTCTTTCTGAAGGTAATCGATCTGCTTCTTAATTGCAGCCTCTCTGTAAAGCTGCTCTTGGTCACCTTTCTGTGCCTCCTGTGCTTCAGAAGAAACTTTGGCCACTTCCATGAATTCCTTAATCGCATTCTCAATCAGTTCACAGCGTTCACGGCGGGAATCTGTCTCAACAATTGCATATTTTTCTTCGGAAGTAATGTTCAGATAATCTGAAAGAGCAGAACCAAGGTCATAGATATTCTTTCTCTGGATAATGTAGCTTCTTGCCCAGATCCCCCATTGATAATTCTGAACAAATTTCAGAAGCGAGTTCCGCAGGTTTGTGAAAGTCTGCTTCTCTTCTTCTAAAGGTAGATCATCTACTTCCGGGCGGAAGGAAGCTGTAGCTGTAATCTGTCCGTTCTCATTCAGCTCAATATCATCAAGACTGACACGTTCTAATGTACGAATCTGGATGCTGTCATCATCACCGATGGATTCGACTCTCGCAGACATACCGACCGGGTAAATATCATCTATAGTAACAGTAGTCTCATCCACTTCATTTTTCAAAAATGGAAACAGAATATCTGTACCGACTTCAATCTGGTCTGCAGCAGCCCCCGGAAAGAAATCACGTTTAAAAAAATAAGTGATATCAGGGAGCAATAATATATTAAAAACAGGACGAATAATCATAAAAACACTCCTTTCGTTTTCCATATTAACACAAACCTGCTCAACATTCTTATATTAAAGAAAAATAAACTTGAACAAAAGATACTTATTTGCTATAATATCAGCGAAATGAGGTGTTTTTGTGCAGAAATTTACTTCCCTGTCCGAGTTATTAAACTTGTTTGGAGTACTTAAAAAAGTACATATAAGTATATGTGATTTTTCAGGCATACTTTCTCATCCTATGCTAAAGCTTGAATTTAAGGACCGTGTACACTCAAAACAGTTTTGCGACATTGCAAAAAGCACTCCCCGCGGATATAAAACCTGCATAAGATGTAAAAATCTCGCTAACCAAAAGGCAATAATCGGACAACAGATATTTTACGGACACTGCCCTTACGGAATGTTTGAAATCGGCTTTCCGATTGTTGAAAACGGAAAGGTTTTGGCTGTGATATACGTCGGCAACATCGTCACCGACCGAGAGTATTCCTTTAAACGTGCCGCTTTGACCTGCGGCAAGACAACCGTCGATTTTAATACCCTTTCGGCTGAATTTGATAACGCCTGCCACACATCGGATATACAGCCTTATCTTGACATTGCAGAAGCACTCAACAGTTATATAAACATGGTGCTGACGGCATTTCCGCAGTCTGAAAATTCTGACGGCAAGCACTGGCTTGTCCGCGAAATGAAGCTGTATGCCAAGGAAAATTTTCGCAGGCCGCTTAATCTTAAATACATTTCGAAGCTTTACGGATTTAATGAAAAATACGCCGGAAGGCTGTTTAAAAGCACCACCGGCGTATCATTTTCACAGTATGTAAATGCTCAGCGGTTAACTGCCGCAAAAAGGGAATTGCGTGAGACCGACAAAACCGTCCTCGAAATCAGCATGAACTGCGGTTTTGATAATGTGACCTACTTCAACCGCCTGTTCAAAACGAAATACGGCAAAACACCTAAGGAATACAGGATATAGTTACAATTTCAGACACTCGTAGGTGAGATCGCGGAGCATCGGATGCCACTTTTCGTAAATGCTTGTGTGATTCATAATATGCTCAGCATATACCACAGAAATATGATTTTCGGGGTCAATGAGTACATATGAACCCGCCGCACCGTCCCAGCCGAACTCTTTTGCCGAAGGGCATATGCCTGCAGAGGCGGTATCCATCACGGTACGTACACCGAGACCGTAGCCATAACCGGCACGGCGGCGTGGGTGCTCTTCATGAAACTCAGCAAGAGCAGCGTCACCCAACTGGTTGGTACGCATAAGGTCGATGCTTTCCTTTTTCAGCACGCGGTAGCCGTTTTCGGCAACACCGCCGTTGGCAAGAGCATCTGCAAGCTTTATATACTGCTCCGCGTTGCCGAAAAGTCCTGCACCGCCGCTCTCGTAAACCTCCGACAGTTTAAGCCAGTTGACCGACTTTTGACCTATCGTATAATTTATTCTGCCGCTTTCGTCATACTCGGCTTTCCATTTATCGGCTAATCGGGAAAGCTGTTCGTCACTCATATGAAAGCCCATATCGGTAATGCCTATCGGGTCTAACAGCTCTTTCTTTATAAACTCCCCTCAATGAGACATAGAAGGAAAGGTCGAGAAGTATTCCAACGTCTCCTCTGTTCCGATCTATGCGCGACACCCCGTAATACTACGGGGAAACGGCTGATGAAGAGTGAGATACCCTACTTTGTTACGGCTGTTGGTATTATTCCTTCTCCCCTGTGTTTTGCAACGCAAAATATAGGGGAGGTGACACGAAGTGGCGGAGGGGTTGATTTTTATCAAAAGCTATTCAGCTACTTTTTTACCGTTCACCGATGAGATAGGAATGTGTTTGTCGACAAGAAATACATCGCTGAAATTCATTTCCACCTCATGAATTTTCTACGAAATCATTGAATTTGCCGTTGGCACGATTTACGAATGACAAAGGTCGTTTCCAACATTGGAAACGACCTTTGTCTCTGTATGAGGAATCGTAGTTTTATTTGAGGACTCCCAGATTTTTCCCCACTTTAATGAATGCCTTGATACAAGCGTCGAGTTCTTCCTTCTTGTGGGCGGCCGAAAGTTGTACCCGTATGCGGGCTTGGCCCTGCGGAACGACAGGATAATAGAACCCCGTTACATAAATGCCTTCGTCGAGCATTTGTGCGGCGAACGATTGCGATAGTTTGGCATCATACAGCATGACTGCACAAATGGCCGATTGGGTAGGCTTGATGTCGAAGCCTGCTGCGAGCATCTTGTCTCGAAAATAGGTGACATTCTCCATTAAGCGGGTATGGAGTTCATCGCTTTCGTCGAGCATTTTGAATACTTCTATCCCTGCTCCTACTACGGCGGGAGGGAGCGAGTTGGAGAAAAGGTAGGGTCTCGACCGCTGACGCAACATGTCGATAATCTCTTTGCGTCCGGTAGTGAATCCGCCGATGGCACCTCCGAACGCTTTTCCCAATGTCCCGGTGTGAATGTCGATACGCCCGTACAGGTTGTACAGTTCGCTTACCCCTCGTCCTTTGGGGCCTACGACTCCTGCCGAGTGACATTCGTCGACCATGACCAAAGCATTGTATTTTTCGGCCAAGTCGCAAATCTTGTCCATCGGAGCCACATTACCGTCCATCGAGAATACTCCGTCGGTGACGATGATACGGAATCGTTGAGCCTGTGCTTCCTGCAAGCACCGTTCGAGTTCTTCCATGTCGGCATTGGCGTAGCGATAACGTTTGGCTTTGCAAAGGCGTACACCGTCTATGATCGATGCATGGTTGAGCGCATCCGAGATGATGGCATCCTCTTCGGTGAATAAGGGTTCGAATACGCCTCCGTTGGCATCGAAACAAGCTGCATAGAGAATCGTGTCCTCGGTATGGAAATAGCGGGCAATCGCTTTTTCAAGCTCGCGGTGCAGGTCTTGCGCCCCGCAAATGAACCGTACCGACGACATGCCGAATCCGTGGGAATCCATCGCCTTTTTCGCGGCGGAGATGAGCCGGGGATTATCGGATAGTCCGAGATAATTGTTGGCACAGAAATTCAACACTTTTCCGCTACGTTCGGCTATTCGAATGGCAGAACTTTGCGGCGTGATAATCGTACGCTCTACTTTATACAGTCCGTTTGCTTTTATCTCGGCAAGCTGCTTTGCCAGATGATCTTTCATTTGTGTGAACATAGGCGTTTATTTAAGGAGTTTCTTTTTCAAGTGGTCGATCATGTCTATCGACATCGATTCGAGGTCGTAGTCGGGTTTCCAGTCCCATTCGGCACGGGCGCACGAATCGTCGAGCATATCGGGCCACGAATCGGCTATTTGTTGCCGCACGGGGTCGATACGGTATTCGGCTACGAAATCGGGATAGAATTTCTTGATTTCGTTGTAGATAATTTCGGGATCGAAGCTCATCGATGCGATGTTGAACGAGTTGCGGTGTTTCAGTCTGGACGGGTCGGCCTCCATCAGCATCACCATCGCTTTCAGGGCATCGGGCATGTACATCATATCCATGAATGTCCCCGCCTTGACCGGAATCTCGAACTTCTCGCCCTTGACGGCGGCGTAGTATATTTCTACGGCATAGTCGGTCGTACCGCCTCCCGGCAATGTCTCGTACGAAATGAGTCCCGGAAACCTTACCGACCGGGTATCTACCCCATAGCGATAGAAATAATAATCACTCAGCAATTCGCACGATACCTTGCTCACTCCGTAGATGGTACGCGGCCGTTGTATGGTTTCTTGCGGAGTCTTCATTTTGGGCGACGAGTCGCCGAATGCGCCTATGGAACTGGGGGTAAAGAGCGAGCAACCTTTTTCTCTCGATATTTCGAGAAGGTTGAGTACTCCTCCTATCTGGATATTCCATGCCAATAACGGACGCTTTTCGGCTTGTGCCGACAATATGGCTGCTAAGTTGTATATCGAGTCGATTTTATATTTGTCGATGATGGCTGCGATTTGTTGGGCATTGGTTACATCGGCGATTTCCAAAGGGCCGCCGTTTTTCAACTCATCGCTTAGAGGCACGCCCTCGATATATCCCGCTACGACGTTGTCGTTGCCATACTCTTTGCGGAGTTTTGTCATTAATGCCGAACCGATTTGCCCGGTCGCTCCGATTACAAGAATTTTTTTCATTGTCTTTTTGTTTCCTTTTTAGATAATCGGGTTGATGTGTATTTGATGGATCGTTAAGGTTGTTTTTGTTTCGGGGAAAGCCGTATATAAGTGAACAAAATCTTGCGATTGAGCTCTGCTACGACCGCCCTTCACATACTGTGCAAATATATATATTTTTTGTCCCGATTGTTATGGGGAAACGGTTTAATTTTTCCCTTTTTAAAGTTCTATTTTTTCAACGTATATATGGACCCTTTCAGGACTCCGTGAATTTCGACGAAACTCTGTTGCCGCAGATAGAGCAAATCTTTTTTTATCGTGTTGATGGACACGGGTTTGAGGGCTTGCGCGATGTCGCTTACTTTTACCGGGCCTTCGTCTTCCATGAAAGACAATATCCGTTTTTGCCGGGCGTTCAGATAGACAGGCGGGTTACCTGGTTCGGCAGAGCGTGACGTTATATTCTTGTTTCGTAGGGGTATATCCGTAGAATCGAGTGAGGGTGTCGTCTCGGTTAATGGGGCGGGGACGAGGTTTCGTATGGATTGAAGCCATATATCGCACAAGAATAGAATCCATGCCGAAATATCCTCGCGAGATGAGTAGCGGTTTTGCTGACCTTCTTTCAAGGTTCCGTAATATTCTGTCCGACGTTTCTCGATGAGATTATCGATAGACTCGAATTTGGCCCATTCGTATCCGTTTTGCAGCAACAGCAAGGTGGAAAGAATGCGCGATAGTTCTCCTTTGCCTTCCCGGAACGGGTGTATGGAAATGAATTCGTAGGCAAAAGCTGCGATGACCACGAGTGCGTGATGTTCGTGTTTACTTAATTCGTCGTTGGTCCATTTGACCAAATCCCGTATTTCGTTATTGACCGATACCGCTTGGTTACGGCTGAATAGAGTAGGTGCTTTGTAGTCGAGGAAATTGACGACGCTGGGTTTGCCGTCCGGTTCATCGTTCGAATGTATTTTCCCGTTGGGAAACAGGGCCGCATGTATCGTGACGATAGTGTCTTCGAGAAGCGGATAGTTGTGAGGGTGGGTATAAAGTGCTTTCAGTACGGTATCGTATCCCGTAATCAGGCTCTGTTTTTTGTCATTGGTAGCTTTTTGTCTCGCTATTATCTTTTGGATTTGCAAAGCCGTGTAAGGTATGTTTTCGAGGGAGAGCGAAGCCGAAATAGTCGTTTCTATATTCTTTTGTATCGCTTCGGAGTCCGATTCTCCTGATTTTTGAATCCCCGTCCATCTTTTTGATAGAGTATCTATTTCATATAGAGTTTTTTGCAGGTTTTCTTTTTCTGGATTATTCAACTTGATTTTTTGAATGATATTCATAATATATCTATATTTTATGCAAATATAGTAGGATCGAGAGGAGAAAGCAAGACTCAGTCGATAATTAGTGGGAATTGTCCTTTTATGCCTTTACCCCCTCCATCAAAAATTATATAATCTTTTCAACCCCCTCGCCCTGTGGGCACTTTCCCTATTACAGTGAGATACCCCGTAATGCTACGGGAAGCGGCAGGGAGAGAGGGGAGTACTCAATTTTGTTCCTGCTGTTGGTATTGCTCTTTCTCCCCTGTGTTTTGCTCCGCAAAATATAGGGGAGAGACCGAAGGAACGGTAGTTTCTGAGGAGAGGGGTTAGAAAGGTTGTTCGATTGTATTGTTTAACCCCTCCGTCACTGCGTGCCACCTCCCCTATATGGCTTCGCCACACCCCGCAATGCTACGGGGCACGGCAGAGGAGGAGTGTAAAGTAACACTCTATTCATTTGCGATGAGCAGAGGGAGGGGCTATTTTACCCCTCTTCTCTATATAGCTAACGCAGCTCCCCGTAGCATTACGGGGTGTTCCCGTAAGGGAATAGAGAGGGAGAGCCTTCTGGGTGAAGGCGTTAATCCTTACAGCTAAGAATTTTATGAAATCTTTTCAACCTCTCCGAAGAGATTTGGAATGTGGTTGTCGATAAGAAGTTCAGCACTAAAATTCAGGTTTATCCCTCACGGATTTTTACTGAATCGAACCCAGATGAAAATTTCGTTTCTGCAATATAAAAGAAAAGCCGACCAACAATTTGGCAGGCTTTTCGTATGGTGATAGAATTTACATCTGAATATTCAAGTAGTCGGAAGTTTGCGCCAGCGCGTTTATCATTTTCTCTTCTTGGACGAGTATGAGCTTCTCTTTGTCTTGGAGGAAGAGCGGTCTCGTCTGGACCGGCTTTCCGAATGGTCCCTTCGGGAATTCCCGTAACGTTTTTCGTTCGTTCTGCGTCCTCCTTCTTCTTTGCCTTTTCTTTTTCCTTTCGGTGCGCTGTAATCTTTATCGGTCGCCAACTCGGCATATATGCGATGTCCGTAGAATTCGTTGCCTTTCAGTGCTCCGACGACTTTTTGAGCGCTGCTTTTTTCCACATCGAAAAGCGAGTAGGAAGACAGCAGGTCTATACGTCCTATGTTTACACGCCCCGGTACGAGGGAGTTGACCATTTCGATGAGGTTGGGCGGGAAAAATCCGTGAGCCTTTCCCAAGTTGATATATATACGTTCGAATCCGGCTTCGGCCGTGCGAATGTCTTTTTTACGTCCGTTACGTCCTTCCTTCGCAAAATTACCCTCTTTGGGTTTGCGAGTATTTTCGTCGGGGATATCCAAATCGGGGGTGTCGCGGTAATAATCTATGAGCCGGTTAAATTCGAGCGATACGATTCGCTTGATGAGGTCTTGTTCGGTGAGCCACCCCAGTTTTCGGGAGATGTTCGGCAGGTATTTGGCGATCTCTTCTTCGTTTACCTTTACTTTTTCGATACGGTCGGCGAGGTTGAAGAGCTGTTTCTCGCAGATTTGTTCTCCGGTGGGAACCATTCCCCGTTCGAATTTTTTGCCGATAATCTTTTCGATAGCGCGCATTTTCCCTTTTTCACGGCTGTGCACGATGGCGACCGAAACACCCGATTTCCCGGCTCTGCCGGTACGTCCGCTGCGGTGTGTATAAGTCTCTATGTCGTCGGGCAATCCGTAGTTGATGACGTGGGTCAAGTCGGTAACGTCGAGTCCGCGGGCGGCAACGTCGGTGGCGACGAGCAATTGCAGGTTTCTCAATCTGAATTTTTGCATGACCGCATCCCTCTGGGTTTGTGACAACTCTCCGTGGAGGGAGTCGGCATTGTATCCGTCGGCGATAAGCTGGTCGGCGATTTCTTGTGTTTCCCGACGGGTACGGCAGAATATGATTCCGTATATACTTGGGTAATAGTCGGCGATTCTTTTGAGTGCCGGATATTTGTCTTTGGCATGTACCATGTAGTACACGTGTCGTACGTTTTCGGCTCCTTCGTTTCGGCTTCCTACGACCACCTCTTTCGGTTCGTGCATATAGGTACGCGCGATCTGCTCGATTTCTTTGGGCATGGTGGCCGAAAAGAGCAGCATTTTACGCTCTTGGGGTACTTTGGAAAGAATTGCGTTGATACTGTCGAGGAAACCCATGTTGAGCATTTCGTCGGCTTCGTCCATGATTACGGTCGAAACATGGTCGAGTTGTACCGTGCGACGTTCAATCAGGTCGACGAGCCGTCCCGGTGTGGCGACTATGATGTGTACGCCTTTTTTCAGTGTTTTTATTTGACTCTCGATACTCGAACCTCCATATACGGGCAATATACGCAATCCGCTGACATATTGCGAATAATCGGTCAGGTCGCTGGCTATTTGTAAACAAAGTTCCCGTGTGGGCGATAAAATGAGCGCTTGCGGTTTACACAGAGATAAATCGATGCGCTGGATAACGGGCAGACCGAACGCAGCAGTTTTTCCTGTGCCGGTTTGGGCCAGTGCTACTAAGTCGGTTTCTTCGTTAAGTAGATGAGGGATTACCTGCTCCTGCACGGGCATAGGATTCTCGTATCCCAACTTGGTGATCGCTTTCAGTATCTCGTCGCAGATACCTAATTCTTGAAATGTTTTCATTTATAATGTTGTAATTTTTTGCTTTATCGCATGGGCACAAGGCCTTTTTTCGTCCTCAATGGGGCTAAGGGGAGAGGGTGAATAAAAACTTGTCGTACGTTAAAGTTTTGTTTGTGCCGGCAAAGGTACGATAAAAATCGGAATATATTCGATTTGAGTACAATATACTGCTTGAAAAAACAGAATAATTTCGGGTTGGTCGATATTAAGAAGCTGTTTTTCTCCTTTTCAACCCCTCCGTCACTACGTGCCACCTCCCCTATATTTTGCATAGCAAAACACAGGGGAGGAGTTTTAAAATATCTTCGATAGTGAAAATTGAA
>OMGY01003518.1_pt1 | contig 10507 bp, 9 predicted proteins | sample 1674461 | NCBI WGS metagenome assembly OMGY01 (sample SAMN05578579, study PRJEB25193) | human gut metagenome | biome: Human Microbiome; feature: human-associated habitat; material: feces | host: Homo sapiens | place: USA:Birmingham
CAAAAACATGGAAAAAGAAATATCTGCCAACCCACTGTCCAATACCGGCTGCAAAGGTAAAGGTTACTGACACAGATTTTGAGGTATTTGACAGTATGGCATTATGTGAGCAGATTGTATCCATTGATGTAAATGTCCAGATTGAGAGGGTAGTTGCTTCAATTTCAGATACGGAACTACTTGATAAGATTACTGAATGTGTAAAAATCCAGATTGGGGCATATGAAAAGTACAATTAAATATTACCGGGGCATTTGCTCCGGGTTACATAGCCACCTGTATTCTATGGGTGGCATTTTTACTGAAAGGGGGATAGATTTTATGACAGCAGAAGAATACAGAGCACTATTAGATGTGGATTTTAACAATGTAAAAATAGAAGATCTGACTGATATTAGAAAAATTAAAATAGATAAAAATCAGCCACAGAGTAAGAGGCAGGCACAGTTCTTAAAACAGGTGGGAAATCCATATATGCTGCGTCGTGGAAGTATGATGATTAAGGTAAGCTTTGCGAATAATGGACTGTCGATGGAACAGGCATTTGAAAATCTGCTTTTGAATGTCTGAAAATTTGTGGTGGAATTTCAAAGTGATATGTGCTATGATGTTTTTGGTATAAAAATTCTAAATTAGTGCATATCACCTTATTGAAAAGTTATCTTCTAACTTAAACAACAATAGGAGGATGTGCATATGAGTCAGATAAGTCAGATCAAAAAGATCTATCATGCAGCCATCTATGTTCGTTTATCGAAGGAAGATGGCGCTGTTGCTTCACATGAAAAAACTGAGAGTAACAGTATCGCAAATCAGAAATCACTGATTAGAGATTTTCTCGAAAACAAAAATGATATTGAGGTTGTGCAGGAGTATGTTGATGATGGTTTCAGCGGCTCTAATTTTGAGCGACCGGCATTCCAGATGATGCTTGAAGATATTAAGAAAGGCAAAATTGATTGCGTTGTCACTAAGGATCTGAGCAGATTCGGAAGAGAATATATAGATTCAGGTATGTATATTGAGCGATTATTCCCTGCTATGGGAGTAAGATTTATTGCAATCAATGATGGTATTGATTCCGGAGAGGCAAAGTCGCAGTCAGATGAGATTATTATTCCATTCAAAAATCTTATTAATGATGCTTACTGTCGTGATATTTCAATTAAGATACGTTCACATCTTGAAATTAAGAGAAAGCAGGGAGATGTAATCACGGCATTTGTGCCATATGGATACAAAAAGAATGATAAAGATAAGCACAAACTGGAAATTGATGTATATGCAGCAAATGTTGTGAAAGATATTTTCAGAATGAAGTTGCATGGAAAAAGTCAGGATGCAATTGCATGTGAACTTAATTCATCAGGAATACTTCCACCGGCTGAGTATAAAGCAAGCACAGGAAGCAATTATCAGACATGCTTTAAGACAAAAGAAAAGTCGGAGTGGACTTCAGTCATGGTAAGGAGAATCCTTACAAATGAGGTTTATATAGGTAATCTCGTACAGGGAAAACAGACAACACCGAATCACAAGGTCAAAAAGACCATAATCAAAGAAAAATGCGAATGGATAAGGATTGAAAAGAACCATGAGCCGGTTATCACGGACAGGGATTTTGAAGTAGTACAGAGATTGCTTGCAATGGATACAAGAACATCACCGGACAGAGAGGAAGTTTATCCGCTGTCAGGGGTAGTTACCTGTGGCGGCTGTGGGATTCCCATGGTAAGAAAAACTTCAAAAGTGGGTGGCAAAACTTATGCCTATTATCTGTGTGCAACCCATAAGGATTCAAAGCAGTGCAGTTCCCACAGAATTTCCACGGATAAGTTGGAAGAAGTGGTGCTAGAGCTTTTACAGACACACATTGATAACATGATTGACCTTAAAAGAATTCTTTCTTTTATCGGCAACGTGCCGTTTCAGCAGCTTGATATGAAAAAGCTTGAGGAAAGGCGTGAAAAGAAACAGGCAGAAGTAGACAGATGTGCAGATCTCAGAGGAATGCTTTATGAGGATATGAAGGATGGCATTATCTCAAAGGAAGATTACAAAGAGCTTCATACAGCATATGAGCAGAGGAAAAAGAGTGCCGAGATTGCCATTCACCAGATTGAATTGGAAATGGAAGATGTGCTGAATCGTAAGAGCAAAGGCTTTGTATGGCTTGATTATTTTACGGAACATAAAAATATCGAGAAGCTTACAAGGGAAGTGGTTGTATCTCTTATCCGTGAAATAAAGGTATTTGATAAGAATCACATTGAAGTAGTGTTTGACTTTGATGACTGCTACAAAGAATGTCTTAATGTTATTGCAAGTCAGGGGCATTCGGTTGAGGTGGACAGTACAGGAAAACTGAATATCAGATTAAAGGAGGCTGTGTAGTATGGCAAGAAAGAGTAGAAAAAATACGCCGATTGCAGTTGCAGAGCCAACTGACAATCTGACAACAAAAGCAGTTTTAAGCCTGGATAAGGAGGCAAAACCATATCAGGTTGGAATCTATGCGAGACTTTCATTCGAATCAGAGGCGAATAAGGAAAGAGATACTGTAGACACACAGATAGCATATATCAGGGAATTTATTAATTCGCAGGATGATATGGTAGAGGTTGAGGTCTATGCCGATATATCGGTGACAGGAACTACTTTTGAAAGACCAGAATTTGACCGGATGATTCAGGATATAAGGGCTGGCAGGATTAATACTGTTATTACCCGTGACCTTAGCAGACTTGGGAGAAATTATGTGGAAGCAGGCAACTACATTGAGAGGGTATTTCCTTTTCTTGATGTGAGATATATTGCTATCACAGATGATTTTGATACTGCAAGACCGGGAACTGATTTATCCGTACCGTTTAAGAATATTGTGAACGAATATTATTCCAAAGACCTTTCAAAGAAAGTAGAGACCGGAAAGCATAGTATTTGGGCACAGGGCGGCTTCAGCGAGGGAACGCCACCATATGGATATTACAGGGCTACAGATGGTTCAAGAAAGCTTTTGATTGATGAAGAGGTATCTGACAATGTAGTTAGAATTTTTAATATGTTTTTGGATGGGAAGGGATATGCTGGTATTGCAAAGACTTTGCAATACGAAGGAATTCTTTCACCTCCGAAATACAGATTCTATAAGTCAGGAAAGATTGAACTTGCTGAAAAAGCAAGAGAATGGCACTATTCGCATGTAAAAGAGATACTCCAAGGGGAATATTACATTGGAAATATTGTTCATGGAAAGCAAAGGAAGGCTCTTGATACCGGGAGAAAGAATGTTAAAACAGATGCATCAACATGGCAGCGAATAGAAAATGTTCATGAACCAATAATTGATAAGGACACTTTCTACAAAACAAGGGAGAGAATGGAGCATATCAAAAAGAAGCATTTAGAAGCATCAAAACCTAAAGCTGATGTTCCAAATAAGCCGGATAATATTCTGGTATATAAAACAAAATGCGCCTGTTGTGGAGGCAGTGTATTGATTGGCAGGCATCACACTTATTCAGAAAAGTTCTATTATAAGTGTAAGAACCGTAGAAAATTAGCTAGGCTATGTGAAAATAAGTACTCTTATGATTATTCTGAGGTTATGGATAGTGTTTTTTCTGTTATCCGTCAGCATATGAGTTTGTGTGTTGAGAAAACAAAGTTTGTTCAGAAGATGAACAGCAGAAAAGAGAATGTTCTTCAATATGATATTTATACCAAGCAGATAGCAAAACTTCAAAATGATGTAAGAAGAATTACCGCTAACAAAAGTGGTTTGTATGAAGATTATAGGGAACAGTTAATCACTGCGGAAGAACTGTGCCAGTATCAGAGAGAATATGAAAGCAGAGTAAATGAGATTGAAGCGCAGATTACTGAATTGCTTCATCGAAGAAGTCTGTATGAAAAAGAATTTCATATTGATGAAGGATGGGAAGAAACTGTCAATAAATATATGGCTAAAAGAAAACTTACAAAGGAGCTTGTGGATGCTTTTGTATCGGAAATTGTTTTTTATGATGGCAATATAGAAGTTAAGCTCTTGTATGATGATTTCCTAAAGGAGTTGCTTAAAGTGGCAGAAGAAAGAGAGGTGAGCAGCAATGGATAAGACGATAGCTCTCTATATGAGATTATCAGATGAAGATGACAACTTGGCTGCTCATGAGGAAAGTAACAGTATTTCCCATCAGCGAAAGTTAATGCTTGATCATATCCAGAAACTGCCTGAACTAAAGGACTGCAACATAATGGAATTTTCAGATGATGGATATTCCGGAGCAGACTTTAGCAGACCTAATTTTGTAAAAATGATGGATCTGGTAAAGGCTGGTAAGATTCAGGTTATTGTGACGAAGGACTACAGCAGACTCGGACGAGATTATCTTGAAGTTGGTAACTATATGGAATGTATATTTCCGGTTCTTCAGGTAAGATATATCAGCGTGAATGATAATTACGATTCTGCTAACAGCTTTGGTTCAACCGGAGGTATGAGTGTTGCACTGAAAAATCTTGTGAATGCATTGTATTGTAAGGATGCATCAAAAAAGGTAAGAGCCGCTAAGGCAGTGTTGGCTAAGCAGGGAAAGTACATTGCTGCATTTGCTCCTTTTGGATACCAGAAAAGTGAAGATGATAAGCATATGTTAGTGCCTGACCCAGTAACAGCACCTGTTGTCCAGCTGATATTTGAACTGGCTATTAAAGGCATGAAATACACCGAGATTGCAAATTATCTGAATAATAATGGATATGATAGCATATTTGAGTATTACCAAAAGATTGGAGTTAAGAGATGTTATGAAAGGGATATTGGTGAGCACATGTGGAGTGCCAGTACAGTAATGGAGATTTTATATAATGAAGTCTATATTGGTTCTGTAATCAATAACAAGACGGCTGATAATATTGATACCGGTCATCAGGTTGTGCAGAGAGATAAAGAGGACTGGATAATTGTTGAAAACTGTCATGAACCATTAGTTTCTGTGGAAGACTTCAAGCTTGCTCACAAGATGATAGCAAGACGAGAAGTGACGAAGAGAAAACCAAATGGAAAGTGGCGTAAATCGTATATTCGCTGTGGAATATGTGGTAAGGGACTTTATAAATACGGAAATAAATCCTCATACAGATGCCACAACGGTCATGTGTCACGTATTAGAGGTGAAGAACTTGAGGCGACACTTCTAGACATTGCTAGAAATATGGCATTGGCTCAGTTGCAGGAATTTGAGTTGAAAACTGATGGCGGTAATTGTCCAGATAATCTTGAAAGGGAAATCGAATCACTTAAAAAGTCAAAGGCACACTATGCAAAGCTAAAGTTTGAGATATACGATGATTATACAAAAACAAATATCACTCGTGATCAGATGGCAAAAAAGACTGCAGAAGTTAAGCAGAAAATCGCAGAGATAGAAAGTCTGATTACAGAGAAGCAGGAAACACTTGATATGCAAAAGGATCTCTTTCTTGATGCAAAGCAGGAACAGCTAACAAAGCTTAGTAAGTTGGATGAGTTTGATGAAGAAGTAATCAGATATCTCATTGATTATGTGTTGGTGTATGATAATGAGCATATTGAAATCAGATGGAACTTTGATGACTTTCAGGCTGGATGATGGTATAATCAGTAGTAATAGCGAGAAAACAAAATTATAAAGAAGTAACATGGGGAATCTTGCTAAAGGTTCCCCATTGATAAAAAAAATTAATTTTTTTTTGTTTCTTACTTGACACGAGCAGAGGCACATCATGTCCCAGCAGATACCTACCGGAAAATCATGGATCATTTTACACCAAAGTTATGGCTTGGAATGACCGCTACGCCGGACAAACGTGATGATAACGTGGAAGGCAGAAATGTTTATGAGATTTTCAATTATCAGATCGCATACGAGATACGACTGCAGCAGGCGATGGAAGAGAATCTTCTCTGCCCGTTCCATTATTTTGGGATTACGGATTTGTCTATGATTGGAGATGAGGAAGCAGCCAGAGATTTTAACATGCTTACAAGTGATGAGCGTGTGAGACATATTGTGAATCAGGCAGATTATTATGGGTACAGCGGCGATAAAGTGAAGGGACTGATTTTCTGCAGCAATATAAAGGAAACAGAGGAACTGTCCGCAAAGTTCAATCAGATCATTAATCCGGCGACCGGTAAAAATTTCAGAACCGTTGCTTTAAATGGCAGCGCATCGGAACAGGAAAGACAGGATGCGTTTGAGCGGCTGGCAATGAATGAGGACGAGAGTTCAGAAGATAGACAGCCATTAGACTATATTTTTTCGGTTGAAATTTTAAATGAGGGTGTGGATATCGTTGAGGTAAATCAGGTGATCATGCTAAGACCAACGCAGTCCCCGATTGTATTTATCCAGCAGCTTGGACGCGGACTTAGAAAAGCCAGTGGAAAAGAGTATGTGGTTATATTGGATTTCATTGGAAATTATAACAATAATTTTATGATTCCGATTGCGTTATCCGGAGACCGCACTTATAACAAGGATAATATCCGGAGATATGTTATGGAAGGCGGAAGGGTAATTCCTGGAGCATCCACCGTTCATTTTGATGAAATAAGCAGGAAAAGAATATTTGCGTCCGTTGACAATGCAAATTTTAGTGATATTAAGCTTATCAAAGAAAATTATAACAACCTGAAAAATAAACTTGGAAGAATTCCGGCACTCCGTGATTTTGATGATTACGGAGAGATGGATGTCATTCGCATTTTTGATAATAACAGTCTTGGTTCTTATTACAAATTTCTTGTGAAATATGAAAAGGAATATACCATTCGTTTATCGGAAGATGAAGAAAAAGTCATTGAGTTTGTTTCAAAGAAGTTAGCAAGTGGTAAAAGAATTCAGGAGTTACAGCTGCTAAAAAGAATCTTAGTATATACGCGGGGCATTTCAAAGATTGGTTTGTTTGCAGGGTTAGAGAATGATCTGAAATCATATGGAAAAGTGATGAGTAAAGATCAGCAGGAGAACATTATTCATGTTATGACAAATGAGTTTCCGGCAGGATCGGGAAAGAAAACGTATGCGCAGTGTGTTTTTATCGAGAAAGATGATTCGGATTATAAACCAGCCAAATCTTTTGCCGAGATGCTTGCCAACAATGATTTTTACAATATTTTAAAAGAGCTTGTGGATTTTGGAATCAGCCGTTACAAGAGAGATTACAGTAAGACTTATGGGCAGACAGATCTGGTGTTATATCAGAAATATACATATGAAGATGTGTGCCGTCTTCTTAACTGGGAGCAAAATGAGGTGCCATTAAATATTGGTGGTTATAAGTTTGATAAAAAAACAAAGACTTTTCCGGTGTTTATCAATTACGATAAAGCGGAGAATATCAGCGATACCACAAGGTACGAAGACCATTTTGTTCCGGGCTTTCGGGACCGTTTGATCGCGATTTCCAAATCGGGAAGAAGTATGCAGTCGGAAGATGTACAGAATTTTCTCAAGGCAAAAGAAAGAGGAATCCAGGTAGAATTGTTTGTCCGAAAAAATAAGGATGATAAGATTTCCAAAGAGTTTTATTATCTTGGTCACATGACAGCCAGTGGAAATGCAAAAGAGTTTACGATGGCAAATACAGAGAAAACAGCCGTTGAGATAGAGTGGATCCTCGATGTGCCGGTTCGGGAAGATATTTATGAATACATTGTCAATGCGTAAATTGCCATAATAGAATACTTGTGGAGGTTGTATGAAGGTAATCAGAGTGGTTGCGGCAGTTATAAAAGCAGCAAATGAACAAGGTGAGCCAATGATCTTTGCCACACAAAGAGGCTATGGCGATTTAAAAGGCGGCTGGGAATTTCCGGGAGGAAAAATTGAAAAAGGCGAGACACCACAGGAGGCTTTGAAAAGAGAAATTATGGAGGAATTGGATACAGAAATAGAAGTGGGAGAATATATTGATACGATTGAGTATGACTATCCGGCATTTCACCTTTCTATGGATTGTTTTTGGTGTGAAGTTTTAAATGGAGATCTCGTATTGAAAGAACACGAAGCGGCAAAGTGGTTGACGAAAGAAAAACTGAACGAAGTAGAATGGTTACCTGCAGATATTACATTGATAGAGGAAATTAGAAAAGGAATGTAGGAACAGAAAATTAGGACATATTTCACAAAAAGTGCTGTCGAGTAGAAAAATGAGTGAGGGTGGAAAGAAACTATGACCTTGGAGCAAACAAAAAAATTTACAGAGCAGGACGAAAATACACTGCAATATTATAATCAAAATGCGACTAAATTTATTGAAAATACAAAGAGTGTTGAGTTTCATTCCGTACAGGATAAGTTTCTTTCCTACCTTTCGGCCGGCTCTTATATTTTGGATTTTGGCTGTGGATCCGGACGCGATAGTAAATATTTTCTGGAAAAAGGTTATCGTGTCGATGCGGTAGATGGATCGGAAGAAATTTGTAAAATTACCAGAGAATATGTCAAAATTGAAGTGAAAAAAATGTTATTTTCGGAACTTTCGTTCGTAAATAAGTATGAGGGGATATGGGCGTGTTCTTCTATCTTACATCTTTCGAAAGACGAATTACAAGATGTTCTATATAAAATGATGCGTGCCCTAAAGAAAGAAGGATATATTTATACTTCCTTCAAGTATGGAGAATATGAGGGATATCGTGAAGAACGATATTATACCGATTTTACAGAAAATTCTTTTGCGGCATTTATAAAAGACTTTTCAGAAATAAAGATAGTAGAATGCTGGATATCGAAAGATGTCCGTCCGGGTAGGAGTGAGGAAAAGTGGTTGAATTTGATACTTCAAAAATCGGATATAGTTTGAAACTGGATGGGAAATATTACAATACATTAGATATTGAAGGGTTTTCACACATGATGAAAGATCCGTCCTATTGTTACAAGTTTTATTGGTTGGAAGCGATTGTCCAGCTTATTGCGGAAGGCATAAAAGAAACCACTTTTGATGCGGTGATCGATGAAATGATTTGCAATGCATGGTACTCGGTCCGCGAGTTTCACATCCATCTGAGCGGAATGCCAATCGATGGACAAGTAAAAGATGGATTGGAGAGAGCTGTAAGTAAATTATCAGAACTCAGCAATCTGCCTGCAAATGCATCCAAGGTAGAAATTAAAAATGCGATTAAAAAGTATGCACTGGAATTGAAAACATCAAAAGAGCAGCTCACCAATATGGTTCCGTACAGAGCTCTTGCAGGATTTTTTGATAGAGCGGAAGAACCAGCAGATTGGGGAAGCGTACGGCGAATGACGGAATATATTGAGAGAATTAATGAGCACGTTGTGATATTACCGTATACACTGGGAACAGGGAGTAAGCTCAAAAAAGAAATATATTTTCAGCCATCTTAGGGAATTTATAGGGTCTGACCACCTTACGATTTTCCAGGCAACAAAAAATGCTGCATTTGGCAAACACCTAATTATCCATATTGCAGTGAGAGGAGGTATGCAGATATGAATGGAAGTCATGCACCAGAATTGACGGATTTATTGAAAGAGATTACAGAAGATATTGCTAAATATGTAATTAAAGAAGGACAGCCTATCATTTTGATTGATGAGTATTCTTGGTATACAGAAGTGCTTTCATTGATGGCCAAACAGGTGAATTTATGTGATAGTTGTATTTTGCTTTTGGAAAATGGGATGGAACAAGAGGCTTACCTTTTGGCAAGAAGTCAGTTTAATAATGCACTATGGATAAAGTATTTATGTGAAGCTGAAGAGGGAGACAACACAAGACTCAAAGAATTCTTCTATCAACCAGACATAAACCAACTCAGGTCAAATCAGAATTTGAAAAAAATGATACGAGATTTTGGTGATACATTAGATGATAGATTTAAAAATGCAGAAACAATCACTAAATTAAACAGAGGCAGTAGGGAGATTCGCAAAGTATTAAAAAGAGAGAATCTTGGAGAAAGCCCAAAGAGTATCGCAGAGTTGGCCAAGCAAGATCCGATTTTATTTGGAATGTATATCACTTTATATAATGAAGGCAGTAAATTTGAACATTCAGATATTAGTACAACAAAATTATATAGAAAGCAAGCTGCAGAGGGTTATCCAACCGATCAGGTATTTATATTTGATTTGGGAAAATCAAATAAGGAAGGCTGGTTCAAAGTTTTCCAGTATTCGCAAATGAGCTTGTTTTTTGCTTTTGACAGCATTTGCAAACGGGTGAAAGAAAGAGAAAGTCAATTGTTTGAAGCAACTCCTTATGGAAAGGGAGCATATTCAGAAGAAAATTTTAATAGAATTCTTTTGAAATTTAATGCCTGTATGAGTTTGTATGAAAAACGTGAAAATGAGCAGTAAACTGTTTGGTGAAAAGTAGTGTGGTTGTGGTTTGACGTTAATCCTCAATAACCAATACCTTTTCATTTTACCACATTCCTGAGATAATTACTCTCAACATTTCTAACCATAAATTCGTGCAATTCGCT
>OMGY01003519.1_pt1 | contig 10506 bp, 6 predicted proteins | sample 1674461 | NCBI WGS metagenome assembly OMGY01 (sample SAMN05578579, study PRJEB25193) | human gut metagenome | biome: Human Microbiome; feature: human-associated habitat; material: feces | host: Homo sapiens | place: USA:Birmingham
TTCCTGAGGGATGTAATTTATATTCTTACTGTCTGAATAATCCTATATCTTATGTCGACCCGACAGGACACTTTGCAATATCATTACTTGTAGGCGCCGTAGTAGCTTTCGGTATAGGCGTAGGAATGAGTGTGGTAGGTCAAGGACTGCAATACGGTTGGGACAACATAAGTATTTGGCAGGCTTTGATTGACGGAGCGTTGGCGGCGGGTTCGGTTTTGCTGGCAGCCAGCGGTATACCGCTTTGGGGTTCGATGTTGGCAGGAGGAGCGTCCGGTTTCGGGCAATATGCAGTGAGTTGCATTTTGCACGGTGAAGACATGACTTGGAGCGGAGCTTTGATTGCAACCGGCTGGGGAGTATTTTCCGGTTATTTAAGCAAAGCCGGAGCAAGAAACATGAAAGTGATTGCCGAAAATCTCGATGGACGCGCCGACCAAGGAGTGAGAGCCTTGATTACCACAGCGCAGAGGTACGGAGTCAATAGCAAACAAATGGTATCGGTGAATAGACTGTATAGAAAGGCAATAAATACGGCAATAAATTCAATTGTAACTCAAAAATTCACGGAAAGTACAATAACCATATGGGCAACAACAGCTTCGAGCGGTTTGATTTCCTTAGGTTTAAACCGATTATTGGATTTTTTGCAATGAGGTAATATTATGTATTATTTTTGCTTATTTTCGTTGCTTATTTTTTCGTTTTTTGGGTTGGTTATAAGTATATTGACTCAAATCGACAGCAGAGCAGGTTGGAGGTTCAATGATTTTGCAAACGGACGTGGTCGAAACGGTCCTAAAAAAGGCTATGTCAAACCGAATTCTGTTTTGAGAAAATTACCGTTTAAGGATACTGATGTTAATCCTTTACTTTATATAAAGATAATTCCGGTAATAATCCATTTCATAATATTTCTTGTTGCAATAATAATGTATTTCTTGCTATGGATATTTCCCGATGTTTTTGAGCCTATTTTGTCAAGTAATTGGTGTTTGGCAATTTCAATTGGAATATATTTAGTGCCTTGCATATACGGCGGAAGTTTGGCTGTTTAAGTTAATTCCATGCAAGTAAATAACGGAGATATAATTATTACTTTTAACTTACCGAAATAAAGAACGTGTTTGACACGGGCAAAAACATAAGTTACGAGTACGACAGCCTAAACAGACTGACAAAAGAGACAAACGGGGCAAGAAATGCGGAGTGGCGGTATACCTATGACAATGGAGGAAATATAACCAGAAACTGGTGTTGATACACTTGAAACAGTTATTAGGGGAGAACAAGTGGATTGGGCGCAAACAGCTATTGATTTAGGTTTGAATTTTGCAACCACATTAGCAGGAAACTCTTTAGGCGGTAACATAGTTCCTACAAATCCCGGATGGTTCCAACCAAAAAAGTTTTTAAGTGTATTTACTAAATCTTATGGTCAAAAAATCTTATTACAAACAACTGTTGGAGCAGGTTTGTCAGGAGCAGTTAATTTGGCAAGAAAAAATGACTGGAGCGAATTTGTCCCTATTATATCTATGTCTGAAGTATTATGTCTATTATTTTAAAGGAGAATAGGAAATGGACATTCAAGAAAAACTTGTTCAAAATTATCCGTTAATAAATAAAGTTGATTGCGATTTAAATTGTTATTGTTTAGCTAAAAAAAGATACTTGATTTTTTGGGATGAATTTATAGAAAAAGATGCTATAATAAAAGTTTTGAAATCTTTAGAAGAAAAAACTAATAATTCAAACTTTTCTGAATTTAAAACGCTCATAATTGTTGGAAAGACAAAAGAAGAATATAAAAAAGAAGAATTGCTTTACTTTAACAATGTTAATATGATTGTTGTATTTTATTTAATTAATGAAGAAGTAAATAAGATTTATATGAATGATTCATGGGTTTTCACTTTAGGGTTAAATTATAAAAAATATATCAGGAAAATAAATGAAATTATGACTCAATAGTAAATTGTAAATACATGATGGAAATTCAAATTCAAGGTAATACGTCAAAAAAATAAGTTACGACGGTTAAGCTACGAGTACGACAGCCTCAACAGACTGACGAAAGAGACAAATTTGGCAATAGGCAGCGAATGGCGGTATACCTACGACGAGGGAGGAAACATAACCAAAAAGGAGGAGTACAACCCTGCAACGGGAGCATTGAGGTCAAGCCGGGACTACGGATACGGCGATTCGTATTGGAAAGACCAAATACAGATTAGGCTTATATGGGAGAGCGCATATGTTGATTACTGGATAATGCAATGGTCATGCAAACACTCTATAAAGTTGGAATATCTGCAATTATGAACGGTTTACGGAGTGGTTCAAAGGCATTATTAGATTGGTTATGGTAAGGAGCAAAATTTTATGAATGAAGCAGAATGGATGAAAAAACAAGGGCGGTTATTGACAAAAAAACAATATTTAAGACTTTTATTATCAGTTATAGGATTTATTACTGTCTCGTTGCTGACTGTCATAGCGGGTGGGATAGTAGCTATTTTGGCACGTCGTGAAAGCGTATTTATTATTGGATTTGTCATTGGAGTTGTTGGTTTCATTTTGTTTCTAATTTCTTTAATTTTTGCTTTTAAAAATTGGTCTAAAATAATATTTTATAGGCATTATCATAAACATCCTGAAGATTTTAATAATGACATAAGTGAATTTTGAGGAAATTATAGTATGTAAACAGAAGAAGTTTGCAAATTGCTTCTGTTTCATATTTATTTTCTGCAATTGAAGAAAACTAAGTATACTAATATAACGGGAGCGTTGAGGTCAAGCTGGAACTATGGATACGGCGATTCGTATTGGAAAGACCAACTCACAAGTTGGGGCAGCTACGGAACAAGCTCCTTTGCCTACGACAGCTGAAGACCATTGAAAATAGGAGAATTTATGATAGAATTTAAAGGCGAAATTTCAAGTAGATGTAAAAAATATTTACAAAATTATAGCTCTCGAAGAGCGGGATTTGCTTGTTTAATATTAACTTTAATTGTAGGTGTTATTGCGTGTATAGCTGCAATATTTTGGCATCGGGTAATTTTATTAATTATAATTGCACCATTAATTATGACAGTATTTGCTTTTATTCCGGAAATAAATGCGCCTTTAAAAGTATTTAATAATTCAATTCCCCAAAAAATAGTTATTGAAAACGGAATAATAGAATTTTCAAGTGATGAATGTAATCAACATGAAACTGCTGAAAATGTAAAATGTATTTTTGATTTTGGCGATTGGTATCATATTGTATTTAAATTTCCGTCTAAAAGCATATATTGCGTTTGTCAAAAAGATTTATTGGTGCAAGGCACAATAGAAGAATTTGAAGCTGTTTTTGAGGGGAAAATTGTAAGAAAAAAGTAATAACAGTCCGCGCGACAACGTCGCGCGGACTGTTAAAAACTACAGAACAATTACAAGGGAAGCCACTATACATCGCTCAAGATTGACGGTTCTCAGACGGATTATTGGCAAGAATACAAACAGTCGAAAATAGTTCGTTGCGATAGATTAACGACTTTTAGGCTAAAATAACAAATTTGGTTAAAAAGAGATTTTATTATTAAAAAAATGTAATTAAGTGTAATTTTGTTATCAAGCAAATCGGTACCCAATATTGCTCTGATACGAATTATTTGCAAAATTCCGAAATTTAAAAAATATTGACATTTTTTAGCACTTGATGTATAATGGAATTACGGAATTCCGAAAAACAAAAAAATATTATAAGGAGTAAATTATGGAACGAGATTATGGTAAAGAGATTGATTCTTTAAGAGAACAAATAAAAAGCCTTCAAAGTATGACATCTTCACAGTTTGATGAGCTAAGAACGATGGTGATTCCTAACAAGCCGTCGACAGAGAAGTTGGAAAGGGTACACGTAATGCGTGAGATGCATCCGGACAGCCGTCTCAGTAAAATGATGGAGGAATTGTGCTATAAAACCGAGGAAAAAAAAGTGACCGGATTTGTGAGCTACTTCGGGGTGTATAATTCTGCTCGGCGGCAGTCTAACTGGATACGAAATGCCGTTCCCATCGATAAATTACTGCCCCTAATCGAAAGCGGTGTTGCAAGTAAGGTGTTGTCCTGTATAGGGAATGTAAACCGGCTTGCGATATTGTTAGAGATACTTCACGGACCCAAGACAGTGACAATGCTTGTGGAGAAGTGCGGTTTTGGTTCGACGGGACAAGTATATCATCATATGAAGCCCCTGCTGGCCGCTGATGTGGTTGTAGAAGATGAGAAGCAAAAAGGTGTTTATATTATCCAACCGCATAAAGTGCAAGGAATCATTATGCTGTTGGCAGGTATCAGCGATATGGTGGACGAGACTTATACGCAGAGAGTATGGGAAAATCCCGATGAGAAATAAAATTTGGAAAGTGTTGTTCCGTCTGTATCATGCGCCGTCAGGTCACATGATACAACTACAATGTTTGGAAGATACTATATTTCATGACGTCTCGAAGCGAATTACGCGTAGCACAAAACTTAGTTTTGTGCGGAGTGTATTTCGCTAAAATGGCAAGTGTTTAAAACAGTTTGGCATTCGCTGATTCACTTGTTTCGGCTCGTAACGGCAAAAACAAGGAAAAGATAAAATGTTTGAACACAAAACAGGAGATATGCCTTGAAAATACAGGGTTTGTAGAAAATTGAATGGATAAATCGCATTTTGCCGCTTTGCCCGTCGGGCAAAGCGGCTGTTTTTTATTTAAATTGAAATTTTTTTGGACAGAAAGGTTAAATATGACATATAGGTGTCAACATTTGAGTGTTAATGTTAAATAAAAAACAAAAAGGAGTTTATTATGGATTACGGTTTTAAAATAGGCGTGACCTTGCCCTTAGCGCAATGGTCATACACGGAAAGAATAAGAAACGCATTGGAGCAGAGGCTGCTTTCATACGGATGCGAAATGCTGTTCTTTTGCGCGGACAACGAAGAACAAAAACAAGCAGAACAGATTGAAGCAATGGCAGCCGAAGGATGTGGCGCAATTATCGTTTGGCCTGTAAGCAGCGGCGTTGTCTCGGCGCTCAATACGGCTAAGGACAGCGGCATTTTGGTGGCGCTTTTGGGAGAAAAAACGGAAGACATGAGTTGCGTAGATTTCTATGCGGGAGTGGATTGGCGCGCCATAGGCGAAAAACAGGCGGAGTTTATTCGAGACAGTCTTAATTTGGATTCTTGCGAAACGCCGCATAAGGTAAAAATTTACGGCGGAATTGCAGGCAATGCGAATCATATTGAAATACTGAACGGGGCTATGAGTGTGTTGGAGCCTTATATGGGAGGCACGCTCGAGGAAACCGAGCCTGTCTACACAGACAGAATTGATTTTGAAGCGGGAAAGGAGCTTGTCGACTCTTACGGCTGGGGAGAAGGCGTGTCCGCCATTCTCGGTCTTATCGACGTTGTTCCGTCGGGTATTATTGAAGGGCTGTGCAGAGAGGGCTGCGACGCGGGAAATATACCTATAGTTACGGGGGCGGGCGACGACAAGGAAACGCTTGTCAACATACGCGACGGCTTGCAAAGCATGACAGTACCTTTCGGGTACGAAACGCTGGCGGAAAAGGCGGTTGACGCGGCAGTAATGTTATTAAACGGTGAGGAGCCGGAAAAAGGGACGGTGACGGACGCGTACGGAAACGAGGTGTCCGCTTTTCTGTCTTGCGAAGACGTAGTAACCGCCAGCAGCGATTTTGAAGTAGAAGATAGAAAATTGAAAAGAATAGAAATAAACGACCAATCCGGCAAGGAATATTTTTTGAAGGACGGTTTTCCTCATCCGAACTTGAAGGTCACGGCATATTACGAATACGGCAGTTCCGCAGACGTGTCGGACTACTGTACGTACACTCCTTCCATACTGTCAGGCAGCGGAACGGTAAACGTCGACGTAACCTACAAAGAAAACGGAATCGCCGCCCATGCGAGCGTCTCGGTACGGGTTGTATCGCGAATTTTAAGCGGTATAGAAATAACGCGATACCCCGACAAGCTGCTGTACGTGCAGGGAGAAAATTTCGAGAGTAAAGGCATTGCGGTCAAAGCAATTTACGAAAACGGGACGTCGCGAACGATAGCGCCTAAGGAACTGTGTTTTTCCGCAACGAGTTTTCAGACAGCTGGGGAAAATATTTTAGTTTGCGTAACTTACACCAAAAACAACGTGACGGTCAGCGCGCAGTTTTCCGTCACGGTTGCGGAAAGAGCCGCCACGGGGTTGAGGATAAAGGAGCCGCCAAAACAAACCGTTTATCTTGAAAACGATTACTTTTGCTCTGACGGAATAAAGCTCGAAGCGCAGTTCGGTAACTTGGCGTGGAGAGAAATTTCTCCGACAGACTGCGTTTTCAGTCCACATGTGCTTGTTGCGGGAGATAAGGTGACTGTTTCTTACACGGCGGGCGGTCAAACGGCGTCGGCTGTTATTGGCTCGACAGAAGTTGTCGAAAGGGCGCTTACCGGTCTTAAAATATCGCGGAGACCCGATAAAACGGAATATGTGGAGGGTGATTTCTTTGTAGCGACGGGCATGATTATTTCGGCGCAGTATTCGGGCAAAATCTGGCGGGAGGTAAACGGTTATACGTACGGAACAGCCCGTTTGACGCCCGAGGACAGTTTCGTTACGGTTTCCTACGTCGAGGGGGAAACGGTAAAAAGCCTAGTTATTCCGATAATCGTATATAAAACGGGACTTACGGGCATCGAAATCACCTCGATGCCTTACAAAACTGTCTATATCGAGGACGAACGATTTGAACAAAGAGGTATGGAGGTTTACGCGGTATATTCGGACGGAACGAGAAAAAAGGCAGAAAACTATTCAATAAGTCCCGCGGGCGCACTTTCGGCGGACGGCGCGGACGGCAAAACCGTTGTTACTGTTACTTACAGCGGAGCGCAGGAAAAAACCGCAACTCTGGAAGTGACGGTATTATCCAAAAATTTCGACAACAGCAAAACCGAACAGACCGAACTGAAATTCGACTGCGGCGACGGCACGGCGTCCGCCAACCTGTTCAGCGGCAGACTGCTGTTTTGCACTGAGGACGCTTCGGTATGCGCAAACGGCTTCGGTGTGAGCCTGAACCACGTTTACAACTCATGCTTCAATCCGCAATTCGCTTTGAAATACGGTGAAAACGACGGCGATTTTTTCGACACGTATATGGGAAAAGGTTTCAAGCTTGACGTTCAGCAGTACGTGACCGACAGCGGCGACGACAAAGTATATACCGACGGCGCGGGCATGAGGCATATTTTTAAGCCGATTGGCAACGGCACGGAATATTTTGACATTGACGGCATGGGGCTTGTCATGACACAGGAGGACGACGAGCTTGTAATTTGCGACCAAGCGGGAAACAAGATGTGCTTTGAAGGCGGACGCATGACGCGCACCGTATCGGGCGTCAATACGTCGGTGCAAAAAATTTTCTGCTACAACGCGTCGGGACAGTTGGTCAAGGCTTACGACAGCCGCAAGCCGGAAAGCAGCCTTGTGTTGGAATACTCGCAGTCGACGGGACTGCTTTCGACTTTGAAATGTATGCTCGGCTCGTCGTCCAAGCGCGAAATAAATTTCATTTACGACAACTGTGGCTTTCTGACGTGCATAGAAAAGAGCGCGCAGGACAAAACGGTATTTTCTTACGACGAGGACGGGTTGCTTGACGGCGTAGCGTCTCTGCCCGAAAAAACGGCTTTGAAATTCGATTATTCTTCCGATAGACTTACCGAGGTTGTCAAAGGTTATGCACCAAGCGCATCTATAAGCGCTCAGGGCGAAAGCGAAATAAGCGTTGCCGCGTCCGACGTCGTCCGACGCACGAATTTGTCCTATCAAAGGTATGCCGGCGCGGCAACTGTCGTGAGGTACAGGAACGGCGCGTCGGATAACGACGAAAACGATTTGCGGATTGTTTATTTTTTCAATGCGATGGGGTTTACCACCGCCGTGTTCGAAACGGACGATGACAGCTCTACCTCTCTCAGAACGACGGAGAAAATCGCGGGCGCAAAGCTACCGTTTTACGGCTCGGTTCAGAACAGAAAAATAAACGGGCAGAACGTTGTTAAATTTGTCGGCAACAGCATAACGGACATAATCGAGCCTGAGGCCGCCGCAGAGTACAGAAAATCGAAATGTCCCCATTACAGCCGTTTTTGCGTCAACTTCTGGCTGTGGCTTGACAAGCGCGTAAAGTCGCCAAAAGCAAGAGTTGTCGTGTCGTCAAGAAACTCCGCGACGAACAAAGTTATTGACGAAGGCGTTGCGGTTGTCGACGGCAGTGCGGCGGGAGCGTGGCAATACGTGTCCGTGCCCGTTATAATTTCTAATGATGACATCGAAAAAATAGAATTGGAAATTTTAACCGACGGAACAAAAACCGACATTATGCTGGGCGACGCGAGACTGTGTTATGCGCCGAGTTCGAGGTATTGTTTGACCGACGGCACGGAATGGGCGGGGCTTGACAAGGTAACTCGGCTTAAATACCGCGACGACAGCGTATCGGAATACAAGACGCTTGAAATAAACGAAGATTGTTATATGTCGGACAAGGATTTGCAGGCAACGTATCTGAGCAGATTCAAGGCGCGGTCTCTATCCGCAAACGGAGCGGAATTTGTTTTGTCGCTTTGCGACTGCACCGAAAAACGAAAGGTGGACAGCGTTATCCTGTGCACGGACGAAAAGGAGTTTCCGCTTGTTTTCGGTTCGGATGCTTACGGAAACGGCACGCGCGCGCAATATTTTCATGAAACCGTTTCGCCCGACGGCGACGTTTACACTTACGTTATTCCGCATTTTCTGACTCAATCGGACGAGCTTGAAACAACGGAAAGCTGTATGATGACGGTAACGGAAGGCAACCGTTTTGCAAAGACAAACGACAAGGGCAAGCCCGTGCCGGAGCACAAAGAAAGTTTTTCAAAGACTTACATCGACCTGAAAGGCCGCGTACTGTGCGAGACGGACGAATACGGCGCCCGGACGCTGTACGGGTACGACGCGTACGGAGAGCTTTGCAAAAAAACCTTGCGGCATCCCGACACCGACGAGCAAATAGTTTTCGAAACGACGGCAACCGACGTAAAAACAGAGCAAAAAACTCCGTTCAACGTAGTCACGGATACCTTCGACTCTCCGTTGGGAATGCTTAAAAGCACGGCGGTAAACGGCAGAACGGAAGCGGCGGGGAACGCTGTGATTACACAATATACCTACGACTCGGCTTTGAGAAGAATTGCGAGCGTCGAGAACAACGCGGGCGGCAAAAACATCCTGAACTACGACCAAAACGGCAGGCTGAAATCTGTCGCGCCCGTCGGTGCCGATTGGGAGGGTAACTATTGCTTTGATTTTGAATACAACAATGCCGGCGACTTGACAAAAGTTTTTCTGAAAGCGTCGGGACAGACGACGGGCAACCTGTTGGTAACAAACGAAGCAGATTACGCCGCGGGCACGGTTACCGCCCGACGTTACAGAAGCGCGACGCGCGCGGACGAAGTCAAGGTGACGACGGACAAGTACGGAAGAACGAGCAGCTTGGAGGAAAAAAGCGACTGGGCAAGCAATGCGAAAACGACGGTGTTCACGCGGCAGACGCTTGAAGAAAGCGCAGGTTTGGCAGAGGTGACGGAGATTTACGACCCCTTTGAAAACCGCACCTATACCTATACTTACGACGACTTCAACAACTGCACGGGATACATTAGCTCCTCCGACAAAGGCGATTTTAAAATGAAAAAAACCGATGAACAGACGACGGAGTATATCTGTGCCGAATATACTTCGCGTTCCGAAACGGTTTACGACAAAGAAAAGCTTATTGAGCCGAGATTGATTTCGACAAACGACATGGCGGGAGAGTATTTTAATGTGAACTCCATGCCGTTAGAGGGAGACCAAGGGAGAGTAAAATATATTTACGACAAGTTGGGCAGACTCGGAGAAAAGCAGATAAACGTGGACGCATACGAGTTTTTGACGATAAAGAACGAGTACAAATACGGCACGACGAGCAAGGAAAAAATAACATACAGCTATGACGGCTCAGGTTTGTCGGAAAATATCTCCAAAGTTTTCCAAAACAAATACGACGCGCGCGGCAGGCTGACGCGGGAGAATCCCGTGTCGGAGGGACAGCAGGCGCAATACATGTACGACAAAGCGGACAGGCTCATAGCGGAGGAGACGGCGGGAGGCGCGTACACGACCTACGGTTACAACGCCGACGGAAGCCTTGATTGGGAGGAAACAAACGGAGCGAGGACAAATTACGAATACGAGTGCGGGAGACTGACGCGGCGTGGAGAGAAAGAGTTTGCCTACGACAATCTGGGCAACTGCACGAATTTCGGCGGAACGGAGATGACCTGGCACAGGGGAAACCTGCTCAAAAGCATTGGAGAGACAAGCTATCTGTACGACGCGCAGGGGA
>OMGY01003524.1_pt1 | contig 10497 bp, 13 predicted proteins | sample 1674461 | NCBI WGS metagenome assembly OMGY01 (sample SAMN05578579, study PRJEB25193) | human gut metagenome | biome: Human Microbiome; feature: human-associated habitat; material: feces | host: Homo sapiens | place: USA:Birmingham
AATCTAGCGATATAACCAAATGGAATTAAAATAATAGATTTAGTCCATGGATAATAAGAAAAAAGAGTAGGTATTGGAACAAATAATACTTTTAATAAATAAATAAATTTATTATTTGAAGTACTTACTTGTTTATTTTTTATATAATCGTTATTTTTACCAAAGCCATGAATACCAGAATTTAAAGAATATGTAATTAAATCATCAGCATATTTTGATACTTGATATTTATTTTCATAATCAAATATTCTTTTTAACGCAGTCATACTAACTTTAAAGAAATCTTCATAACCATATTTTTTAAATATTTCATAACAATAATCTAAATCTATATTTGTTTTTGTTAATAATAAATAAACATCTATTAAACTTCTTATACCTGATCCATTTTTTAAATGTTTCATATAGTGAGATAAAATGTAAATAAAATTGAAATTATCTTCTAAAGCATAAGTATTATTATCTTTTTTATATGCATGAGAAAAAGGGTCTTTAAGATAATCATGTAAAGGGTGAGTATATTCTATAATTCTATTATGCAATTCAAATTCTAATTTTTTATATTGAAAACCAACATGATGATCTGCTCGATCTTGAAAAATAAAACCATTTTCTTTTAATAATTCACAAGCTTTATTGATATCTTTTTCTCTTACTAAAACATCAATATCGCCTAACATTCTTAAATTTTTATCTGGATATAGATATTGCATAGTTGATCCTTTTAAAAAGATGTGATCAATATCATTTTTATCAAATAATGATTTTATTAAAGTTGCAAAATTTTTAAATTGTTCGTGGATTAAACATGAAGAAATATAATAAGGATTAAAAAAAGGATCTTTACTAACATAATATAAATACGCTAGAAAGGTTTGTTCTTTCATTGTTATCAGTAATTCTTTATTTTCATGTTGATTTGATAAATCTAAATGTTCACCTTTTATAGCGGCATTAACTATTTTTAATACTAATTCATAATTATCTATCATTTTATTTAGTCTCCTAACATAATGGTTCTAGCTTCTATTAAAGAAATATCACGATGAGTAATAATAATTTTTGTTTTATTTAATTTAGAAACATTAATAACAATTCTTTTCTCTAATTCTTTATCCAAAGCAGATGTAAATTCATCTAATAATAAAATTGGTTTATTTTGTAAAATACTAATAGCTAAAAGTACTCTTTGAATTTGACCTAATGATAAACCATTACCTCTTTCATTAATAATTGTTTTCATTTTTAATGGCTTTTCCATTATTTCATCATATATACAAGCTAATTTTAAAGCATTTATTAAATCTTCTTCGTTATAATTAGGAACAAATAATTTAATATTATCTTCAATAGTACCACTGAAAAGAATATTTTCTTGTGAAACATAAGAAAATAATTCACGACATTGTTTACTTGGATAAATATTGTTATTTGAGTATATATCAATAGAACCATTTTGAGGTGAAATAAATCCTAAAATTAAATTAAACATAGTTGATTTACCACACCCAGAATGACCTTTTAAGAGAATAGTATCATTTTTATTTATTGTTAAATTATAATCTTTTAAAATTTCTTGATCATAACTAAATGAGACATTATTAAAAACTAATTTATCAAAATCATTAAGTTTAATTTGTTCATAATCATCAGGAATTTTATATAAATTATTAATTCTTTCTTCACTAACTTTATATGCATTAAATCTTGTCATTAAAGAAGAAAACATTGATAAAGGAGTTTCAAAATAACTTACTATTTGTAATAAACCTACTAAAGAACCATAAGTTAATAATCCATTATAAATGCTAATTCCTCCATAAATCATGGTAAATGCAACTGTGATTTCCATTAAGACATAAACTCCACCATTACCAATTAAAGAAATACGATTTCTTTTAGATTTTATATTCTTATTTTCATCAAGTTTAGTATCTAAAGAGGTACATAAATTTTTTTCAGCACTTAGAGCTTTAACAATTTTGATGTTTTCAAAACTTTCTTGCATAAATGCATTAACTTTTCCATCAGATTCTAAACTTTTCTTTTGATATTTTTTGATAATTTTACTATATATTTTAGCGCTTATTAAAGCGAAAATACCTAATATTAATAATATTATTAATAAACGATAATCAAAATAAATTAATGCGATAAATGATAAAATAAATCTTGAACCATATAAAAAGAAATTAGGAATTGTTTCACATAAACCTGCTCTTATATTTTGAATATCGCTTAAATAAATATTGGTTATTTCTCCTGAATGAATTTTTCTTGTTTCTTCAATATCTTTTTTTATTAATTTTTGGTAGATTGTATTTTTCATATCTACTTCTACTAATAAAGAAAATCTATTTCTTATTCCTAAAAATAAAAGACTAGTTACAATATTTAATATTATTAATAATGCAAATATAATAACCCAAAATATTAAATCTTCTTTAGATGATTTAGTGGTTGCTACATCAATTAATTTTTTAGAAGCTAAAGCTTGACTGACTAAAAAGATTGAACGAAAAACATTCAAAATTGATAAAATGATAATATAAAAATTTTTCTTTTTATTAGTCATTAAAAAATCTCCTAGTTATAGGAAAGAAAATTTTCCTTATAAGTCTATTATGCCAAAAAAATAAATATAATTTATATTTAAAACCTTTTAAATAATGTATTTTATTTTTCTTTTTAATTGATTTTACTTTAGCTATTATTTGATTTAAATAAATTGGTTCTTCTTTAAAAGTTTGATTATCACCCATTAAGACAAAATAATCTTTTTTTATTTGATATATTCTATGTAAAACATATTGCCCATTATTACGTTTATAAAAAACAATATCATTTTTTTTGATATTATTTGGCTTTGTTAAAGTAACAAGGTCTTTTTCGTTAATAAAAGGAAGCATGCTAGTGCCTTTTACTGGCATAGTAAAATCTTTATTGTTATTTAATGTATCTAAAAGTAATGGCACTAAATCTTCTATTTTATTCATTAACAATGCCTAATTCGATTAATTTATTGATAAATGTTTCAACATCGTTTGTTGCAGTAGTTTTATCTACATCATATTCATTTAATAAAGCATCAATAATTTGATCATCATTTAAACCTTCTTTAATTCTATCGATAATAAATAAAGCTACTTCATTAAGGGTAATGATTTTTGAACAATCAACATTATATTCGTCTTGATGAACTAAAACAATTTCATCAGCCAAATTTTTTACAACATAACTTTCATTGTATTTCATATTAGTGTGTTTCATTTTGTTTCCTCCAAATATTGTTTTAATGTATCAACTGAATCATAAGAAATATTACAATTCAAAACACATGCATTTATTTCAATTAATTTATTAGTTAATTGATTCCATTTTTCTCGATTATACATAAATGATGAATTAGTTATATGTGGCATTAAATATAAAAATCCTTCTTTTTTAGTTACTTCTCTAACACTAGGAGATGTATTTCTATGAACAAAAACTAAATTAGTTAATTTAACTTTTGTGTTAATATCAATTAATGATTTTCCACTCCAAGGATTACCATATATATATAAACCATCTTTTTCTTCAATAATAATATTTTTATCATCATTAATTTGAGTGATATTTAAGTGTTCTTTCCATAAACGAGCTTGAGTTGATTTACCTACTCCACTGCTAGCAATAAAAAGAATACCTTTATCTTTATATTGAATAGAAGAAGAATGAATTAAAATAGCATTTTCATGTTTTAAAATAAAATATAAACAAGCATATTCAGTTAATAAATATTCTTTTCTTCCTACATCACCATTTTCCATAAGAATAATAGCGGAATTTTCCTTATAAATAACTGCACCTATATAACCATTATTTTCATTCTTTTGAATTTGAATTAAGTCATCATTATCTTGATAAACATCATAATATTTAGAATGAAATTTTGCTTCTGTTTGTGGAACATTGATTTTATCAACAATTTCACTAGAAATATTAATTTCACCTTGTTCATTAGTAACATATTTTTCTAATTGATTTTTCATCAAATTTGATACTAAAGAAAATCTAAATTTTACATTTGCAATTTTACAATTTATCATAATTTACACCTTTACTTATTTAACAATAGCATTTTAAAACCTATTTTAACAATCTTTTCTTTTAAAAAAGAATGATATTTAATAAAAAAATTAATATTTAGATTCGTTGGTAGACATTTAATGAATAGAAATGTTAAAAGGATAAGAAATAATTAATTATTAATTTTTTCTAAATAACGATAAAAATTTTCTATTTTTATAGATCAAATTTGGCATGTATATTTATTTGTAATTTGATAAAAATTAGATGATAATTCAATTTTGGTTGACCAAATTTAACTCCTCTTTTTTGAGGGTTTTTAATACCTTCCATTTGTCTTTGCTTTAATGTTTCTCTTTCATTTTGAGCAACAAAAGATAATAATTGTAAAACTAATTTTATATTTTATAGCTAAATCAATAACTAATGAAATAATGATAACATTATATATCACATCTATTTCATTTCCATTTCAGTATGTTGTAAATGGAAAATTAGAAATTTATTATGAAGGAGATTAATATAAAAGATTTAAAAAAATATCATTACACTCAAGGGGATATGGCTAAAAAATTAGGTATATCTAGAATTATGGTTGTTCAATATGAAAAAGATGATTTTATAAAAATACCAAAAAAGAAATTATTTTATGTAATACATTTAATATCAAACTAATTATTTTATATTGGTATTTGTTTTCTTTTTTCTATATTCATTTGGACTTATATGGTAATATTGTTTAAATTTTCGACAAAAATAACCGGAACTTGCAAATCCTGTTTCTTCTGCAATAGAAAAAACTGATTTTTGAGTGGTAAAAAGTTGTTCTGCTGCTTGTGATAGTCTATATTGAGTTAAATATGCTACTGTGAACAGTTTAAAATAGAGTGAAAAATATGTAAAGCTCCACTTTTACTGATAGATGCTGCTGACGCAATTGTTTCCAATGTAATATTTTTCATGTAGTTATCGTGAATATACTGCATCATATCTTGTAACCTTGCCTGCTTATGATTTAATCTATGAATATTATTAGAATTAGTAGACCAATCTATATTTTGCTCTAATATGTTCCAAAGTTGTAATAAAAGTTGTACGGTGTATAGTTCATTATTTTGTTCATTTTCTTGAGTAGTAAAAATTTTTGATAAAAGTTGTAACATTTGTTTTCCACATGTAGTGCATGGGCTTAAAACTTGATATGAAATAGATGAATTTATTATTGGTAGAATATATTTTTCATAAATGAGACTATTTTCTGCTGCTAATAGAGTTGGAGAAAAGACAATATTAGGTGCAAGTGTACTGTTTTGTGCTTCAAAACGATGTAGAACACCACTATTGATAAATATTCCATATCCTTTTTGTAGTTCTATTTTATTTTCACCTATAAGACAAAGTGCAGTACCTTCAGCAATATAAAGAAATTCAAATTCATGATGCCAGTGCCAGTCAATTCGATGAAAGTCAAATTCCCAAATATTATCTAGATAGTATGCAAATGGGTAACGATTATTTCCATGTTGGATGGTTTCTCGTAATGTTTCATCTGTAATTATCTTAAAAGTCTTCATTGCATTTTTCCTTATAAATATTAAAATTTGTTATATTGTACCATTAATATACGATTTTGTGCAATGAGCTTATACAAAAATTGCGATATAATTATATTTATGTTAAAGGAGGCTAGAATGAAGAATAAATATAATAATACAATTACAGCATGTTTTATAGGTTATATTGTACAAGCTATTGTTAATAATTTTACACCATTGCTTTTTTTGTTTTTTCAGAAATCTTATCATATTCAAATTTCACAAATTACTTTATTAGTTACTTTTAATTTTGGAATACAATTAATAGTTGATCTACTTTCTGTTAAATTTGTTGATAAAATTGGATATCGAGTATCTATGATTATAGCTAATGTTCTAGCGGCAGCAGGATTACTTCTGCTTACAGTTTTACCAGATATTTTACCAATTCCTTTTATTGGTATTTTGATTGCTGTAACGATTTATGCAGTTGGTGGTGGACTTTTGGAAGTTTTGGTAAGTCCAATTGTTGAAGCTTGTCCTTCTGATAATAAAGAGAAAACAATGAGTTTGTTACATTCTTTTTATTGCTGGGGACATGCTGGAGTTGTACTTATATCAACATTATTCTTTTATATAGTCGGTATAGATAATTGGAAGATATTGGCAGTTATTTGGGCAATAATTCCCATTATAAATGCTTTTATTTTTTCAAAAGTTCCAATTGCACCATTATTTAAAGATGGAGAATCAGGACTTAAATTAACAGAATTGTTTAAGATAAAAACATTCTGGATATTGCTGATTATGATGATATGTGCAGGAGCAAGTGAGCAAGCAGTAAGTCAATGGGCATCTACTTTTGAAGAAAAAGGACTTGGTATTTCAAAGGCGGCAGGTGATTTAGCAGGACCGATGTCATTTGCAATTTTAATGGGAATATCTAGATTGTTTTATGGTAAATACGGCAATCGTATAAATTTGGATCATTTTATGATTTATAGTACTATTTTATGTATTTTATCATATTTAGGAATTTCATTATTATCAATACCAATATTAAATCTTATTGCATGTGCAGTTTGTGGCTTTTCAGTTGGAATTATGTGGCCTGGTACTTTTAGTAAGGCATCAGCATCTTTGCCTAAAGGTGGAACAGCAATGTTTGCATTATTAGCCTTAGGTGGCGATTTAGGTTGTTCAGGAGGCCCTACATTAGTTGGAATGATATCAGGATTATTAGATGATAATCTAAAGATGGGAATTTTAGCAGGATGTATTTTTCCAGTATTGTTACTTATAGGAATTTTTCTTTGCAGAAAGCCTAAAACAATTATTAATTACAATGATATAAAAAAATAAACATTAAAAGAAATTGAGAATAAATGGAATTTTAAAAAAGTAATTATAAATGGATAAATAAACCAAAACATGTACAAATTAGAAATAATGTTATAGATTATTAGATAAATGCGTATATTCCATATGTGCAAAGTAGTAGAAAAATTACTTATGGAATTTATGCATGTAGAACAAATGAAGGCTTTTCGTATGATAAAACCAAGAGGAATAATAATCTTCTTGGCTTTTCTTTTTTATAAACATTTATTATAATGATAATGAACCAATGGTTAACCATTGAGGCGAAATTTTCGACCTCGCAAAAACTCTTACAGCTAGACTGTTTATTAGAGATCCATTGGCTCACCTTTATAAAATACTAGCTAAGAGATTATTGATGACTCTTAGCTTTTTTGTTACTTAGGCATAAGTAATGAAAGGTTTTAGAAATAAGGACGTGGGGCTTTTTGAGAACACTTATGCATCTCGTAATATAAAATGTCCAACTTCTATTTTAGTTTTAGAACTTGTTTTATCTAATTGTTGAAGAAAAATCTATCACGTATCAAACACGAAAGTAAGTAGGAAATTAAAAGAAGAAGAAAACTGTATTTCATCAAAGAAAGGAAGCAAAAAAATGAAAAGACCATGTATTGCTTTAGATGTTTCTAAAGGATCATCTCATTATCAAGGATGGATTAATGAAGATAAGAAATGTGGTAATCCTAAAAAGATTGAACATAATCAAGAAGGATTCCAAGAAATTATTACTAAAGCAAAAGAACTAGAAGGAATAACAAATGAAAAAACAATAATTGTATTTGAAGCTACAGGAGTTTATCATCGAACTCTCCAATGCTTCTTGGATGAAAATGATATGGAATATATTATTGTTTCTCCATTAGCAAGTGCTAAAGTTAGAAAGAGTAATATTAGATCAACAAAAACAGACAAGAAGGATTGTAAAAATATTGCTAAAGTTTATTTTGAAAAGGATTTCAAAATTCATAGTAAAAGTGATGAAATCTACGATAAAATGCTAGATTTGAACCGATATTATCAATATTTAACAACTCAATTAAAGAAAATAAAAGTTCAATTTAGACTAATTTTAGATATTGTATTTCCTAATATTGATAAATTATGGAGTAGACTCTATAGTGATGTTCCAATGGCTTTATTAAAGAAATATAGTCATCCTAATCAATTGAAAAACAAAAATCCAGAGACACTTGCTAAATATCTAATGAAAGAAACTTGTCATCATTATAATGAAGCAATAAAAGAGGTAAATAAAATAATTGAGTATTGTAAGACTTGTTATTCAGGATGTTCAAAAGAAAGTATTAATTGCCAAGTACTTAAAGATTTAATTTTACAATTGAATGAGAAAATTCAAGAGCAAGATAATTGCTTAAATCAAATTATAGACTTAGCAAAAGACTTACCAAATTATGAATTGTTATTATCAATTCCTGGTATATCTAATAATCTTGCATCACGTATTCTTGCTGAATTAGGTGACATAAATAGATTCTCTAGAATAAGACAAATAACTGCTTATGCTGGATTAGATCCTCATATAAATCAATCAGGTGGAAATGATGGATTACATTTAAAAATAACAAAAAAAGGAAATAAGAATCTTAGATGTTTATTGTATTTAGCCATCCAAAATACATTACAACAAGAAAATAAAGTAAGTGAATTCTACCATAAAAAAATCGCAGCTGGTATGAATCCAAAAGCTGCGAAGATTGCATGTATGAATAAATTACTTCGAATAATTTATTCTATGTGTAATAATGGTTGTGCTTACCAATAACCATTTATAGTATAACCTAAATTTTCAAAAAATCGAGTATTTCTCGATATTTTTGTCGTGTATTTTTATTAAGTAAAAATAAATTAAAATAATGCTTGTTTTTTCTTATCTAATTTATATAGCAACTTTTTTAGATACAAATTACAGAATTTAAGTGGAAAATTAATGAAATTATTTAAAACTTATCTAAAAAACTTTATAAATTAATAAAATATTAATGTGTTAAATTAATTAATATAAATAATAAAGAAATAATTAACTTAAAGAACTTTTAAAAATAAAATTAATACTAAAGTATTAAAAAAAATACTAATTGAAAAACAAAAAAATTCCCTTTATTATTTTCTTAAAGGGAGTTTTAAGCATGATTAGAATTGCAATTGTAGAAGATGAGAAGAACTCTAGTGATTTATTAGTTAATTATTTAGAAAAATATTCTAATGATAAGAATATTAGATTTGATGTTAAAACATTTTTTTCATGCAATCAAATATTAAATAATTATAGTAATAATTTTGATATTATTTTTATGGATATTGAATTACCTGATGGTAATGGCTTAGAAACAATTAGAAAAATAAGAGAAGTTGATAAAAATGTAATTGTTATTTTTGTCACTAATATGGCTCAATATGCTGTTAAAGGATATGAAGTTAGAGCGTTTGATTTTATTGTTAAACCAGTTACAAGTTATAATTTTTATATAAAATTAGATAATATATTAAATTTATTTGAGCAAAAGAAAGATGATGAAATTTGGATATCAAATAAAGATGGAAAAATGAAATTAAATATTTCATCTATTTATTATATTGAAGTTATTCAACATATGTGTATTTATCATACAAAAGATGGAAATTATAAAGCAACTGGCTCATTAAATAATATTGAAAAGACTCTAAGTAAATATAATTTTTCTTTATGTAATAGATGTTATTTAGTTAATTTAAGATATGTCACTAGTGTAAAAAAAGGATTTGTTTTAATTAATAATGAAGAATTAATAATATCAAGAGCAAAACAAGCTTCTTTTATGAAAGATTTAAATGATTTTTTAGCAGAAGGTGATTAATTTTATGTATTTTACAGCACTTTATTTTTATAAAAATTTATTTATTATTGAATTATTAATTGCAGAATTTTTATTTTGTTTTTATTTAAAAAAGAAAAATGCATTTATTTTGCGCTTTGGTCTTATTTCTTGTATTTGTTTGATTGTTTCTTTTGCTATACCAATTTTTTATAATAATTCTATTAGTTCATCTATTTTATTTTTATCTTTATTTTTAATGACTTTACCTCTTTTAAAATTTTGTTATGATGAACCATTTATAAATGTTTTCTTTTGTTCTATTGCAGCTTATACCACTCAACATTTAGCGTATTCAATAAGTAATTTATTAACATCTTTTATTAAATGGGGTGAATCACCTATGGTGAATATATATTATAATTCAACTTCATCATTACAATTAGATGGTTATTTTTTTGCTTGGTTAAGTCTTTATTTTATTTGCTATATTGGTGTATATGCTGGAACATTTTTTTTATGTGCTAAAAAGATAAATTATGGTGGCAATATGAAAATTAAGAATTTAACATTATTGTTACTTATTGGCTGTGCATTAATAATTAATATTATTTTAAATACAATTTCTATTTATAATCAAAATAATGCTTTAACTAACATGGTTGAAAGTGTTTATAATATTGTAAGTTGTATTT
>OMGY01003525.1_pt1 | contig 10494 bp, 7 predicted proteins | sample 1674461 | NCBI WGS metagenome assembly OMGY01 (sample SAMN05578579, study PRJEB25193) | human gut metagenome | biome: Human Microbiome; feature: human-associated habitat; material: feces | host: Homo sapiens | place: USA:Birmingham
GCACCGAGGACGAGAGCCTTGCCATCATCGACAAGGACGACCGGGTGCACATGGCCCACATGGACATCCACTTCACCCACTCCACCAACGGCGTGGCGGCGCTGCACACCGAGATTTTGAAAAATTCCGAGCTGCACGGCTTCTATGAGCTGTACCCGGAGAAGTTCAACAACAAGACCAACGGCATCACGCAGAGACGTTTCCTGATGCACGGCAATCCGCTGCTTGCCGACTGGGTGACAAAGCATATCGGTGACGGCTGGATCACAGAGCTGATGCAGCTTGCACGTCTGGTTCCGTATGCATCGGACGCAAAAGCCCAGAAGGAGTTCATGGAGATCAAGCGCAGGAACAAAGTGCGCCTGGCAGAGTATATCAAGGAGCATAACGGCATCGAAGTCGATCCGGATTCCATTTTCGATGTGCAGGTAAAGCGTCTGCATGAGTATAAGAGACAGCTCTTAAACATTCTGCACGTTATGTACATTTACAATGAGTTAAAGAGCCATCCAGATATGGAGTATTATCCACATACCTTCATCTTTGGTGCAAAGGCAGCAGCAGGCTATCGCCGTGCAAAGCTGACCATTAAGCTGATCAACTCTGTAGCAGATGTCATCAACAATGATAAGTCCATCAACGGCAAGATTAAGGTAGTCTTCATTGAGAACTATCGTGTATCAAATGCAGAGATCATCTTTGCAGCAGCTGATGTTTCAGAGCAGATTTCTACTGCATCTAAGGAGGCATCTGGTACTGGTAACATGAAGTTTATGTTAAATGGTGCAATCACCTGCGGTACACTTGATGGTGCAAACGTAGAGATTCTTGAGGAAGTTGGCAAGGACAACGCTGTTATCTTTGGTATGACCGCAGATGAGGTTATCAATTATGAGAAGAATGGCGGCTATGATCCAATGCAGATCTTCAACGAGAATCAGGAGATTCGTCAGGTTCTTATGCAGTTAATCAATGGCTTCTATTCACCACAGGATCCGGAGCTGTTCCGCGATATCTACAATTCACTGCTTAATACCTACAGCAGCGACCGCGCAGACACATACTTCATCCTCAAGGATTTCATGTCCTATCATGAGGCACATATGAAGATTAACGAGCTGTATCAAGATCAGACAAGATGGGCACACATCGTTATGATGAACACCGCATGCAGCGGAAAGTTTACATCTGACCGTACCATCCAGCAGTATGTTGACGAGATCTGGGAGCTTGACAAGGTAACAGTTGAACTGTAATGAATTGGAAATATGCGGTGCATGTATAAAATTGTGCAATGCAGAAAACAATAAGATAGAAGTTTAAATGCCATCGGGGGCAGGGTAATGCGGCGTTAAAAGTCACATTCCCTGTCCCTGTTTGTTTTATGAAAGGAGAAAATTATGAGAAAAACAGGACTTATTATTTTAATGACAGCGGCAGCACTCTCTATGAGCGCATGCGGCAGAACTGAAAAACCAGAGTCAACAAAGCCATCAGGCACAGTGGCAAATGAAAAGGAAACCGTAAAGAAAACTGAGAAGGAAACCGAGAAAGCAACTGAAAAGAAGACAGAAGCGCAGACTGAGGATCAAACAGAAAAAGAGACAGAAACAAAAGAGACATTATCTGAGAGTGAATCAGAGGCAGCAGCAACTGATGAAAACGTTTTGCAGTTAGATGCAGAGCTTAGTGAGCTGTTAGATAAGATGTATGCAATCAAGGGACCAGATTTTGATGTGGAAACTGACACTGTTGATTTTGATGATGAGTATGCAGTATCTTCCTATACAGGTCTGACGATGGATGATGTGAAAAAGCTTGATGCAGCAATTGTATCTGAGCCAATGATGGGTTCACAGGCATATTCACTTGTGCTTGTTAGACTTAAGGATAAGGCAGATGCAGCTGATATTGCACAGAAAATGGCAGATGGAATTAATCCGCGCAAGTGGGTATGTGTAGAGGCAGATGAGCTGACTGTAGTATCAAAGGATAATATTATTATGCTTTTTATGGCAGATCATGAGCTTTACAGCATGGACGATGCTGTAGCTGCGTTCACAGAGGTATGCGGTAATCCAGACAATACCTATCAGCCAAAATAAAAAAATTAAAATGTTATTTTCCGGACTTCCATTTTTATATTATTTCCTTCCGGCGGTGCTGGTGTGCTATTTTGCCGCACCGCGGAAATTGAAAAATGCAGTGCTTTTTGTGTTCAGCCTGATTTTTTACGGATGGGGAGAGCCGCGCTATATTGTGCTTATGATTGTGTCAATTGTGAGTGGTTTTGTTTTTGCACTTATGATTGAAAAAAAACAGAATAAAAAAAGCGGACTCATCCTAATGTGGATATCTGTGGCAGTCAGCCTGTCATTTCTTCTTATATTTAAATATGCTGATTTTTTAATTGAAAATGTGAATCAGCTGCCAGGTGTGTCACTGCCTCTTTCTAAGCTGTCTCTTCCAATAGGAATAAGTTTTTATACATTTCAGATCATCAGTTATACTGTAGATGTCTGGAGAGGAGATACTAAAGCTCAAAGAAACATTATTTCATTTGGAACATATGTATCGCTGTTTCCGCAGCTGATTGCGGGACCGATTGTGCGATACACGGATATTGAAAGAGAGCTGCAGGAAAGAAAGCATAGCGTCACACTTGCTGCATCAGGCATACAGCGATTTTTGATAGGATTAAGCAAGAAGGTACTGATTGCAAATGTACTGGGAGAACTGACAGATATCTGTCTAAAAACATCGCAGCCAAGCATATTATCTTGGTGGATGTATGCAACAGCTCTTGTACTTCAGATTTACTTTGATTTTTCAGGCTACAGTGATATGGCGATTGGACTAGGCCGCATTTTTGGCTTTCAGTTTCCAGAAAATTTTAATTATCCTCTGATTAGCCGCAGCGTAAAAGAGTTCTGGCGCAGATGGCATATCAGTCTTGGCAGTTGGTTTCGCGATTACGTTTACATTCCTCTTGGAGGAAGCCGCGTAAAGACTGGACTTTATGTGAGAAATGTCATAGCCGTGTGGATGCTTACAGGACTGTGGCATGGCGCATCATGGAATTTTGTCTTATGGGGAGCAGGTTTTGGAGTGCTTCTTTTGTGCGAGCGATTTTTATGGGGAAAATGGCTGGAACGAATGCCGTCTATTATTTCACATTTGTATTTGCTTTTTATTATTTTACTTAGTTTCATTATTTTTTCAGCAGATACAATACCACAGGCTATGCAGCGAATAGGCGGATTGTTTGGTGCAGGAAAATTGCCAGTCATATCAGTACAAAGTGTGTATTATCTAAGAAGCTATGGACTGCTGCTTATTTTTGCAGCAATCGCAGCAACACCGCTGCCAGTGACAGCATTTAATAGATTTATGAAAACAAAGGCAGGAAGTATTCTTAATTGGGTGATGCCGATTGTGCTTGTAGGACTATTTTTGCTGGCAACTGCCTTTTTGGTGGACGGTTCATATAATCCATTTTTATATTTTAGGTTTTAAGCATTGGGGAGAGTTTATGATAAAAAAAGAAAAACAACAGGCTATTGTCACATTGCTTATAACAGGACTTACATTTGGAATACTTTGCCTTGCAGCATGGTTTCATACGCCAAATCAGATATCTGTCTCTGAGCGAAGACGTCTGGCACAGCTTCCCACGCTTACAAAAGACAGTGTGGGAAAGGGAAACTTTATGAGTGGCTTTGAGCGTTACAGTCAGGATCAGTTTCCATTTCGTGAAACATTCAGAAAGCTAAAAACGAAAGCGCTGTTTTCTTTGTATCAGCAAAAAGATGTTCATGGAATTTATGTTGCAGATGGCTACGCAACATCAATAGAAAGCGAAATCAATGAGGCTTCCGTGTCACATGCAGTTAATGCATTTGAGCATGTCTATACACAGTATTTAAAAAATGGCAGCCATGAAATTTATGCAGCAATAGTACCAGATAAAGGATATTATCTTGCGGCGAAAAATGGGTATCCGGTGATGGATTATGATAAGTTTTTTAAATACTTTGAAAATGGGATGCCATATGCGAAATTTATTGATCTTACACAGACGCTGTCTCTTGAGGCATACTATTTCACAGACAGCCATTGGCGTCAGGAAGCACTGATAGAAACAGCCAACCAGATAAAAAGAAATATGAAAAATGATACTTTATCAGATGACTATGATATTTGTCAGGCAGCAGATTCTTTTTATGGTGTATACAGCGGTCAGGCGGCACTTCAAGTAACACCTGATAAGATTATGTATATAGACAGTGAAATCATTTCACAGGCACAGGTTTATAATTATGAGACGAAAAAGACAGGCACTGTTTATGACAAGGATAAGCTGACAGGCTATGATCCTTATGATTTTTTCCTGTCAGGTCCATCAGCACTTCTTAGGATTGAAAATCCTAAGGCAGCAGAAAAGAAAAATCTAATCGTCTTTCGTGATTCCTATGGTAGCAGTCTGATTCCTCTTTTAATTGATTCCTACAGCAGTATAGTGGTTGTAGATCTTCGTTATATCGCGCAAAAAAAACTGGGAGAATTAATTAATTTTGAATCAGATGAAATGGCAAATGCAGATGTACTGTTTTTATATGGAACTATTTTATTAAATGACAGCAGTACAATTAAAAAATAAAAAAAGTCCAATAGGCGGAATATTAATCCGGCCTATTGGACTTTTTTATTTATTGATAATCAAAAATCCACTCCAAAAAGTCAATGGAAGTCTGAAGTCTTGACGTGTTGACAGCAATGCCAAGGTAACATGGTGTACCTAACAGACAATTTTTATTTACGATACGAGTATCACTAACGTCTATTGCAGCTGCGTACTGGCCAAGGACCTTGCCAGCTTCGTCAGTGCGGCTTAAGTAAAGGATACGATCCTGCTCCTTTAAGTATTGGAAGAATGCCGGAGGAAGTGTTTCCTCGAGATCGGCAAATAAGGTATTATCTTCCTCACCGACACCATAATAATTGACAAATGCAGTATTGCCGCCGAATACATCAAGATCGTGAGCGGCTGCCATTGCCATTACCTTCATCATAGAGGTATAGGAAGCCTCGTCTGATCCGCTAAAGTCAAGATATTCTGTCATATTAAAACTGATCTGATAATCTTTAAGACTCATATCCTCATAGGCGGCAAATTCTTTTTCAAGGGAATCAACATCAGCATTATCTGATAAGTAGTTGTTATAAACATGAACCTGCACGATAAATGGACGGCTGTTTCTGATTACGGACATGGTGATACTAATCACAATGGCGATCACACCTATGATCACAAAGACTGGAACCTTGTAATAGCTCCAGAAATATTCCCATCCATCCTTAAAGCCCATTGACTTCATTTTAGCAATTTCAGATTTAAAACTGCGTTTTTCACTTTTTACAGGGTTAAATTCCTCCTTTTTTGGTTGTTTTTTGCTTGGGTCATCTGCTTCAATTCTCATATTTTAATCCATGCCTTTCTGTGGTATAAAAAGTATGATACTAGTGTAACACAGTTTTTGCGATATGGAAATGAAAATAGTATGATTAGTATAAAATAATCATAAAATCTGCATCATTCGTTTGCATTTTTAGGAATCCTCATATATAATAAAATCTATGAGCGGCAAATAAAAAATATAGCCGTCCGGGAGCGTCTGCGTGATCGCAGCGCAATATGTGAAAAAGGAATAGAGGTACTTATAATGGGAAGCTTGTTTAATCTTGACAATCCAATTTGGAGGTTTATGGGAAAACTCGTAGATGTGTTTATCCTGACACTTTTGTGGGCTGTCTGCTGTATCCCGATCATTACGATTGGACCAGCATCAACTGCGGTGTATTATGTAACACTGAAACTTGTGAGGGATGAGGAGTCGTACACAGTAAGAAGCTTCTTTAAGTCCTTCAAGGAAAACTTTAAGCAGGGAAGTGTGATCGGTATCATCATGACACTGCTTCTTGTATTCTTCTTGTATGATATTTATGCATACTTTATGATGGGTACACAGATTAGCCGTATTCTTGGAATTGTATTCCTTGGAATTTTCTTACTTTATCTGATCACACTTGTTTATGTATATCCGCTTCAGGCAAAGTTTTACAATAAGATTCGCTTCACACTCAGAAATGCACTGTTCATCGGTGTAAAGCATATCTTCCGCAGCCTAGCAATGATTATTATTGCAATAGCTGTTATCGTGGGATGTCTGTTCTTCCCACCGTTGATCTTATTAAGCTATGGTCTGATTGCATTTTTACAGTCGTACTTCTTGGTAGTAATCTTCGATAAGTATATCCCGAAGGAAGACGAGGCAAATGGCGATTCTGTAGTTGCAGAGGCTAAACGTGAGTTAGAGGCACAGGAAGCAGAAGAAGGCGAGCAGGTTCATATCGTTATGACCCAGCAAGATCAGCAGCCAGCAGATACACAGGTCTTCTCAAGAGAGATGTTTGCATCAAGAGAACCTAAAGAAGAAACAGAAAGCGCAGACACGCAGGATAATAAAGAAGAAGAACAAAAATAAAAGTAAAAGTGAGGCAGTTGGTGAAAACCAGCTGTCTTTTTTTGCTGCAATTTACGGATAAAACATTATCTAAACCATTACACCGGAGGGCTTTTGTAAGCAACTAAAAAAATTTTGGTTTTTTAAGAAATTTATTTCCATATTTTGTCTTATATGGTATAAGGTGTTATATACAGCCGCAGAGAAGAAAGAGAGGACAGGGGGATGACAGATATTGACATTATCAGGTTGTTATGGATACGAGACGAGATTGCAATTGAAGAGCTTGAAATAAATTATGGACATTACTGCAGACAGATTTCATGGGAAATTGTACAGAACCGTGAGGATGTGAGCGAATGTTTAAATGATACTTGGTGGAAAACATGGTGCAGCATTCCGGAAAACAGACCAGATTCGCTTCGAGCATATGTCGCAAGGATCACAAGAAATTTATCGCTTAACAAGATAATTCATAATAAGGCATGGAAACGCGGATATGGAAAAATTAGTGTAATTGAGCAGGAAGTTGGTGATCTTATCGGTGAGGACGCTATTAGCCGTATGATTGACAGAGATGATTTTGTGCAGCGTCTGAATGGATTTCTGGAAAAACAGACAAGAACAGATCGGATGATTTTCGTGCTTCGATTTTGGTATATGGAGACACCACGGGAAATTGCAAAGCATATGGGTTTAAAGGAAAAAAATGTTTATAACACATTGTATCAGATGAGAAAGCGTTTTAGAGTTTATTGGGAACAAAGTGGAAAGGAGGACACTGTTTATGAAAAAACATGATTTTGAAAGCACATCTAAGAAAAATGCAAAAGAGCAACCACCTGAAATGGCAGAGCGAGAACAGGAAATCTTGATGTGGATGGGCGATATCCGTGATGATTTTATCTTAGAGGCGGAGGATTACAAGCACTATCAGAGCGATAAAAGTATGCCAGGATATTTTATTGTAGGCGGTACACTTGCCGCTGCAGCAGCAATTTGTACGGCAATCTTCTTTCAGACAGGCCGAAATCGAATCGATCATTCAAATGTTCCGATGCAGCTTCCATATCAGACAGAAGAGACAAAGGAAATTGAGTGGGAGACAGAGGAAGAGACGACAGAAGAAGAGACGACACAGGCAGAAACGACAGAAGCAGAGACGACAGAAGCAGCATCACAGGAAACAACAAAGGAGGATGGCAGTCTTTCTGCTGCAGCGAGTGAATCATTTGCCTACAACCTTCCAATCGCGGAAGATGAATATTTGGTGCTGACGACAGGAGAAGACAGTTATAATTGGCTGGGTGGAGATATGGTTCTTGCTCTTGATTCTTCTGGAGAGGAAATTTTAAGACTTCCTGGCTATGGAATTACAGGAAATAGCGCATATATTAGCAATGGAATGATAGTGAACGAAAATACACCGCTTGTTTTGTATACTGAATATGAGGACGGAGCTTCAGATGACAGCGATTATGCGAGTGCACAGATGGGAATCTATTCTTTGAAGGATCGAAAGTGGATTGTGGAGCCGGCTAGGCAGAGAGTGACTCTTTTTACTGATTCTGTGTATATGATTGGATCTGATGTAGGCAATTTGTATCGGACAGACGGAACTTGCATAGAGGAAGGGGCAGAGGATGTGACTGTGCAGGGCAACTTTATTATCAGCAGACGTGCCGTGTATGACAAGACAGGACAACTGCTGCTTATGATTCAGGAAAATGAGAATGTTTGGACCGTGCTGTACGATGAGATTTTAATAAATGAGTATTTTTCAGATGGCAGTCATTATACGAAATGTGTGAATGCGCAAGGAGAGACCATATGGATAGAGCAATCAGGACTGACATGGACTGGTGGGGAAGATGGCTGGAGAATTTACAACAGTTGGAACGATACGAATGAAAAAGGACTTTTAACAGCTACGCGTGATGACAATACATTAAAAATTGTTTTGTCAGAAGATGAATTTTTTGCTAAAAATCCAGATGCACAAGGAAATGGTCTGCGTCTTCTTACGGTAACAGCAAATAATGAGGGGAGACACGAGTTCTTTTTACAGACAACATCCGCCGAGCATCAGAAAATATATTATTATCGGTGCGATGATGAATTTAATATAATAAATGCGTATCCGCAAAATCAGATTTATATCGGTAACATGTATGACGAAGTGTGTTTATGGTACTGGGGATTAGATGAAAGTGGCAATGGATTTGTAGAAAATCTTATATGGGGAAATAAAATAAAAGTTGATGCAGAGATCATGAATGAGATCCTGCAATGTTCAGATGTACAGGTTATTCAAGAGGAAAATATATTTGGACTGTTGTTTGATCAAAATAAGAAATTTTTATACGGGACAGATAACGATACTCATCTTATCAGTGAGAATGGTGGAATCATGGCACGCATGGCGAGCCAGAGTAATACAGGTGCAGCAGGAGTCGATATACTTTCAATTGCATATGCAGAAAAAGAGTACTCTGAAATTTTGTATTACTTACCTGATGGCACAGTACTTGATGGTTACGGCACTATTTTATTTATGAATGAACAAATGAAATGTGTTCAGGAAGTAGGTCGTATCGTAATAAGAGACAGCATGGGAAATGTGCGCAAAGAAATTGATATGATACCAGGGTCAAAAGGTCAGAAAGCCGATGCAAGCTTGCTTGCAAGAGGATTTTTGACCTCTTGACCCGCCAAAAACATGAGTAAGTAGCCATTTTTCGAAGAAAAATGAGCGGATTACGAATGTTTTTGAGGATTGTGAGAGTACGAAGTACGGAACAATCCGGTATCAAAAGGGTCAAAATATTTTTTGACCCCAACATCATTTAGTTTGATAATTCCGCAGTTGTATCCCCCAGGGGTACGAGGCGTTTCGATAAGGTGAAAGAAAATGGCAGAGAAAAGAGATTATTATGAGGTTCTGGGTGTAGAGCGCGGAGCTGATGATGCGACCTTGAAAAAAGCATACCGGAAACTGGCGAAAAAATATCATCCGGATATGAACCCAGGGGATAAAGAAGCAGAAGCAAAATTCAAAGAGGCGACAGAGGCGTACAGCGTACTGAGCGATCCGGAAAAGAGAAGAACATACGACCAGTACGGTCATGCAGCATTTGAAAATGGTGGAGCCGGTCAGGGTGGCGGTTTCGGTGGATTCGACTTTAACGGCGCAGATATGGGCGATATCTTCGGCGATATTTTCGGGGATCTGTTCGGTGGCGGAAGAAGCCGCAGAGCGAACAACGGTCCGATGCGTGGAGCAAACCTGCGTGCGGTTGTTCATATTACTTTCCAGGAAGCAGTTTTCGGCTGCGAAAAAGAACTGGAACTGACACTGAAAGATACCTGTACCAAATGTAACGGAACCGGTGCAAAACCGGGTACTTCTCCGGAAACCTGTAGCAAATGTCATGGAACCGGTCAGGTAACATATACCCAGCAGTCCATGTTCGGTATGGTACGAAACGTACAAACCTGTCCGGACTGTGGAGGAACCGGTAAGATCATCAAAGACAAATGCCCGGATTGCCGTGGAACCGGATTTACCGCAAGCAGAAAGAAGATCCAGGTATCTATTCCGGCAGGTATCGACGATGGACAGAGCATCCGTATTCGTGAAAAAGGAGAACCGGGAACCAATGGCGGACCGAGAGGCGATCTGCTGGTAGAAGTACAGGTAGCCCGTCATCCGATCTTCCAGAGACAGGATATGAATATCTTCTCCACAGCACCGATCACCTATGCACAGGCTGCACTGGGTGGTAAGATCCGCATCAGCACGGTAGACGGTGAAGTAGAGTACGAAGTAAAACCTGGTACACAGACCGATACCAAGATCCGTCTGCGCGGAAAAGGTGTACCGTCACTGAGAAACAAAAATGTTCGCGGTGATCAATATGTTACACTGGTTGTTCAGGTACCGACCAAACTTTCCGAGGAAGCAAAAGAT
>OMGY01003527.1_pt1 | contig 10485 bp, 6 predicted proteins | sample 1674461 | NCBI WGS metagenome assembly OMGY01 (sample SAMN05578579, study PRJEB25193) | human gut metagenome | biome: Human Microbiome; feature: human-associated habitat; material: feces | host: Homo sapiens | place: USA:Birmingham
GTGTAGACGTCCAGGGCGCCGGCGTCCAGCAGCAGCTGGACGGCAAACCCCAGATCCTCTCCGGTCATATCGTCCAGGGTACAGCGCAGCTCTGCGATCTGGCGGGGGGCGGTGGGGGCGTCTACGGCGGAGCTGCACCAGAAAGCCCGCAGGAGGTTGGCCTGTGGGAAATCCTTCTGACCAGTCCCAATACCGATTCGTTCTACAGTCAAAGTGGGCATGGGGCCAAAGGACTGGACAAAATGCTTGAGCAGGGCGGCGCCGGTAGGGGTGCAGAGTTCCCCTTCCAAATCCCCGGAGCGCCAGGGAATCCCCTGGAGCAGGACGGCGGTGGCCGGGGCGGGCACCGGCAGAATGCCGTGGGCGCAGTGTACGGAGCCGCTGCCTGCCACTACGGGAGAGGCCAGGATACCGTCCGGACGCAGCTCGTCCAGCAGCAGGCAGACTCCGACGATATCCGCCACTGCGTCCAGGCTGCCCACCTCATGGAAGTGGATCTGCTCCATCGTGGTCCGATGGACCTGGGACTCCGCCTCTGCCAGCAGCTGGTATACGGCCAGCGCCTGCTCCTTGACCCGGTCCGGGATAGCCAGTGCGCGGATCAGGTCGGAGAGATGGCCCAGATCGTGATGCGCATGATGATGGTGATCCCGGCTGCCCTCGGTCTCCTCCAGGGAGCCGTCAATGAGAACGGACACGTGGGTGCCGTAGATGCCGCACTTGGCCTGGGTGGACTGTTCCAGCCGGACCCGGGGCAGGCCGATCTGGTGAAACCGGTCCAGCCACTGCTGGGGATCTGGCAGCAGTTCCAGCAGCGCTCCCAGCAGCATGTCGCCGGAACAACCCATGTTGCATTCCAAATAAAGTGTTTTCATCGTCCGAATCCCTCCCAGGCGGCGCACTGCCAACTGTCTTCTGTGTTGTAACAGGTTCAGTTTATCGCATCCGGCGGGGAAAGGCAAGAGAGGACAGGTTTCCCCTTGACAGGAGAGCGGTTCTGCTTATAATGGTTATAAAGTGAACAGAGTGCCGAACCGGTTCCTCCGGCGGCGCGAGAGGGGAATGAGAGAGAGATGACAAATGGCCTGATGGTCTGGGCCCACAGCGCAAAGCGTCTGTGCAGCAAGAATGCAGAGGCGTTGGTGAAGGAGTTCGGGCTGTCCCATGTGGAAATTGGCATTCTGGGGTTTCTCCACGACCATCCGAAACTGGATACCAGCCGAGACATTGCCGAAGCGCTGCTGCTGGCCAAGTCCAATGTGTCCAACGCGGTGGAAAATCTGGTTCAGCGGGGCTATCTGAGGCGGGAGGCCGATTCGGAAGACCGGCGGCTGATCCATCTGAAGCTGATGGACAGCGCGCAGGAGCTGATCCAGCGGGGAGAGGCGGACCGAACGAAGCTGTTGGCGCAGCTGTTTTCCGGTTTTTCCGACGAGGAGATGAAATTGCTGCGGTCCTTTAGTCAACGAGTTTACGACAACGTGCAGGAGATGCTGCGAGAATAGCCGAGCGGTCGGCAAAGTCAAAGGATGATAAAAAATCATGTCTAAATTCTGTGTAAAGAAACCATTTACTGTGTTTGTGGCGGTGATTATCGCCCTGACCCTCAGCGCTGTCTGTCTGACCAAGATGGCTACGGACCTGCTGCCGGAGATGGACTTGCCCTACATGATGGTGATCACCACCTATCCCGGGGCCAGCCCGGAAAAGGTGGAGTCCAGTGTAACCGAGCCCATGGAGAGTGCGCTGGGGACGGTAACCGGCGTCAAAAATGTGACCAGCTCTAGTGCGGAGAACTACAGTCTGGTGATGCTGGAGTTTGCCGACGGCACCAATATGGACTCCGCCATGGTGAAGATCAACTCCGCCATCACATCGGTGAAGGAGAGCCTGCCGGAAGCATGCGGTACATCCAATGTGATGGAGATGTCGATGGATATGGTGGCCACCATGTACACCTCGGTGGGATACGAGGGGAAGGACATCTACGCCCTGTCCGATTTCACCGACGAGACCCTGATCCCGCGCCTGGAGCGCCAGGAGGGGGTGGCCAGCGTCAGCAATATCGGTCTGGTGGAAAAGTCCATCGAGGTGCGCCTGGATCAGGACAAGGTGGATGAGATCAACGATAAGGTGCTGGTGAAGGTCAGCGGAAGCCTGGCCAAGGCCAAGAAGGAGCTGAACAAAGCCCAGTCCAAGCTGGACAAAGCCAAGGGTGAGCTGGAGGACTCCCAGACCAGCACCAGCGACCAGCTGGGACAGGCGTCCCAGGCGACGGATCAGCTCTCCGCCTACCAGAGCCAGCTGGTGAGCCAGCAGGCCAGCCTGAAGGCCCTCCAGGGCGCCCGGGAACAGGTGATCGGCCAGCTGGAAAAGAACGGGGTGGACTACGCCGCCATTGATGACAGTATCAGCCAGCTCAACGACTCCGCGGCTCAGATGGAGACGCTCTACCAGAGCCTGACCGGGGCGGGCTGTACCGATGAAACGGCCCTGGCGGATCTGGTGGCCGCCGGAGCCGCCATGGGGTTGGATGAGACCACTGTCGCCGCCCTGCAGCAGCTGATTGACAGCGGCACCACCACGGTGGGGGACATCAAGACCACGGTCGACACCCTGACCGCGTCCGCAAAGGGGCTGGAGAAGAGCAAGTCCGCAGTGGAGCAGTTTGACAGCGAGATCACCGCGCTCCAGGTGGAGATCAAGGTGACCGAGGCCATCATTGAACAGTACCAGGACGCCATGGGGGATAATACTTACAGCGATGTGGAGTCGGCAAAAATCCAGGCGGCGGCAGGTTTTGGCAGTGCTTCCGCCCAGATGGAGGCGGCGGTGAAGGAACTGGCATCCGCCAAAGAAAAATATGAGGACTCCCGGGAAGAGGCCCTGAAAAAGGCAAATCTGGATGAGCTGCTGAACATGAGCAGCCTGTCCTCCCTGGTGTACGCCCAGAACTTCGAGATGCCTGCCGGTTACATTGACGACAAAAAGGACAATCAATGGCTGCTGAAGGTGGACCAGGGGTTTGACGACGGCAAAGAGCTGAAGGGGATGGTGCTGTGCCATGTGGACGGCATCGGCGACGTGAAACTGGGGGACGTGGCCAAGATTACCGTGGTGGACAACGCCGGGGAGAGCTACGCCCGAGTCAACGGCGAGGACGCCATTGTGCTGTCCATCTTTAAGGGCAGCACGGCGGGAACCAGCGCCGTTTCCGAGGCGTGCAATGCGGAGATAAAAGAACTGGAGGCCGAATATGACGGGCTGCACTTTGCAATTCTGAATGACCAGGGCAAGTTTATCGCCCAGTTTATCAGCAGCATTCTGAGCAGCATCATCATCGGCGCCATTTTGGCCATCATCGTCCTGGCCGTCTTCCTGAAGGACGTGAAGCCCACTCTGGTGGTAGCCTTCTCCATCCCGTTCAGTGTGCTGGTGGCCATTCTGATGATGTATTTCAGCGGCATTACCTTAAATATGATGTCTCTGGCGGGCCTCGCCCTAGGCATCGGTATGCTGGTGGACAACTCGATTGTGGTGATAGAGAATATCTACCGTATCTCAAACCGGGGGGTAGATGCGGCGCGGGCCTCGGTTCAGGGCGCCCGGCAGGTCCAGGGGCCCATCCTGGCCTCTACGCTGACCACGATCTGCGTATTCCTGCCCATGATTTTTACCACGGGCTATACCCGTCAGCTGATGCTGCCCTTCGCCCTGACCATCACCTATGCCCTGGTGGCCTCCCTGCTGGTATCCCTGACGGTGGTGCCCACTATGGGCTCTCTGATGCTGCGGCGGGCCAAGCCCAAAGCCCATCCCTGGTTTGACAAGGTGCTGGGAGTCTATGGCTCAGTTCTGCGCTTCTGCCTGCGGGTGAAGGCGGTGCCGATCCTTGTATCCGTGCTGCTGCTGGCCTTCTCTGTGATCCAGGTGGCCCGGATGGGGATCGTTATGATTCCCGATATCAGCAGTGACCAGATCGCCGTCACGTTGCAGCTGGAGGATGACGTGGAAAAAGAGGACGCCTATGCCGTGGCCGACCAGGTGATGGAGCGGGTGCTCCAGGTGGACCATGTGGATACGGTGGGCGCCCTGGCCGGCGGCAGCATGACGCTGGTCGCCAGTGCCCAGGGGGCAGAGGAGGACTACACCCGGTACTCCTTCTATGTGCTGCCCGACGATACGGTGAACCAGGAGGGCGAGGTGGCGGAAATCTGTTCTGACATCGAGAAAAAGACCGCGGACCTGGACTGTGACCTGGTGGTTTCCTCTTCCTCCATGGGGGACACGGCCAGCCTGATAGGCAGCGGCCTGCAAATTGACATTTACGGCGACGATCTGGACCAGCTGATGAAGATCAGCAAGGATATTGAGGCGCTGGTGGGCGAAGTCAAGGGGTTTGAAAACATCTCCAACGGCCAGGAGGAGGGAGATCAGGTCATGCGCCTGGTCATCGACAAGGACAAAGCCATGGGGCTGGGGCTGACGGTGGCGCAGATCTACTCCTCCATCAGCGACGGCCTGACCCGGGAGAAGGAAGCTGCTACGGTGACTGTTGACGGTCAGGATATGGAGGTCAACATTGTGGATGAGGACTCCCTGCTGAAAAAAGAGAGCCTGATGAATCTGGAGTTTGAGACCACGGTGACCAACGATGACGGTACTACCGACACGGAAACTCACAAGCTGAAGGAATTCGCCAAGGTGGAGTACGAGGAGGGCGTGGCATCCATTGCCCGTGAGAATAACGCCCGGATGATGAGCGTCACCGCAGACACCATGGAGGGCTACAACACCACCCGCCTGTCCCAGCAGGTGCAGGAGCGGCTGGACCAGTACAAGTTCCCCGACGGCTACAGCGCGGAGATTGGCGGCGAGACCGAGAGCACCATGGACATGGTGTCCCAGATGGTGCAGATGCTGGCTCTGGGCCTGCTGTTCATCTACCTGGTGATGGTGGCCCAGTTCCAGAGCCTGCTCAGCCCCTTTATCATCCTGTTTACCGTGCCGCTGGCCTTTACCGGTGGACTGATCGGACTGCTGATCGCCGGAGAGCAGCTGTCCATGATGAGCCTGATGGGCTTTATGGTGCTGATGGGAACGGTGGTCAACAACGGCATTGTGTTCGTGGACTACACCAACCAGCTGCGGCTGGAAGGGGTGGAGAAGCGCCGGGCCCTTGTGCTTACCGGCCAGGCCAGAATGCGTCCCATTTTGATGACGGCCCTGACTACCATCCTGTCCATGTGTTCGCTGATTTTCAGCCAGTCCACCACAGCGGCGGCCAGCCGGGGTATGGCCATTGTGGTGGCAGGGGGCTTGGCGTATGCGACCCTGATGACCCTCTTTGTGGTGCCGGTCATGTATGATATTTTCTACCGGAAGCAGCCCAGAGTCATTGACTTGGACGACGAGGTTCTGGACGATCAGACCGGACTGCTGGAGCATTAAACAGACAGACCAAGAGGGTCCCGTGTACAGCACGGGACCCTCTTTTTGGCATGGGAAAACCGGCAGGCCGTGGAGCCTGCCGGTTTGTTATGTAAGAAAATGCGGTTCAGCGCTCTTCGTCAAAGTTCTTGACCCGTTCGTTCCGCTTGGTATCGTAGACGTAGACGGTAGCGCCCTTGCCCAGCAGAGACATGGCATAGTACTTGGCGTGGTCCAGGAAGTTGGTCTCATAGTAGCACTCAAAATGCTCGGGGTCATTGACCATGAGCTTGGGATGGTTCCACATAACCTGATAGCGATAGCTGTCATATTTCTTGTACATATCGGTTCACCTCTTGTGGTTCGTATTCTTTGTACCTTATTATATAGCACTTTGCCGAAAGACGCAAGATGACGGAGTAATTTGAAACAGTTACAGCAGGGCGGCCAGGGCGTCAATATCCTCCGGTCGGGTGGCCCAGCTGGTGGCGAAGCGGACCACGGTGTGCTGGTCGTCCAGGTTCTCCCAGAAGCCGAAGGAGACCTGGGCGGAGAGGGCCTCCAGCTGGCGGCGCTCCAGCACGATAAACTGCTGATTGGTGCCGGTCTCCAGGTAGAAGCGGTACCCTTTGTCTCGAAATACCGTTTTCAGACGCTGGGCCATCTCAATGGCGTGGCGGGCGATACGGAAATAGAGGCCGTCGGTAAACAGGGTGTCGAACTGAAGGCCCAGCAGACGGCCCTTGGCCAGCAGGGCGCCGTGCTGCTTGATGAGGGTAAAGAAATGGGGGATCAGATTGGGCTGGGGGATGACCACGGCTTCCCCGAAGAGGGCGCCCACTTTGGTGCCACCGATGTAGAACACGTCGCACAGCCGGGCAAGATCTTCCAGGGTGACGTCGGTGCCGTCGGCCATCAGGCCGTAGCCCAGCCGGGCCCCATCCAGGTACAGGCGGAGCTGGTACTGGCGGCAGACCTGGTGGATGGCCTCCAGCTCCGCTTTGGTGTACAGGGTGCCGTACTCGGTGGGGTGGGAGAGGTAGACCATGCCGGGTGGAACCATGTGCTCCCAGTTCTCGTCCTGGTAGAAGGAGGAGAGCCAGTGGGCCAGGTCGGCGGCGCTGATTTTTCCGTCTGTCTGAGGCAGGGGCAGCACCTTGTGACCGCCAGCCTCGATGGCGCCGGACTCGTGGGTGGCGATGTGGCCGGTGCCGGCGGCCAAAACCCCCTGGTAGGGGGCCAGCAGGCTGCCGATTACGGTGGCGTTGGTCTGGGTGCCGCCCACCAGGAAGTGGATCGCTGCCTCGGGACAGCCGCAGGCGGCACGGATCTTTTCCCTGGCCTGAACGGTGTAGCGGTCGCTGCCGTATCCGGGGGTCTGTTCCAGGTTGGTTTCGGTCAGGCGCCGCAGAATTTCAGGGTGAGCGCCTTCCATGTAGTCGCTGTCAAAGTGGAGCATATCAGTCACCTGCTTTTCAAAAAAATGGGGCGGGGCAGAGGCCGGACAGTTACAACAGAGCCCCAGAACGATCCGCGTTCAGGCGGTGTTCTGGGGGTTGTACGGTTCCCCGCAAGAGAGTTCAGAGGTTAGGGTTCCTTTTCACGGTGGAGAAGGATGATTCTGATATAGGCGATCAGATAGAGTGTCATGGATAAAAACAGCGAGAAGAAGGACAGTAACAGAATACAGTTGGCGACACGCAGAGGCAGGTCAATGAAGAACAGCAGAATACCCAGGCAGATATAGAGCAGGACGGTATTTACCTTGCCGTAAATCATGGCGCCCTTATTTTCCCCGCTGCGCCGCACCGCCACCAGAGCGAAGATGCTGATGGTGACCTCCTTCACCACGAAGAAGATAAACAGGGCCAGAGTGGCGGGATAACGGTTCAGCAGGGAGAGAATAAAGGTCGCCTGGGTGATTTTATCCGCCACAGGGTCCAGAATCTTTCCGAATTCCGAGACCTGGTGAAAATGTCGGGCGATTTTGCCGTCCAGAAGGTCGGTGATTGCGGAGAGCATCAGGAATAATACGGCCAGCAGAAGTCCCTTCAGATTGTTCCAGTTGTAAAAGTGATAGAACAGGAACGCCATGGGGATTCTGAGAAAGCTGAGAAAATTGGGGAATGTGAAAATATCGTGTAATGGAAACTTCTTCATTGTGAATCCCCCTTTATACATAAAATGATCCGGGAAATGGGTTCCGTTCAGCAGGATTCCCCCTTGCGAAACTGGTCGAAACGGCAGTATTCCGCAAGCGATACAGTAAAATCATAGCACAGACTTTGGAAAAGTCAAGCACGATTGCGGGCGGCAGAACGTGGGAGAAGTGGATGAATGAGAGCGTAGGAAAAACCTTAATGAACTTTTCATCTTCCCTTCCTTGAAGCGGCCCGGGGGATATGCTATGATGACGAATACCAAGTGAGGGGAGTGTACAGCTATGAAACAACGCAATCCAGTCCTGCGTGTGCTTCTGAGCCTGCTGATCACGGCGGTTTTGGGCGCGCTCTATTTTTACATCACCATTCCGGCCATCAACGGCCACTCGGAGAGCTTTTACATCTTTATCATCGTCCTCTGTGTCATCTATCTGGTGGTCTCCCGCCTGCTGGGCGGTGGAAAAGGAAAGAAGAGCGGAGATTCCGCCCCGAAGCAGACCATTCTGGAGCCGGATGGAAAAGGGGGGCTCCGGGTCAATCGGGCCAGCCTGCGCCGCCAGAAGAACAAGGCCAGCGCCAAACAGCTGAAATCAGTGCCCGTGCTGATCATCGCCCTGTGCGCGGCGGTCTGGATTGTGGGTACGGTGATTTCCGCAGTGATATTCCACCCCAAGGCCTATTACAACCTGCTGGATGTGCAGACAGGGGATTTTGCCCAGGATGTGGCGGAAATTTCCTACGACAAAATCCCCATGCTGGACGCGGACTCTGCCCGCCAGCTGGGAAAACGGGCCATGGGCAGCATCAGCCAGAACTCCAACCTGGTCTCCCAGTTTGAGGTCAGCGACAATTACACTCAGATCAACTACAAGGGCAATCCCGTCCGGGTTTCCCCCTTGGAGTACGGCAACATCATCAAATGGATCAACAACCAGTCCAGCGGTCTGCCCGGCTACATTGTGGTCAATATGGTGACCCAGGAGGGAATCAAGTACTCCACCTGTGAACACTTTAACCGCAACCTGTACCGCTATCTGCGCTTCCAGTATCCCACGTTTATGTTCGGGGACGTGAACTTTGAGGTGAATGAGGAGGGAACTCCGTACTGGATCTGCTCCAGGGTGGTGAAGACCATCGGTCTCTTTGGCGGCGAGGACGTCAGAGGGGCGGTGCTGGTCAACGCCGTCACCGGTGAGTGCCAGTATTACGAGGAGGCGCCCAACTGGGTGGACCGGGTCTATGACGCGGACATCATTGTCAACCAGTACAACTATCACGGCAGCCTGGTCAACGGCTGGATCAACAGCTGGCTGGGTCAGAAGGGGGTCACGACCACCACCGAAGGCTACAACTATATTGCCCTGAATGACGACGTCTATATGTATACCGGCGTCACTTCCGCCGGTACGGATCAGTCCAACGTGGGCTTCCTCCTGGTCAACCAGCGGACCAAAGACGCGAAGTATTATAATGTAACCGGCGCCGAAGAGCGCTCCGCCATGTCCTCGGCAGAGGGCGCGGTGCAGCACCTGAACTACACCGCTACCTTCCCGCTGCTGCTGAATATCTCCGATCAGCCCACCTATTTTATGGCCCTGAAGGACAGCGCGGAGCTAGTGAAGATGTACGCCATGGTCAACGTCCGGGACTACCAGATTACCGCCACCGGCACCAGCGTGGCGGCCTGCCAGAATGCCTACCAGGAACTGCTGGTGGAGAACGGCATCTCTCTGAGCAAGGAGTCCGAGAAAGCGGAACAGGCCGGGAAGGAGACGGCGAAGGGAACCATTGCGGAGATCCGCAGCGCTGTCATTGACGGCAACACTTGGTACTACCTGCGCCTGAAAGGAGAGGGCGTGGTTGACACCGTCTACTACTCCATCAGTGCCGCCGACTGCAAGGACGCAGTGATTCTGAACAAGGGGGATCAGGTGACCATCACGTATACCCCCAGTAAAACAGAAAGAATCCTCTCGGCCCAGACAGTGGAGCGGAGCTAGGAGGGCGCAGGCAAGCGCTCCGTTTTAGTCGGCTTCTGACGATGCGGTAAAACCACTGGCGTATCACAAAAGAAACACCTCCCGTGTTAAACGGGAGGTGTTTCGCTGTCTGCACTGGCAGCGGCTTGGGGAGGAGTTTCCGGCACAGAGTCGGTCTCTAGGGGAGCCAGGGTGATGTCCAGCGGATTGACGTGTACCATGCAGTGCTTGACGGCGGGGAAGCTGGCTTCGATCTGATTGTGAACCTGTTCGGCAATTCGGTGGGCGGTAAAGAGGGGCAGGCTGCCGTCGGCGGCGATTTCTACATCAATGTAGAGGCGGTTGCCGAACTGGCGGGTGCGCAGCAGATCCAGCCGCAGCACGCCCTCCTGGGCCTGAATGACCTGAGACATGGCCTGTTCCACCTCTGGGGCTGCGGACTGGTCCACCAGCTGTTGGACAGCGCTCATAAAGATGTCGTAGGAGGCTTTCAGGATAAACACGCAGATCACCAGGCTGGCCAGGGGGTCCAGTGCCGGGAAGCCTAGCCGTGCCCCGGCGATGCCGATCAGGGAACCAATGGAGGACAGGGCATCGGAGCGATGGTGCCAGGCGTCCGCCTCGAATGCCGACGAGCGAATGACGCGCGCCCAGTGGCGCGTGTACCAGAACATGCCCTCCTTGACCAGGATAGAGACAATGGCGGCAATCAGGGCCAGCAGGCCAGGCACCGCCAGGGCGGCGCTGTCGGTGGTAAAGAGCTTGTGCAGGCCAGTGTAGCCAATCCAGACGCCGGTGCCGGCCAGCACCACCGAGAGCAGGATGGCGGCCACCGACTCCATCCGTTCGTGGCCGTACCGGTGGTTGCCGTCCGCCTTCCGACCGGAGATGCGAACCCCGATCATGACGATGAG